>ERZ808046.1190-NODE-1190-length-12847-cov-16.625137_pt1 | contig 12847 bp, 14 predicted proteins | sample MGYA00380196_ERZ808046 | MGnify/ENA primary metagenome ERZ808046 (study PRJEB31490, sample SAMN06133421) | mouse gut metagenome | isolation source: Z6_2 | host: mice | place: China: Chengdu | collected 2015-05 ...
TCCTGCTCGGATTCGCAATGCTATGTAACGGCTTTGAAATTCAAAACCATGCTGCCATACACCAGCCGAAAAGGGCAACATAAATTCGGCAGCGGTCAGCCTTGTCCATTGGCTGACATTCCGTTCTTCCATCTATGTGCTATTTCATTTTCAATCTTCCAATTCCCTCACGGGTATTTCAGAATATCATAGCGGCTGTACCCATGTCAAGATTTTGGGCAAACTTTTTAGTATTCCCTGTGGACAGGAATTTTATACATCAATTTTATAATTTGGCGGGGGAATTTTATCCCCCACCCAATAGCCCGTCAAAAAGCTGTCTTTATTAGTTGGTTATAAAATCTTCCGCAACTTTTTCCGCAGATGGTCTAATCGTGCATAAATAGCCCCTGTTGTCAATCCAACAAGCGGTGCAATTTCCTTTGTGGAATAGCCCTGCATTTTCAGCAGGATGATTTGCAGGGTACGCCTGTCCACTGTAAGCAATGCCCGATACAGAGTTTCGTCCTCAATCTCATCCAGTAAATCAGCAACGGTCTTTACCTCGGCATTCCGCTCCCTGTCTGCCATTCCCTCAAGGTATTCGCCAAAGTCGCTTGTCCAATGGTAAAACCGCCTGTTGGAATTGAAGTCTGCCCTGTCGTCTGTGCGGATTTGTTCAATGGTGGTTTCATCAACTCCATGCTCCCGTAATATTTTTTCCTCGGCTTCTTTCCAGATAAGCCATTTCCTGTTCTCCCGTCCGTTGTTGTATGCCATTCTTTTTTCCTCCAATCTGAAATTTTTGAAAATGCTAAAAACCAGATTGGATAGGAGGCGAACGGCAGCCAACAGCAGAAACAGCCCTGCGGCACATTCCGATAAAAAACGACAAAAGAAAAACCGCAAAGGCTCGGTGACCTCTACGGTTATAGGAGATACATATTCTGTTAAGTGGAGATTATACTTCTGGTTGCATGGCAAGAAGTAGCGTTGCATGGGCAGGGATTTTTTTAACTGGCTTCCTGCTATTCCCCGATATGCTATGTACGGATAAATTCTGTGTTGCATGAGCAGATAGATTACCGCCCGAAAAAAGAACATAAAAAACCCTCCAAACTTCAAAAACAGGTCTGGAGAGTGTCTGTTAAGTTTTTTAGGGCATAGCAATACCGCCCACCACACGCCGTTTTTTTATATGGTGAACATCCATGCTATGAATGAAATGCAGGCAATAAGCAATAGCTATCCATCTTCTTTTTATCCTCAACACAAATTTGTTTTTTTGCAGATAGCTGTTGCTTAAATTGCCACATTAATTTTTTATCCATTGATTCAAGTTTGGTAAAATTCTTTATGTATATTTTTATTGTTTTTCTTTTTTGCTGACATGATAAAAATAAATTGCGCGGATTAATAGCCCTCCAAACCAGCCGATTGGAGCGGCTATCCAAATTCCATTATAACCAAGCTTTGTGCCAGACAAAATAATAGCGACAGGCACTTGAAGACAGCACAGGGAACATATGGAAGCAATCATCGGCACAAATGATTTTCCATACCCCAAAAGCAATCCGTTTAATACCTGCATGGCTGCAAAGATAATATAAAAAGCAGGCACAATCTTCAGATAGCTGTTGCCAATATCTAAAACAGACGTATCCCTATTGAATATTGATATAAATACAGACGGAAACAATACAATGACAACAGAAATACACGCTGATACTGCAATCCCCATAACCAATGCGTATTTCCCGCCTTTCAATACCCTGTCTTTCCTTTTTGCCCCTAAATTCTGGGCAGTAAAATTAGTCATAGCCTGCCCTAAGTTCAAGGCGGGCATTTCTGCAAAAGCATCTACCTTAGATGCGGCAGTATATGCCGCCATGCAATCCGTGCCAAACCCATTAATCAGAAACTGCAATGACATAAATCCCACACTCACAAATACTTGCTGTATCATGGCGGGCGTACCTATCTTCAAGCTCTTTTTTAATTCTGCCTTGTCAAACTGTAAATGCAATACATTAATAAACAAGCTGCGATAATGTATTTTCATATATACCATACAAACGATAAATGACAAAAGCTGCGATAACACAGTCGCAAATGCCGCCCCTGCCACACCCATTCCGAATGCCTTAATGAACAATATATCAAGCACAATATTCAGAAGCGCTGCCACTATCAGAATATATGTAGGTGTTTTTGAATCCCCCATCCCGCGAAGAATATTTGTAAGCGCGTTATATGCAAACGTGGGGATAACGCCGATAAACATAATTTTAAGATATATGTCAGCCGCTTCAAGCAAAGCGGACGGCACTCGGAAGACAAGCAGAATCTGATAGGAAAAACATATGCCCAAAGCAGCAATTATCAAACTGAGGCAAAAGCAGAAAGCAAATCCCGTATCCATAACTTTTTTCGCAGATTCCATGTCCTTACTGCCAAAATAACGTGAAACCAATATGCTTGCCCCCATTGAAATGCCCATAGAAAGGGCAATCAGCAGATAGTGTATCTGAAAACTGAACCCTACCGCCGCCAGACATTCTTTCCCCAAAAAATTACCTACAATAACCGTATCCGCAAGATTATATAGTTGCTGGAATAGATTGCCGACCAAAATTGGCAGTGAAAATAAAAATATTGTCTTTAACTCATGTTCTCTCGTTAAATCCTTCATTTCGTAACCTCTTTCCTACTAAAATAAAATTTATTCCTTTTTGTTGCATGGTATTGTTTGCACACAATACATACAATATAGATTATATTCTTGACTTTGTATGTTTTCAATGCTAATATTGTATGTAAGACAATTTTGAGCAGGGAGGGAAAAAGCTTGCCAGTTAATTCTTTTGAAAATTACCCAATGCCATGGATACCCGATAAAGAAAAATTAAAATCACCAATTTATATATCTATTGCGGAACTTTTGGAACAGGATATCCAAAGCGGCAAACTGGCTGGAAATACAAAACTGCCGCCCCAAAGGGAATTAGCAGACTTTCTTGATTTGAACCTAAGCACAATAACCCGTGCATTCAAGATTTGTGAAAATAAGGGGCTAATCTATGCCAATATAGGGCAAGGCACATTTGTATCCCCAAATGCCGCCATCCCTTTTTTACATAAGGCAAATAACGGGTGCGTAGAACTGGGCATAATCAGACCTTTTTACCAGTATAATAAGATTGTCGCTGATATTGCGCAAAAAACCATACAACGCAATACTTCCCAGTATCTTTTTGAATTTGACAGCATATCGGAATCTTACAAGCACAAACAGACCGCCATAAAATGGCTGAAATCTTTCCATATAGAAACAGAGCCTGAAAACATCATGCTGACGGCAGGAACTCAAAATGCCCTGACGATTGTATTTTTGGCTCTTTTCCACTCTGGAGATAAAATCCTAACTGATTCTTACACTTATTCCAATTTTATCGGCTTAGCCAGACAGTTAAATGTCCAGTTGATATCAGTAGCCGCAGATGAGGATGGAATGATACCCGACCTAGTGGAAAAGCAGTGCAGGATAATGGATATAAAAGGAATCTTCCTAATGCCGTCCTGCAATAATCCGACAGGAACTGTCATGTCAATGGAACGAAAAAGGAAAATTGCCAGCCTCATACAGCAATACCATCTGATTTTAATGGAAGATGACGCTTATGGATTTATTGCAAATGATACAGGAGAACCGATTCAGGCATTGATACCAGATAATACCATTTACCTGCACAGCCTGTCAAAATCACTTTCAGCAGGCTTAAGATGCGCATATATGGTTATCCCTGATTGCTTAAGACAAACCTTTCTTGAAACGGCTAATAATGTAAATTTGAAAATACCGCTGCTTAACGCAGAAATTATAAGCGAATTAATTGCAAGCGGCAATGCAGGCAGAATCATAGGGCAGAAAAAAAGACAGGCAAAAGAACGGAACAGGATATATAAAAAATACTTTCCAGACAGCATCTGCCCGAATGAATACAGCTTCTTCCAATGGCTGCCCCTGCCTGCCCATTATAACGGTTATCAGTTGGAAATGCAGGCAACAGACAATGGCATTCATATCTTCTGTTCTGACCGTTTTACCGTTGGCAAAGCTGAATCCACAGCTATAAGAATTGCAACCTGTTCCCCTGATTCCTTACAACAATTGGAAACAGGACTGAAAACCCTAAAACATTTGCTGGATAAGAATCAGCAATATATTTCACAAGCTAATTTCATAATATAGTTACTCCATTTGAAAGGCGGCAAAGAATTATATTCCCTGCCGCCAATTCTGATTATATAAAAATAATTTCTCCGTTCACAATTTCCCTCGCACAAGCCCTTATATTATTTATTTTGCCTGTCCACTCTATGGCATTTTCTTCCTTTAGCCGTTCCGTTATGTCCTGTGCCTGTTTCATGCTCTCTATAAGCCTTTCAAAGCGTTCCTGCGCCTGCCTGTCAATGACGGCTAGATAGGAGTTCAGTCTGCCACTTGTGAGAAGATTGGTGTATGTAACCTTGTGGTACTGTTTCAGATAATCCTGATGCCGCTGTCCCCATGTGCCTATCGGCTGTTCTTCTTCGTTGGGTAATATTAAATCTGGAATAAGATACCCATTTTCTTCGTGATATGTGCCGCCTAACTGTTCAAATATTGACTTCATATGCAAAAACTCCTTTTCTGTATGGTTTGGTTTCTGCGGGGCATCTGCAAGCAATGTGTCAGCAGGCTGTATGTATATACTATCTTTAAGTTAAGTAATCCCCTCGTTGCTCATATCCCTTCCTGCCGAACAGATTTTAAGAGCTTCAAAGCATCCGTAACCGAAAAATCAGCATTTTGCTTCTCCAGCTGTTCCTCAGCCCTTTCAAATCTATCGTCTCCGGGCACAATATACGGTCTGGTTATATCTGGATCAAGTATCGAATAATTAGTCATCAGAGAATATCTTTTGTGCTCAAAACGGTGTCCAACCCCTGGCTCAATGATTAGCACACGCCCCTTCCTGTCTGAAAGCATCGCCTGCATGGCAGCATCTTCGGCATATACAATTTGATGTTTTTTTACGATGTCAAAAGCTTCATCGTTTCCATTTACATAAAGCAGCGTCCCGACATTCCCGTTCTTATTTACTCCATGAAAAGAATGGTACTTATTGTCCGGCATTTTTATCCCGATAAAAAATCTGTCCTTCTCTGTGATGACCGTATGCGTCCACACGGACAGGTCGATCTCAAAGTTAAATCCGACGATCGTATCATCTCCGTTATATACAAATCTTGTACACATATTTACACCTCTTTCAGCTGTTCTATACATCTTGTACACATATTTACACCTCTTTCAACTGTTCTACACATCCTGACTGTATTGCCTCTATGTTCTCTGCAATCTTTTCCTCCGGCCAGTCCCACCATCTCATTTTAAGCAACCGCTCTATTCTTTCATCAGAAAACCGCTTTTTTATCGGTTTTGCGGGGACGCCTCCAACAATGATATAGGGAGGCACATCTTTCGTGACAACTGCACGGGTTCCGATGACCGCTCCGTCCCCGACCGTCACGCCTGCCAAAATAACCGCTTCATATCCAATCCATACATCGTTTCCAATATTAATATCACCCTTATTATCCCATGCTTTTGTGACATCCTTTTTCTCAAGCCCCCATTCTTCGAAAAACAATGGAAACGGATAAGTAGATAAGGAATCCTTTGTATGGTTCGCACTATTGAAAAGGAATTTTGCACCGCATGCAATCGAGCAGAACTTTCCGATCCTGAGCTTATCATGATTAACCGGATAATGATATAATACATTATTACGCTCAAACATTGCAGGGTCATGTACAAAATCATGATACATCGTATAATCTCCAATTTCGATATTGGGGTTCGTAACCACATTTTTCAAATAGACAGTCTGTAGATCTCCTGTCCTTGGATATATTTTTCGTAGATCTGCCATTTTATTACCTCCAATCCGTATAGAATACACCACTATTTTACCTGTCCGCCGACACATCTTCCATACATTAATTGGTACAGAAATGATCAGTATAAAAGAGAGCCGCCCATCAATGATATGTGATATGAGCAAACTCTCCTTTTGTTATTTCTGATATATTATTTTTCTGATGGCATACACCGAAAGATAGTATCTATCAGCAAGTTCTCCAACCGTAACTCCTCTGTGATATTCTGCAAGGATAGCTTTATTGCGTCTTTCAAGCTCCCTTCGGTAACCAGACAATTCACCCCAAGATCTATGCTGTTCACTCTTAGCCGGAATATAGATATATCCTGCCTGGACATATTTTTGTAATTCCTTAACCAACACATCCGGGAGAATTTCATTTGCATTTATATATTTCATATACAGGCTTCCTCCTTGATTCTCCTAAAAACCACACGAAATATGTATGATCAGGTTCTAATTCAAGCAGCAAAGCCAGCTATACTTCTACATCAGCGACTTATATTTCTCCATGCAAATGTCGCTTATTATACTGGCTTTGCATGGAGAAAGCCTTGATTTTTTCTTTTTTTATTCCTGCACATAATATCCTCCGATACGTTTATCCCCATTCTTTTAATGCTGCTTTCACAGCCAGAATTTCTGTTCTCTCTAATGAACCGGAAAACAAAAAATCCCATCTTCATATTTATTATTGTTTCCCGTATATTCATCGATCACATTTTTCCAAAATAGATATGCCTGCTCACTTCCATAAGACGACGAAACCTCCCAAGCTCCCGGATATTTTTCAAAACACAGGATTGCTGCCCTCTTTCCGATTCCCTTTCTTCTAAACTTCGGGAGTACCATAAACTCTGCAATACTATGCCCAAAGCCGCTCTTTTGCATATGGGTATTGATCATCACAAATCCCAATAACCTTTCACTTTCCTGCTCCTTAGTCAAATACCCCGCTGCAAGCAAAGCAGCGGGGTATTTGACCCTCGCAGCAGTCGCCAAATGTGCATGTATGCATGCCCGCTTGGCTCGTTGCTCGCGGGAATAAAGCAGGCTTCTCTGCTCTTTTCTGTGAAATAGTTTTCAAACCACGGATATTCAAATAATGCATCTTCATTCATATCATTCTGGTCATTCAGGCTTTCCTCAAATAAGGAATATTGCAGAAGCCTGTATAAAATTTCCTTTTGTGTTTCCTCCACCCTTTTTAATATAATATTCATATATCTCCTTTTTACAGATGCTCCTGCGAAAAGATCATCCCATGCTCATTACCTCCAACGATATATACTGTTGATCACACTTTCTGCCGCCTGCCCTGGCGTTATGTGGGAAACATCTATCTTTTCTGTGTCCAGATCTTCATATAAACCGACCCTGGCAATGCTTCTCTGAATCACATCCTCTGACCGAATACCTGCATCCACATCCTTTTGCAGGCGTTTTCTCAATTCATCCGCACCGCAGATCAGAGAAATGATGTGTACCAGACAATGCTCTATATCCAGCTTCGATAAAATCTCATCAATGATCGCCTGTTCATGCATCACCCAGCAAAATATAATATTTTCATATGCACTGCAACGGATAAACTGATTCAGCAGGAAGCAAATATTCTCCATTACCATTTTCTTTGTTTCCGGCGTCACCTGAAAGGGCTGCATATCCCAGCACCAGTCCCCGTCTAAGAATACACTTCCTGGCAATTTACTTTTCAATACTTGACAGGTGGTGGTCTTTCCCACTCCCATCGTACCGCCTATTAAGTAAATATTTTTCATAGTTTTGTTGTTTCCTTCAATTCCAATACCATCAGATTATCTTCATCCCGCTTCTGGATCACATGAAACCCCTGCTTCTGATACATCCTGTATGCATAGTTATCCTTATTTACGCTAAGGGAGACTTTTTCATAACCTTTGCTTTTCAATAATACTATCATTTCCTGCATCAGCTTGCTGCCAATCCCCTGCTGCCGAAACTCTTTCTTTACCGAAATTGCAAACTCCGGTGTATGTTCATCCACATTACCATATCCTTTTATTTTACCTGCCAGTATCCTTGTCCATACCGCGCCAAGCAAATGCCCGTATGCTTCTGCCACTAGGCACAGATCATCCGCCTGCCCAAAATCCGCAATATACACTGCAAGCTCCGGTTGATTTATAATCTCTTTCGGCGGCGCCGCGGCACCCTTGGGAAGATAGATCGCATCATACAAAAAATCTTCCAACACGGAATACTCCTCTGGTTTGAGCGGACGAATTACTATATCGTTGCAATCCTTTCTTACATCAGCCCGACTCAAAAATTGCCGGATCGCTTCTGCTGCCCGCTCTGCATTTGAGTAAATTGCCGGATGACCGCCGCTCGAAAACATACAGATCTCTGCCCCTGTTTTCCCGGATATGGCTTCATATTCATCCCATATATCCGGTCTCACCATTTCGTCCCCGGCGCTCCCCATGAGTAAAAGAGGAACTTCTAATTCCGAAATAGGCTTAAAGAACAAAGGCAAATTTTCTTCCGCACATTGAACAAGCGCCTTCGTATCCATATCCACGATCCGTTCCCAGTCTTCTCCCTGGCACCACTGATAAAACCCGACTGCCTGTTCATCCTGCTTTGCCCCTGCACGCTCATTGAGCAATTTCCGCGCAAAATCTTCTCCCAAAGTCCGTCCGTCAAAACTGTCTGCTACTACTTTTCCCACCAGATCCGGGCGCAGCAAGCCTGCATTTACTGCCGCCCACGCACCGCCGCTGCTTCCCACAAGACTTACCTTCCCGTAATCCAGATGTTCCAGCAAAGCAATGATTTGCCGTGCTTCTTCCTGCCATAAGTCTGCCGGGAATTCTGTCAGACGGTCTGATCTGCCATGCCCCAGAAAATCCAGAAGGATCACTTTAAAATGCTCTTCATACAATGGAAGAAGCATTTCAAACATTCTGGATGATGCTGTATTTCCATGCAAAAATACTACTGGATTTCCTTTTCCTGATTCTGAATAATAAATTCTTTTTTCCTGATAAATAAAATATGACATTCTGTGCCTCCTGATCTGTACTTGTTTTTTGTATCAAACCAGCAAGGCTGTCGAACACAAGCCTTGCTGCTAGTGTTCCTTTGTCCAGATACCCATTTTCTCAACCTCCGATTTTCATTTTTTCCAGTATATCATGGAATCCTATGTAAGCACCATACTATTTTACATACTATAGATTATATTTTATAGTACAATTGCCTGCCCTTATGATAAATTGGAATTATCATTTACGACGCACTGATGGTATTGACAATGGATATTTCTTTCATTTTCCTGATTGGATTTCTTACTGCCAAAATCACTGCAATGACTACAACAACAATAATGATACCAAGTTCAGCTAAGGGAACACTCCATGCATCGCCCCAATGATAGGTTATAAGTTTGCTAAATAAAATCTTGTTACAAACGATTCCTAAAACGCTGCCGCAGATAATACCTGTGATCGCATAAGTAGATGCTTCGGCAACAATCATTTTAGCCAGTTGCCTGTTACTTAATCCAATAGCTCGAAAAGCTCCGTATTGCTTCATTTTTGCAGCCAAACTCATGGCTATACTATTTATAATATTGAACAGCGTAATCAATGCAATCAATACCAAAAAGCCATAGATGAAAAGACCAAAACAATAGTAAGCTCCACGGGTATTGCCATTACCCATTCGCTCATCAGAAAAAGTGTACTGTGAGCCTGCCAAACTGTGAATATTCCTAACATCATTCTCTGTTGCATTTTTAGATAATTGTATGTCAATGATAGTATAATCCGTTTCTCCCATTAATTTCCGAAAGGTATCTTCGGAACAAATTATTTTCCAACCCCCGGGCTATTATTAAATGGACATTGCGATACCACACCGACAATCTCCAAATCTGCCTGACTTCCATTCACATTTAAGGTAATGACAGTGCCTGCCTCAATGTCGTTTTGTGAATCAAAGACGATAAGTCCTGTATTATTTTCACTTTGTACTTTTTCCAAGCTGCCAGATAAGAGAGAATCCTTAGCCCAATCGAATTGCATATCTTCATAGGAAATAAGGTCAACAACTTTTTTCACCTTTTACAATTACGGGAACATTGTAAGCGAACATTCGCCCATAAACATTTTTTTCGGCGGAATTCTGCCGTAATTCCTCAATATATTCAGCCTTTACCGAGCAGGTGTTTTCTGGACTGATAACAGATATATCGGCAGTCCACGGTTGTAAAGGCGTCAATGTGTGACTCATAAAATCAATTGTCACTGAAAATGCAAGAAAGAGAATAATACTTACCGAAAAAGAGCCAATCATTAAAATAAAATTCTTTTTGCTTGCTTTTGCATGATGAATGCCAAGAGAAGTTTCTATCTTGAAAAATTTGGTATTCACCGCTTTTTTTACAGGCTGCAGGTCATTTGCGTTTCCAGATACCGCTGCCAAAGGCGAAACTTTGGATGATTTCTTAGCAGGAGAACGGGCAGCAAGAAGAACGGGCAGCAGACCGACAACAATACCCGCTATAACACTTGGATAGCTTATGCTAAAAGCAGGTATACCGCCAAAAAATTCCGGGCTAAACTGCCGTAAAATAAAACACAATACCCAAACCAATACAATACCACCGACAATACCAAGCGGAATTGCAAAGCGACACCAATTCAAAGTCTCTTTGCGTACTAACCGTATAACTTGTTTAGATGTTGTCCCTATGCAGCGCACCATTCCAAAAACTCTGTTCTCTGTGCCACACTGCTGTTCATACTGCTTGTAATCATCAATACGCCTGCGATCAGAACAAGGATAAATAATATGCCAGCTACAGCATACACCTGTAACATAAAAGAATTTTATAATTCCTTTTTGTTCTTGCTCAACAATATATCTCCCTAATAAAAACTATTGAGTACCGTAATTGTATTTGCAAATGCTCATCTCTTTTTTAGTTAAATGTTCCAAATATTTTTCCTCTCAAGTTTTTTTATTAAACAAATTCCAAAGCTATTAATCCCTTTAGTCCCCTTTTATTAAAACTATGTTCCATACCTCATTTTAATATAGCAGAGGCGGTCTTCCCTTATTTTCCACCACTCTTCTAACACATCCTTCCCATTGTTGAATAATTTGAACCCATTCTCTAGATTTAAAATAATCATCCAAATTTCCATTCAAATCAAACTCTGGCATATATACTCCCAAAACACCTTTTTCTAATATGCCTTCTGCTATCACACCTTTTTCTCTTAATATCAATACAGGCAAGCCTAACTGGAAAGCCATCGACGGCTCGATTTGGCAATATGGGCTTGTCAACCATTTACCTGATAAATCATATTCTGTTTCTCCAATATCGCTCTGTGGCTTTCCTACTCCATCTTTAATTAAACTTCGTTTAAAAGCTATTGTTACTAATCCATTAGATTCTAACATTAATCTTCTTATAGCCGTTAATGGAGCATCCATATCATAATCTGTTACGCCTAATGTTCTTGGTTGAATTTCTCTTCCCTGTAAATATTTAGTTATTCTCTCTATAAACTCTTCTTGTTTCTTTAAAAATGGCTTAGGATAACTTAAAAAAATTGAACTACCCATTATCTCAACCTCCATAATTATTCTTAGCTTGATATTTATTTCAAATTTTATTGTTTTGTCTTTATAAAATCCCCAATCGTTTTCTCATTTTTAGATACTAATTTAACAGACATTATTTTAAGTACTTAATTCCACCACCTTGCTCTTTTTATCCGCAAGGTGGACACTACATAGACACGTTGATTGCGGAAACCCTTTATTTTCCGTTTGTGTTTCCACACCCGATATCAACTACCACCGAAACGTCAAAGTAGTTTTTGAGGTGCTTATTTCGGATTTTTTCACCCTCCGAAGTGAACATGAAATGCTTCGCAAAGTGCCTAAAATAAAGGATTTCTACGAGGTTTTCTTTTGTATCAACACAATAGTCTCTACATGACTCGTCGCCGGAAACATATCCACACATACCGCTTTTTCTACCTTATATCCTCTTCCCTGCAGCATCTCCAAATCCCTCGCAAGGCTTGTTGGCTTACAGGAAATATACACCATTCTTTCCACGCCGAAGTTCGTAATCTTCTCCAGTGCCTTCGGATTGATACCATCTCTTGGCGGATCCAGCACGATAAGATCCGGCACTTCACCGAGTTCATCTATGACTTTAAGTACATCGCCTGCCCAGAATGTGCAGTTTGTGAGTCCATTAAGTCCCGTATTTACTTTCGCCGCTTCCACAGCTTCTTCCACAATTTCCACACCGACTACTTTTTTTGCCACCGGTGCGAGAATCTGTGCAATAGTCCCAGTTCCACTGTACAAATCAAAAATAACTTTATCTTTCGTATCTCCGATATAACTTCTTGCTGTTTCATACAATACTTCTGCGCCTAAAGAATTGGTTTGGAAAAATGAAAATGGCGAAATCTTGAATTTGAGTCCAAGTAATTCTTCATAAAAATAATCCTGACCGTATAAAATTTCTGTTCCTTCATCTTTCACAACATCCGCAACACTGTCGTTATATGTATGCAGGATACCTGCAATTTCCCCTTCCAAAGGCAATGAAAGCAATACTTCTGCCCACTGTTTATCGGCAACTTCCGACTCTCTTGTTGTCACCAGATCTACAAGGATTTCTCCGGTTCTCACTGCTTTTCTTACGAGTAAATGGCGCAGGACGCCTGTGTGACGCATTCTATGATAATATGGAACCTTCTCTTTCTTGAAAAATTCAAGCGTTGCCTTCAAAATCATTCGAAAATCTTCATCTACAATCTGGCACTGTTCTACATTGACGATATCATGAAAGCTTCCGCGTT
>ERZ808046.1191-NODE-1191-length-12833-cov-3.709705_pt1 | contig 12833 bp, 9 predicted proteins | sample MGYA00380196_ERZ808046 | MGnify/ENA primary metagenome ERZ808046 (study PRJEB31490, sample SAMN06133421) | mouse gut metagenome | isolation source: Z6_2 | host: mice | place: China: Chengdu | collected 2015-05 ...
GTTCAGATGTTCATGGGTGTAAAATATGCTGACGCTGCACGTTTCAAGATGCCGGTTGAGCAAGAGCCTTGGGAAGGCGTAAAAAACGCTTTCAAATATGGACATATTTCCCCGCAGATGGCTCCTCCTGAACCACCTGCATACTACCGTGGCCTCTTTCTTCATCAGAAAGAGGGCGAAGATTGCCAAAATCTGAATATCTGGACGCCAAAACATGAAAAGGGTGAGAAAAAGCCGGTTTTTGTATGGATTCACGGCGGTGGATTTATCGCCGGAAATGCGCTTGAAGAATATTCGTTTGACGGATTCAATCTTGCAAAAAACGGGGATATCGTATTCGTATCCCTCAACCACCGACTAAACCTTTTAGGTTTCTTGAATCTCTCCGACTACGGCGAAGGATTTGCTGACACTACAAATCTTGGTATCTGCGATTTGGCCGCGGCATTGAAATGGATCCACGAAAATATTGAAGCCTTTGGCGGGGATCCTGAAAACGTCACTATTTGCGGCCACTCCGGCGGCGGCGGAAAAGTACTATGTCTCTATCAGTATAAAGAAGCCGCCGACTATTTCCAAAAAGGAATCTGTCTCAGCGGGACAACCCCACAGCCTCCCGTGAATCAAGAGGAAGATGCAAAGCTTTTGGCAAAATGTATTTTAGATGCGATCGGAATTACAAAAGAAAATATTGAGGATGTCTATACTGTTCCTTATGAAACATTGGTATGCGGATATAAGAAAGTAGCGAAGAAGTTATGGAATGACGGGAAGTATATCTCTTTTGAACCGCTTAAAAATGACTACTTCCCTGGTTATCCTCAGTTTGACGGATTCATTCCTGAATCCTGCCACAAACCATTGCTTATCAGTTCCACATTAGCTGAATTCGGTAATTGCCCATTGTCTGTCGAAGAGAGAAAAAAAATGACAATTGAAGATAAGAAGAATTTCTTAAGAAAACAGTATGGCGGGAATGCGGACAAGCTGATGGAACTCTTCAGCCTAGCCTATCCGTCACATGATATTCTTGACCTTGCGTATATAGATAATACATTCCGCGCTCCGGCAATCAATGCCGCTCTGAAGAAAGCAAGCTATGGAAGCAACAACACTTATGTATGCGTAAATGCTTACAATATGGCTGAAGATGAAGGAATCCCAATGTGGCACGGCGGAGATGTATGTTATGCATTCATGAATGAAGACCGTGTTTACGTTGCAAATGAAGCCATCGACGGTCCGAAAAAAACCGCCATTATGAGTTCCATTATTATTAACTTCTGCAAAAACGGTACGCCTGATAATGAACACCTGCCTGAATGGAAACCATTTACTGCGGAAAATCAGACGACTATGGTAATTGACCGGAAATCTGAAGCCAAATTAAATTATGATTCTGAACTGATTGCGTTGATTAAGGAATCAACAGCCCCTTTCCGTCTGCCTGCAATGTACGCAGATGAAGACTCTACGGTTCAGCTCGGCGTAATCGAGTAGTCCGTTCTTGAAATCTGCACAGGATTTTCAAGGCAGACTACGAGTAGGGGAGATTCTCTCTCCCCTACCAGTCTTGTCTATCGGGCTATTTCTGTATTTTCCATTCACCTTTTTTGGTAGAACCACGTCTCTGAATAACACCCTCTTCTTTCATTTTATCTATATGATACCGTACTCCCGAGACAGAAATATTCAATATTTCTGCTAACTCTTTCAAAGTAATATTTGAGTTTTCTTCAATAATCCCAATAATCCTGTCCAGAGTTTCTTTGCTAGTTTCTTTGCTAGTTTCTTTGCTAGTTTCTTTGCTAGTTTCTTTGCTAATGACATTAGGACCTACTTGTATACTTGCTGCACCATCCATCGGAATAATGATTTGAAAGATATTATCCTCTACAAATACTGGTGTTCCACCGGAATACATCTTGGTATACTTGTTCGTAATTCTCATGCCGGAGCCTAATTCATCAGCATATCCAATTTCCCTGAATACTTTTGAAATAGGCGGATTCTTCGGGAATGGCTCAAATTTATTCAACTGCAGCTCACCATGCCCATGCGGCAAATTACTATTTTTTGTAAATATCTTGTCCTTCTCAATTACAAACTGCGCAGTATACGCATTGGCATAATCTCTGTGTGCCAATATATTAGAGATAATCTCCCGCAAGATTTTATCCCTTGCACTAATACTTCTATCACCCTCCATAACAAAGGAGTCATTTAAATGTTTCTTACCAAAATCCATCAACCGCCTGAAACTGTCTACCAGATTCGTTATAATTATTTCCCGGTCATCATAACGATCCATATCTTTAATTCTAAATATTGCATCTGTCTTGTACTGTGGAAGAACAGACATAATCGAGCTATCCTTACCAAACAGTAAAATGGCAGCAAGAGTAATGCCCTCCTTACCGGTATCAGGGTCAGTCAATATTAATCCGGAACTTCTAAGTATTTCTTCTTCACTCATATTAGTCCAAGCATGGTCATCAACACGAGATACAGCCATTTTCTTTGCTCTGCGAATTACATCAAAATCCAAAAATTCCAACCCAAGATTCGGATAAACCTTATTCACAAAAAATGTGCTCTGCTTACGGGCATACATCTTATAAACAAGCTCCGCATTATCTGTGATATCAATATCTCCTTCGTGGGTCCTATCCATTATTCTGCCATTTAATCTTCTTAGTTGTGTTCCTTCCGGCACTCTGATATAAATAATCATCCTACCATCAATTTCATAGTCCTGTGGAGTCAAATATATTGGGGGATTAATTTTGTTTGCATTGTTAATCGCTGTCGTAAAATCCTTTTTCATCTTATCTATCACTTCTGGATTTACACCCACAATCTTCCTTGTCTTGTCTTCAACTCCTAAGAATATGTGCCCGCCATTCCTGTTATTAAAGGAGCAAACCGTTTCATAAATATCTTTATTTAAGCCATTTTCTGCCTTTTTGAATTCAACATCTATTTTTTCTCCTATATTAATCATTCTTTTCATTTCTTCAATCATCACAGTCAATACCCCGCCGTCTAATCTTCTATTATTCATTCTTTATAATTCCCATAAAATAGACGGAAATGCAATAGAATGGATTGCCCCATCTCCCAGTACGACCACTTGCCAGCCCTGCCTGCAAGAAGATGGATTGTCACTTTTCAGCCTTTCATCTGCGGATACATTCTCCTCAGGATTTTTAACACCCGTTCTGCCCCCGGACTCAAATGAAAGCTTTTGTTATATACAACATAAATCTGCCGTTTCCCCAGCATTTCACCAAGCGAAAATCCAAGTACTGCGCCGTTGCTCATGGCATCCCGCGCCGATAGCGCCGACAAAATGGATATCCCCATCCCATTGCTCACAGAACGCTTAATCGTCTCTGGATTCTCCACGCTGGCAATAATATTCAGTTCCTTCTGATCCAACCCCATATTCTGTAGGATCTTCATCGTCTCTTTCCGTGTACCAGAGCCTTCCTCCCGCATAATCAGCGGTTCACTGCGAATCCAGTCCATTACGCCGCCGCCCTGTTTCCGTTTGTGGAACTGCTCCGTATTCGGTGTGATTACAATCAGATCGTCTTCATAGAAAGGTATGAATTCACAATATTTGTTAGTCAGCTCCGTGCCTGTAAATCCTATGTCTACATTGCGTAAAGCAACCTGCTCCACCACGTCGGCGCTATCGCTCTCCTGAATATGGAACTGCTCTTTTGGATATCTCTGACGGAATTTCGCTAAAATATCTGGAAGCAGATACTGAGCCGGCACTGTAGACGCCGCAATCGCAATCGAAGACTGCTCTCCCACATCCGTCTCTTGGCCAAATTCCTGTATAATCTGTTCCGTCATAAGGATAATCTGCTTAGCATACTCATATAGCCGTTCTCCCTCTTCCGAGAGTTCCACATCCTTTGTGTTCCGAATCAAAAGCCTCGCATTCAGTTCCTTTTCCAATCCAGAAATGTGTGCGCTGACCGTAGGCTGGGTCAAGAATAGCTCCTTTGCCGCCTTAGAAAAATTTTTCTTCTCTGCCACCTGCACGAATGCTTCCAGCTGTTTGAGATTCATCTATCCTTACTCCTTTTGTTCAATTAACATGACATTCCTGTAACAGTTCAGCCTTCCGGCTGACTGTTACAGGAATCCAGCTCCTTCATGGTTTCTTACGGATTTCTATGCGATTTGTACGTTACTGCTTGCCGGCATGCTGGCAGGCAATAACCTTTGCAATCCTACACCAGACGTATCCACTTCTCCCCGGATTCGGAGACTTTTCCGATTACCGAAACCTCTGTGTCCAGACCATGATTTTCAAAATCCCGCAAAATGGAATCCGCATACTCAGGTGCTACGCCAAACAACAGTCCGCCGGAAGTCTGTGGGTCATACATCAGATCCATTTCGTATTCCTCGACATTTCCCATGTCCACCATATGGCCTGAATGTTCACGGTTGCGGTAAGCGCCCGCCGGAACCAGTCCCATTTTTGCATAAGAAGCTGCCTCTGCAACCCACGCAATCTTCTTCGGGCAGATGTCCAGCGTCACCTTACTTGCCGCTGCCATCTCCGCACAATGCCCCAGAAGTCCGAATCCCGTCACATCCGTACAGGCTGAAACCGGATAGTTCTGGATCACTTCTTTTGCCTTCTTGTTCAGTGACGCCATCACTCGTATTACATCTGCGGTTGCTTCTTCCGAAGCCATCCCCGCTTTCACCGCCGTATTTACAATTCCGCTTCCAATCGGCTTGGTCAGTATCAAAACATCACCCGGTTTACATCCATAATTCTTGAATATCTTGTCAGGATGTACGAAACCGGATACGCTCAGACCATACTTCGGCTCGTTGTCCTGTATCGTATGGCCTCCCACAAGCACCGCCCCCGCCTCCTTGACCTTGTCCGCCCCGCCGCGCAGGATTTCTCCTAATATCTCCGGGTCAAGGCAGCTCGGAAATGCCGCAATATTTAGTGCAATCTTCGGCTCACCGCCCATTGCATACACGTCGCTTAATGAATTGGCAGCGGCAATCTGCCCGAATATATACGGATCGTCCACGACAGGGGTAAAGAAGTCTACTGTCTGAATCATCGCTATTTCGTCTGTTATTTTGTAGACTGCAGCATCATCTGATGTCTCCAGTCCCACCAGGAGATTTTCATCCTGGAATTTTGGCAGCTTACCCAGAACCTGGGCAAGGGTCTCAGGACCTACTTTGGCCGCTCATCCGGCTGTGCTGCTCATCTGCGTTAAGCGGATTTCTTCTCTCGTCTTCATAAAGCCGTCACCTCCTTTCTACTGTAATCTCTGTCATGTCAAGCTCCGAGTATCACCAAAACACAACAAATCGTTACAATTCCCTTTTCTTCAACTTTTCCGGCCTTCAGCAAAAAATAATATGCAGGGGCGACATTCCCTCCAGCAGTCTGATGACCATCTGTTCTTTTTTCCGGCTCACCCCGGCAATTCCTTTCGTCAGATACATCACCTTTTTTCCTAAATCAACCAACTCCATCACACTTGATAATACACAGCATTCCGCCACTACCCCGGTCACAAAGACACGTTCATATAAATCAATCCGTTTCTTCAGTTCTTCATTTTTACAACAGGAATACATCGATTTTGTATAGAAGTTTTGGTCAGTTATATATGGTTTTAATTCCTTGACATACTCATTCATCCACTCATTTCTGTTAATCTTCTGATTTTGTTTATTATACTCCTTCCATACACCGTCAGGATTGTCTGACGGCAGGAAGCTTGTAAAACAGCGTTGGTTTTCAGGAAACCGCTCTATCGTATACTGTATATATGCAGCCGCCTCCCTTATACGCTCACATCCCCATGGGTTTTCGGGCAGGTAGGCATTCTGCATATCAATGACAAGCAATAAATCTTTTTCTGTGATTTCAAACATGGCTGCTCCTTTTTACTTTTATCCTGTTAATTTAAGTCTCGCCTAATTAAAAGTTTTCCCACATTATAAGGAATTCAACCCTTTTGAAACTTGAAAACAGATTATGCGTATTTGTTCTTACAATCCGACTTTTCCAGTACACCCTCAGGAAAGGGTGCGTACAAACTGCACGCACCCTTTTGCTTCTTCGCCTTTTCTTCTTCACCCACGCTTATTATGCCAGAATCGGTTTCAAAGCCTCTGCCAGCTTATCCTTCTGTGCCTGTGCCGCTGCAAGGTCTTTCCCCAGTGTTGTATAGTAAATCTTAATCTTCGGCTCAGTACCTGACGGACGGACAATTGTCGTTGCTCCGCCTTCCAATCTGTACACGAGCACATTTGCTGAAGGAAGTCCTGTTTCTTCCGGCTTCATGTAATCTACAACCTGAGCAACCGGGATTCCCGCAATCTCTGTCAGCGGATTCTCCCGCAGATTCTGCATAATGCCTGCCATCTTGTCCATGCCGCTCAGTCCCGGGAACTCAAAGCTGTCAATCTTATTCAGATAACGGCCATATTCAGCGTAAATCTCCTCCATTCTCTGTTTCAGAGAACTTCCGATGCTTCTGTAATATGCTGCCATCTCGCAAATCAACATAGAACCGATCACTGCATCCTTATCCCTCACATACGGTCCTGCCAGATATCCGTAGCTCTCTTCAAATCCGAAGATAAAGCGGTCAACTTCACCAGCCGCCTCAAGCTGCGCAATCTGATCGCCGATCCACTTAAATCCTGTCAGTACATTTCTCAATTCCACGCCATAGTGTTCTGCAACTGCATCTGCCAGCGGCGTAGAAACGAGAGACTTCACTGCGACTGCCCTCTCAGGCATCGTGCCTTTCTCAATACGTCCCGCACAGATGTAATCCAGAAGCAGTACGCCTACTTCATTGCCGCTTACCAGCTCGTAAGAGCCGTCCGGGCACTTCATAGCAATACCTACGCGGTCTGCATCCGGGTCTGTCGCCAGCATAAGATCTGCTCCGACTTCCTTCGCCAGATTCAATCCCTGCTCCAGGGCTTCAAAAATCTCCGGATTCGGGTAGCTGCATGTTGTGAAGTAGCCGTTTGGATACTCCTGATCCGGCACAATCGTAATGTCTGTTATTCCGATATCTTTCAAAATCTGTGTTACAGGTACAAGTCCCGCTCCGTTAAGCGGGCTGTAAACCAGCTTCAAACCTGCTGTCTTGCAGAGTCCCGGACGGACCTGACGGGATTCAATTGCATCGTACAGCGCTCTCTTACAGTCGTCTCCGACAAAACGAATCAATCCCTTCTCCACGCCCTCCGCAAAAGACATATATTTTGCACCTGTCAGTACATCCGTCTTCTGAATCTCATCATATACGATAGCCGCCGCATCATCTGTCATCTGGCAGCCGTCCGGTCCGTAAGCCTTGTAACCGTTGTATTTAGCCGGATTGTGTGATGCAGTCACCATGATACCCGCATTGCACTCATAGTAACGTGTCGCAAAGGAAAGTGCCGGCACCGGCATCAATGCATCATAAATCCTGACATTGATTCCATTTGCCGCAAGCACGCCTGCGGCCGTCTTTGCAAACACATCGCTTTTCAGACGGCTGTCATAACTGATCGCAACTGTCTGACTGCCGCCCTGTGTCTTTACCCAATTCGCAAGTCCCTGAGTCGCCTGACGTACAACGTAAATATTCATACGGTTCGTTCCCGCTCCCAACACACCGCGCAGACCTGCGGTTCCGAACTTCAATGCTACTGCAAAACGTTCCTTTATTTCTTCATCATTTCCTTCAATTCTGGATAATTCTGGTTTCAGATCCGCATCTTCCAAATCTGCTTCCATCCAGCGTCTGTACTCTTCCTGATACATCTTTCACCACTCCCTGTTCTTTTTAGTTTATTCTGTTCATGTGCGTCACAGGACTGCTCCTTTTTTCTTAACAATACAGTCCTTATTACGCTGCACTTCCATGCTTGATAACAGCACAAAAAACTACCTATAATATATCATGTTTTCCACCGAATGGCAATGAATCTGTACAGCTTATTTTTTTGGTATTCCTGCCGATAGTTGAGGTAGGCAGCTGCGTCGGTTGAGGATAACGCAGCAAAAGAATAATGACAGACAACATTGCAAGAAACGGGGGAGGCGAGAGCATAGTGACGAACGGACGGCTGGATGTGAGAAGACTGGATGCCGGGAGACCGGACGCTGGCAGCATAGACATACGGAACATCGAAAAGACAGAGCGCCTTAAGAGCGGAAATATGCTAGTCCAAGGACTCTCCAAGAGAGTGGAAGAACAGAAGCAGATTTTAGAAGAGGAAGTCAGAGAAAAGCAAGAAACGAAGGATGAAGCACAAGAGGTACGGAATACAAAAGAGGTGTCCCGAGACGTCTCCCGTCTCTCAGAACAGGGAAAATGGCTTGGCATATGCAGGGACTGGGTCCTGGAGATGGAGTGGGAACTGTGGGAATCGTTCTTAAACTGGTTTCCTTCTGAAGGAACAAGTCTTTCGGAGCAGTTGGATCAATTATCCCAGCTTTATATGAAACTGTTAGAGAGCATTCTTACGCATACGGAGGAAGGGGCACAGCAGCAGGAGCAGCTCGGGCGGCTTATATCGGTTCTCTCCGAGAAGCTTAATCTTCTTACCGAACATTCCGTAAAAGACCTGCTGGAATTTGCAGAAGCGTTCGGGAATAAGGACGATGCCATAAATATCCGGTCAAGCCTGTACCGGAATGTCACAAAGGAAGCTCTCCCGGGCAAAGAGGCAAAAGCATTCTTTGAAAAGGGGAAGATGCCGTCACAAAGCGAGGGAACCGTCCTGTATGCCCGTTCTGGAAAAGGCGAAGTGCAGGTAAATAAAAACTATCGCACCCATGTGAACGAGAACCGGACAGTTTTTGCCGGGAGAAACGAAACATGGGCCGTAAAGGCTTCCCATGGAAAGAGTGGCAGTCTTTATACAAGCAAGGAGTTAGAGACGGCAGACCGGTTTGTCAAGTATATCCGGAGAAATGGGAATCTTCTGGATTCCGTGGAACATGCAGAAACGGCGCTGTCCCGAACCAGGGTAAAGGGGACGCAGTCAGCCGCACAGAACGAAGACGGGATGAAAGGTGTGGCTGCCGCCGCCATGGATATGAAGGCAGAAGTCTTTTATGATTCTGTGCATACCTCTTCTGGGAATCTATCTTCCAGAAGCAGTGAAAAGCAGTCCGGAGGACTTTTTGCAGCGGTAAGGAATATGGTCAGCCGTATGGTCGACCGGTATCTTGCACAGGCGGAAAATGCTCAAAGGGCAGCTTCCAGCCAAAGTATACAGAGGGCGGCTTCCAACCGGGAGGCAGACCACTCTGCTGAAAACACAGCCTCCGGCAGAACTCCCCGGGATGTGTATTATTATATTATGAATGTTTACAGAAAGACAGGAATCCCCGAGGAAGCTCTTGCCGCAGGAATTAAATATGCCATGCAGCAGGAGGGATGGATGGCGGGAGCCCGTTTTATAAGCAGAGACTGGGAAGAATTCCTGCATGTCATTGGACAGCAGAAGGAGATAAATCTGGTACGGTATATGGAAAAATACAGTCCATGGGGAATCTTCAAGGAAGAAGGGCAGCAGTTTCTCGGAAAAAAGGGACTCAATAAAATTCTGCTGCTGGGTCTTACAATAATTATTATAGGTGTATTGCTGTCTATTTTGCTGTAAAATCGAAAAAAGGGCTGTTGTTTTCCACAACAGCCCTTTCGTTCTTCTTACCATGTTTTTTAATCTTTCTTCCATCTCCCGGACGCCCCGCAAGGCAGTACCAGTCCGGTATTCTTCACCGGAAGTCCGATTTCCTGCGCTTCCACATGACCGTCCCATTTTTTCAGTTCTGTTGCAATCATATAGGTCAGCACTGCCGGCGCCAGTCCTGTCGTATATGAATTAATCAGAAAGAACAGTGCGTCATCTGATAAAATCTTGGTACAGAGCTTTACAAGTGGATGAATCATATCTTCAATCTTCCAGATTTCACCCTTGGGTCCGCGGCCATAGGATGGCGGATCCATAATGATTGCATCGTATTTGCTGCCGCGGCGGATTTCCCTCTCTACAAATTTCACACAGTCATCCACCAGCCAGCGGATCGGAGCGTCCTTCAATCCGGAAGAAGCCGCATTTTCCTTCGCCCAGCCTACCATGCCCTTGGAGGCGTCCACGTGAGTCACCTGTGCTCCTGCTGCCGCTGCCGCAAGCGTTGCGCCGCCTGTATAGGCAAACAAGTTCAGTACCTTCACCGGACGGCCCGCCTTTCTGATCAGATCTGAAAACCAGTCCCAGTTAGCCGACTGTTCCGGGAACAGTCCCGTGTGTTTGAAACTAAACGGCTTTAAATTAAATGTCAATGGACCATAATGGATCTGCCATTGCTGCGGCAGATTAAAGAACTCCCATTCACCGCCGCCTTTTTTGCTGCGGTGATAGTGGCCGTTACAATGCTTCCATCCGGAATCTGACTTTGGCGTGTTCCAAATGACCTGTGGATCCGGACGCACCAGAATATAATCTCCCCAGCGTTCCAGCTTTTCTCCGTCTGAACAGTCTATGACCTCATAATCTTTCCAGTTATCTGCAATCCACATCTATCGTTATTTCCTTTCACTTCTCTTATCTGATATACTTTGCTGCCGCCAGTGCTGCAACCGCTCCGTCCGCTGCCGCTGTCGTAAGCTGACGTACCTCTTTTGTCCGGCAGTCTCCCGCCGCGAATACGCCCGGATGTGAAGCCAGGCAGTCTTCTCCTGCCACAATAAATCCACTTTCATCCAATTTTACCAGCTCTGCAAACGTCTCATTCTTCGGAAGATGTCCCACCGCAACAAAGATTCCCGCCACATCCAGCGTCTGATCCTCCCCTGTCTTTTTGTCCGTAACAACCAAGCCCTCGACCATATTTTCCCCGAGGATTTCTTTCGGAACGGCACTAAGAACAAGTTCTACATTTTCCTTTTGCTTCAATGCTTCTACATTTTTTAAATCGCCGCGGAACTCATCCCTTCGGTGTACAAGATACACCTTATTACAATAATTTGACAAAAATTCTGCATCCTGCAGCGCCGTATTGCCGCCGCCGATCACCGCTGTATTTCTTCCCCGGAAAAACATGCCGTCGCAAGTTGCACAATAAGAAACCCCCGCTCCTGTCAGTTTTTCTTCCTTGTCAAGTCCGAGATGACGGTGTGTTACTCCCGTTGCAAGAATAATGGTACGGCACGGATACTCCCTCTCTGCTGTCACAACCACAAACCCTTCTTCTGCTTCTTTCACTGCCGTCACCAGTTCCCTCTTCATTTCCGCTCCCAGATTTGCCGCCTGCTCCATCAGATTCATGGAATATTGCGCTCCACTGATGCTTGCAATTCCCGGATAATTTTCCACTTTCGGAGAAAATACGATCTGTCCGCCATAGTTGGCGCTTTCAAATACAACCGTCTGCTTTCCGGCACGCTGTCCGTATATTGCGGCCGTCAGCCCCGCCGTTCCGCCTCCTATAATTCCAATATCATACATCATTCAAATCCTCTTTTCTTTACATATTTCTTGAAACTTCTGCACATGCTTTCATCGCCTCGATCAACGCACTGCGGAAGCCTTTCGCCTCCAGCATGCGGACCGCCTCGATTGTCGTTCCTCCCGGCGAGCATACCATGTCTTTGAGTTCTCCGGGATGTCTTCCTGTTTCCAGTACCATTTTTGCACTCCCTAAGACCGCCTGCGCCGCAAACTTGTACGCCTGTGCACGCGCCATTCCGTCTGCAACCGCTGCATCTGCCATCGCCTCAATCATCATATATACATATGCCGGCGAGCTTCCGCTTGTGGATACGACCACATCCATCAGATGCTCCGGGACAACTTCTGTCTTGCCGAATGTACCAAGGATTTCAAGCACCTCGTCCAACTCTTCCTCCGTCACATATGCATTTGCACAGACCGCTGTCATCCCTTCTCCAACCATAGCCGGTGTATTCGGCATGGTCCGGACAATCTTCACCTGCTTTCCAAACTGTTCCGCCAGCCATTCCAGCGTCTTTCCCGGTGCGATTGTAATCATAATCTGCCCATCTTTGACCAAATCTTTCACTTCTGCAATCACTGACGCATAGAACTGCGGCTTCACGGAAAGAACGACCTTATCAGCCGACTCCATAACCTCCCTATTATCTGCCGTTACACAGATTCCATATGTGTCTTTTACTTTTTTGCGCCCTTCTTCTGACAGATCAGACCCGATGATCTCCTCCGCTTTAATCAGCCCTTTGCGGATGATACCGCCCATAATCGCACTTGCCATATTTCCCGTTCCGATAAATCCTAATTTCATTTCCCTTTTCTCCTGTCTTTTTCTATTTTTATGTAACAATTCATCCTTCAGCCAAACCGTTACATGAATCCAGTCCATAATAAGTCTACCTGCTGTAAAAGGACCAGATTCTGTACCCATCACACTTTTTTACTCATTCTTATGCACGTACACGGAAACTCCTTTCTCCATCAACAGGCGGAATCTCCTTCGCATCCATCCATTCAATTGTAATGTAGTGTCCATGGTTCAGCCCCACGAGCAATTTATTAATAAGAGCCTCCCCTCCCTGTACTTCCATCACGACCGTACCGTCATACTCATTCATGACCCAGCCCTTAAGTCCCAGCGACTGTGCCATATATTTTGCCGTATAGCGGAAACCAACGCCCTGCACCCGCCCGTGGAACACAATATGCTTCCTGTCATCCAGCTGCTTCTCCAGTTCCTCCAGATAAATACTGCTTTCCCTGTGAAGATAAGCCTCCTCGCCAAGCCTGCTTAA
>ERZ808046.1197-NODE-1197-length-12791-cov-3.606654_pt1 | contig 12791 bp, 11 predicted proteins | sample MGYA00380196_ERZ808046 | MGnify/ENA primary metagenome ERZ808046 (study PRJEB31490, sample SAMN06133421) | mouse gut metagenome | isolation source: Z6_2 | host: mice | place: China: Chengdu | collected 2015-05 ...
AAATATTTTTTATTTGGATCAACATCGCAAGTTTTTAATAACTGTTTTATTTCATAGTATTTGTTTTGAATATATAATTTAAATAAATTATCTTGAAATAAAAAATTATCAGAAACATCACCCAATATAATTGATTCTTTAATGCTCCATTTTATTTTAACTAATGTTATTCCAGCATTAATGAATAATTTTTTTAACTTTTGTGAATCTGAATCATTCAAAAGTTGTTCTAACAAATCATAATCATTTTTATTAACCAGACAAATTTCTTTTTCTTTTTTAGTATATCTTTGTATATATAGAGTTTTCAAAATTTGATGATAATCTACAAATGTATATTGCTCTAAGAGTCGTACAGAATTTTTTATAAATGCTAAATCTTTTATATATAATGGATTAGTAATTGTTCTCAAAAAACTATAAAGCTTTTTTCCCTTTTCATTAGATAAAGATTTAGGAATATCATCAACATAGGGCATTTTATTAATATTTACTACTTCAATATTAACTCCTGCAAAATAGGAAGTTTGTGTAATATCAATTTGTTCCTCATCTAAAAGAATATACCCTACTTTTTGGTTATCATTGAAGGCGTCGTTTTGCAATCGCATATAATTCAACTAGCTAATAATCAATTTAACATTGTAATCATTTAATGAATAACCTAAAAATAATATTGTATAGTTTGTAAGCAAAGATTTTATAAAAAGTTCTGTTAGCATATGTTTTTGTGAATATTCTAAATAATCTTGTTCTTTTAAAACAATCGTTTCTAGCTGTGACAAATTTCCATGCATTTTTATAATATATTTATTTTTTTCTGTATTTAATAAATCTTTATCTGTTACAATTACATCATATTGTTCACGAAACTCATTTTTTGATGATTCAAGTAATGTATCATAATTAGTAGTAATAATATGTACTGGGTTGATATCAAATATAACATTCGATAATGGGGCATCTACATTAATATCTTGTATATTGTCCTTTAATATCTTGTTGTATAATTCTTTATCTTTATTATATACATATTGTGGTATTTTCAAAAATTCATCGGTAGAATACTCCTCCATAAACAAACATGTATCTCTACAATTTTCTTTTTTATGTTGACAATAAGAACACTTTGAATAATTAATTGATTGAGCCATTTTTTGAATTAAGTCATACCAACTAGGCATTCCCTCTACATTACGAGAAACACCAGAACCAACAAAAATAATTAATTTATTTTTTTTTGCTTTTTTTTTCGTATATTTTTACAAAAACGGTTCTATTATTTTTATCATATTTTACAAAAAAAGTAAAAATATTCATTTTATATTGACAGATTAGCATAAAAGTATTATAACTAATATTATAAAAGTATTTTATAAAAGTTATTACAAGAACTAAAGGGGGAACATTTATGAAGTTGAAAAAATTGATGGCAGTTTTGATGGCAGGTGCTATGGCGTTTTCTATGGCAGCGATACTTTCGTCTAAAGATATGGATACAGATATAAATATCAATAAAGATATAGATAAGGGGGTTTCAGCATGAGAGAAGTGATTAAAAAATATACAATGGTGTTAGCACTTGTTAATGATTTCTAGCAAAATGTTTCCCCTGTTTCCTATTCAAAATAGATATATTTGGTTTTATAAATACAATTTTTGTGATATATTAGAAATGGAGGGGAAAGCATATGTATTATATTGGCATAGATTTAGGAACATCTGCTGTAAAATTGCTTTTAATGGACGAAAAAGGCAGTATTAAAAATATCGTTTCTCGTGAGTATGATATATTTTTTCCGCAGTCAGGGTGGTCAGAACAGAATCCAGAAGACTGGTTTGAACAAGTAATAAATGGTATGATTGAATTAACGGAAAATGTTGATAAAAGTCAAATAGCGGGCATTGGTGCAGGGGGACAAATGCACGGTTTAGTGATACTGGATAAACAAGATAATGTGATTCGTCCGGCGATACTCTGGAATGATGGCAGAACAGACAAAGAAACAGATTATTTGAATAAAGTAATAGGAAAACAAAAATTAACAGAATATACAGGTAATATTGCATTTGCAGGATTTACAGCGCCAAAATTGTTATGGCTGAAAAAACATGAACCACAAGCATTTGAAAATATAGATAAAATTATGTTACCTAAAGATTATATCAATTATATGCTTTGTGGTGTGCATTGTACAGATTATTCTGATGCTTCTGGTACACTTTTGCTTGATGTTAAAAATAAGTGCTGGAGTAGCGATATGCTTGCTATATGTGACATTCAACTGTCACAAATGCCTAAGTTATTTGAAAGTTATGAAATAGTTGGTATAATTAAAAAGGATATTGCTCAAAGAATAGGTATTCCAGACACTGTAAAAATTGCTGCAGGTGCAGGAGATAATGCCGCTGCTGCAATAGGTACAGCAACAGTTGGAGAAGGTAGTTGTAACATTTCTCTAGGTACTTCTGGAACAATATTTATATCAAGCAATACATTTTGTGTAGATGATGCAAATTCTCTGCACGCTTTTGCACACGCTGATGGTCATTTTCATTTAATGGGTTGTATGCTTTCCGCAGCATCATGTAATAAATGGTGGTTGGAAGATATACTCAAAACAGAAGAATATAGCAAAGAACAGCAAAATATTTCTATAAATAAATTGGGAAATAATACTGTTTATTATTTACCATATTTAATGGGAGAAAGAGCGCCTCACAATGATACTTATGCAAGAAGCTGTTTTATAGGGCTTTCTATGGATACCACAAGAGAGGATATGACACAAGCGGTATTGGAAGGGGTAGCTTTTGGTATTAGAGATAGTTTAGAGGCAGTAAAAAAATTAGGAATACAAATAAAAAGTAGTATGATTTGCGGAGGCGGTGCAAAGAGTCCACTATGGAAAAGCATATTTGCCAATGTGTTAAATATAGAACTTGTGACTCCTGAAACAGAACAAGGACCAGGATATGGAGGAGCAATACTAGCGGCTGTTGCTTGCGGAGAATATGATACTGTTAATGAAGCAGTAAAACAGCTTATACATACAACGGACAGAATTGTACCTGATAAAAATATTGCTGAGCGTTATGAAAAGCGTTATCAGATATTCCGCAAATTATACCCTACATTGAAAGACACATTTAAAATATTATAATACAGGAAAGGAAGTATGACATATGAATTTTAATAATATTCCAAAAATGAAAATAGGTATTGTGGCAGTTAGCCGTGATTGTTTTCCTGCCTCTCTTGCAGAAAACAGAAGAAAGGCATTGGTAGAAGCATATCAAAAAAAATATGATAGCAGTGATATATATGAATGTCCTGTCACAATTATAGAAAGTGAAATTGACATGGTGAATGCATTAGAAGATATTAAAAAAGCAGAGTGTAATGCATTATGTGTTTATTTAGGAAATTTTGGTCCAGAAATTTCAGAAACATTATTAGCAAAACATTTTGATGGACCAAAAATGTTTTGTGCAGCAGCAGAAGAAAGTCAAAACGACCTTATGGACGGTAGAGGAGATGCATATTGCGGTATGCTAAATGCAAGTTATAATTTAGCATTACGTAATGTGAGAGCATATATACCTGAGTATCCTGTAGGAGATGCAGAAGATTGTGCAGATATGATAAATGAATTTTTACCTATTGCAAGTGCTATATATGCACTCCAAAATTTAAAAATCATTAGTTTTGGTCCTCGTCCTATGAATTTCCTTGCCTGCAATGCACCTATTAAACAGTTGTATAATTTGGGTGTAGAAATTGAGGAAAATTCAGAATTAGATTTATATGAATCATTTTTAAAACACGCTGACGATAAAAGAATACCAGAAGTTGTAAAAGAAATGGAAAAAGACCTTGGAGAGGGCAACAAAAAACCAGAGATATTACCAAAACTTGCACAATATGAATTAACATTACAAGATTGGATAACAGAGCATAAAGGATATAGAAAATATGTTGCTATTACAACAAAATGCTGGCCAGCATTTCAAACAATGTTCGGATTTGTGCCATGCTATGTAAATAGTATATTGACAGGACGAGGCATACCAGTTTCTTGTGAAGTGGATATTTATGGTACATTGAGTGAATTTATAGGAACAGTAATCAGTAAAGATGTTGTTACATTGCTTGACATCAATAATTCTATTCCAAAGGATATGTATAAACAAAATATTGCTGGAAAATTCCCTTATAGTCACACAGATACATTTATGGGATTCCATTGTGGAAATACTTGCACAACAAAATTATCATTCCATGAAATGAAGTATCAAAAAATCATGGCAAGAACATTGCCTGTTGAAGTAACAAATGGCACATTAGAGGGAGATATTATACCAGGCAATATTACATTATATAGACTGCAAAGCACAGCGGATAATAAATTGAGAGCATATATAGCACAAGGTGAAGTATTGCCTGTAGCAACAAAATCTTTCGGTGCAATTGGTGTATTTGCAGTAAGTGAAATGGGAAGATTTTACAGACACGTATTGATAGAAAAAAATTATCCTCATCATGCTGCTGTAGCATTTGGAAAATGGGGAAAAGCACTTTTTGAAGTGTTTAAATATATTGGTGTACCTGTAGAAGAAATCAATTATAATCAACCAGAAGGTATTCGTTACAGTACAGAAAATCCTTGGAGATAGGAGTAATGGGTATGGAAATATTACAAATTACAGATAAGGCATTTGCTGAATTTGGTAGAATCGTAGAATATCAGTATACATATCAAATTATGGAGGCATTGGAAAAGCATACACCATTACCTGAAGCAGTAGAATATGTACCAGAAGAACCTGCACTACAAAATTTGGAAGCAACAAAAAATATAGAAAATAGTTTGTATGGTGGTATGCCTGTACAATTTGGCTGGTGTAATGGTCACAATACAAAACTGAATTGTTTAGAATATCATAGAGATAGTGAATATAATATTGGTACAGAGGATTTTATACTGCTTTTGGCAAAGCAAAGTGATGTCAAACAAAATAGTATAGATAGTTCTGCTGTAAAAGCATTTTATGTTCCAAAGGGCGTACTTGTAGAAGTATATGCTACGAGTATGCATTATGCTCCTTGTCAGGCACATAAACAAAAGGGATTTCGTGTTATGGTAGCATTGCCAAAAGGTACAAACCATGTAAAACCAGAATTTTCTGCACAAATAGAAGAAGATAAATTACTTTGGGCAAAAAATAAATGGTTGTTGGCACATTCCCAAAGCAGTGAGGCGACACAGGGCGCATATGTTGGTATTACTGGTGAAAATATTGATATTGCTGAATATATAAAATAATATTGTAAAGCGTGATACAGTTGCTGTTTCACGCTTTTACATTATATATCATATAATAATCAATAAAATTGCTATTGACATAAAAGTAATATTTGTATATAATGATAAAAAATGAATGAATAACAAGGGAGCTTATGTACTAGGCTGAGAAGAAGTAGAGAACTTCGACCTTTATAACCTGATTTGGGTAATGCCAACGTAGGGAACGTTTATTATTAATGTATATTAACGGGAGATACTTTGGTATCTCTCTTTTTTGTATATTACAAATTCATATGATATTGTTGAGAGTGAACAAAAGTTCATGAAGGGGTGCACCACCACGGGTGTATTACTTTGTGAACTTTTTTTATATCATTTAGAAAGGAGTATTGTTATGACAATAAACGGTAAAAAGATTTCGTTAGAACATTCTTACACATTAGAGCAATATTTGAATGAAAAGAAATATCAACAAAATCGTATTGCGGTGGAAATCAACGGCAATATTATACCAAAATCAAAATATCATACTACAACATTAAAACAAAATGACACAATAGAAATTGTAAGTTTTGTAGGAGGAGGTTAATGCATGGATATAATGTATACAAAAGAACAAATAGAATATGCTTTAATACAAAGACATACAAAAGAAAAACAGCAGCTTTTGTATAGTGGTAATGTAGCCATAGCAGGGCTGGGCGGTTTGGGTTCTCATGTTGCCATAGCTTTAGCACGTATGGGGGTAGGGCATATACATATTGTAGATTATGATATTGTTGATATTACAAATTTAAACAGACAACAATATTTTTTAAAACATATTGGTATGTATAAAACAGAAGCATTAAAACAGCAGATTTTAGACATCAATCCTTATATTGATGTGTGTACAGATTGTATAAAAGTGACAGAACAGAATATAAAACAACTATTTCATAATAACAATATAATATGTGAAGCATTTGACAATGCCGAATCAAAAGCAATGCTTGTAAATGGCATATTAGAATATTTTCCAGAAAAAAAACTAGTAGCAGCGTCAGGGCTTGCAGGGTATGAAAGCAGTAATATTATACATACTCGTAGGGTTTCCAACAATTTTTATTTATGTGGTGATGAAGTGACAGAGATTTCAAAACAGAATGTATTAACAGCACCAAGAGCAGGACTTTGTGCTTGTCATCAATCCAATATGATAATACGGTTACTTTTGGGAGAGGAACAAGCATAATTATAAAAGTATATAGAAAGAAGGAATAATAATATGGATAAGTTAGTATTAGGTGGTAAAGAATTTGATTCTCGTTTTATATTGGGTTCTGGTAAATTTTCACTAGAATTAGTAAAAGCGTGTATTGAAAAAGCAGGTGCTCAAATTATTACATTAGCATTGCGTCGTACAAATGAAGGAGGGCTTGCCAATATACTGGATTATATACCAAAAAATGTAACATTGTTACCCAATACTTCAGGAGCTAGAAATGCAGAGGAAGCAGTTCGCATTGCAAGATTATCTCGTGAAATTGTAGGCAGTGATTTTGTAAAATTAGAAGTGATACGAGATAGTAAATATTTATTGCCTGATAATTATGAAACAATAAAAGCGACAGAAATATTAGCAAAAGAAGGATTTATAGTAATGCCTTATATGTATCCGGATTTGAATGTTGCAAGAGATTTAGTAAATGCAGGTGCAGCTTGTGTTATGCCTTTGGGTGCGCCTATTGGTTCAAATAAAGGACTTTGTACAAAGGAATTTATACAAATATTGATAGATGAAATTGATTTACCTGTTATTGTAGATGCAGGAATAGGCAGACCTTCCCAAGCATGTGAGGCTATGGAAATGGGAGCAGCGGCTGTTATGGCAAATACAGCCATTGCAACAGCAGGAGATGTTTCTGCTATGGCAGGGGCATTTAAAAAAGCCATTGAATCAGGTAGGACAGCATATTTATCAGGAATGGGTATGACAATTTTAAAAGGGGCAAGTGCATCTTCTCCGTTAACAGGTTTTTTGCATGATGATGAAGATAAATAATAAAAGTAAGGAGTATAATTATGACAAATGAAAGTATATTAAATGAAGAAGTACTGGAGTATTATAAAAAAAATAGAACTGACCACATGAAATATTTACCAGATATGGAAGTAATAGAATCTGATGTTATGGATAAAGTAATGTATGCTGTACAAAATTATGACTATAATCATTATACAGAATATCATGTACGTTGTGCATTAGAAAAAGAATATTGTACGCCAGAAGATTTTGGTGCACTGTTATCACCAGCAGCATTACCTTTACTAGAACAAATTGCACAAAAAGCACAAATAGTAACAAGGAAGCATTTTGGAAACAGTATTTATATGTTTACTCCTATTTATATTGCTAATTATTGCGAAAACTATTGTATATACTGTGGTTTTAACTGTCATAACCACATCAATAGAGCAAAATTAAGTATAGATGAAATAGAAAAAGAAATGAAAGCTATTTCAGAAACAGGGTTGCAAGAGATATTGATATTAACAGGGGAAAGCCGAAAAATGTCAGATGTCAACTATATAGGAGAAGCGTGCAAAATTGCAAAGAAGTATTTTAAAGTAATTGGATTAGAAATATATCCTTTAAATACAGAAGAATATGCTTATTTGCATCAATGTGGTGCAGATTATGTTACTGTATTTCAAGAAACATATCATGCTGATAAATATGAAACATTGCATTTATCAGGACATAAAAGAGTATTTCCATATCGTTTTTATGCGCAGGAAAGAGCAATCAAAGGTGGTATGAGAGGAGTAGGATTTGGTGCATTGCTGGGACTGCATGATTTTAGAAAAGATGCTTTTGCAACAGGGTATCACGCATATACATTACAAAAAAAATACCCTCATGCTGAAATTGCATTTTCCTGTCCAAGACTTCGCCCTATTATAAATAATGATAAAATCAATGCCATGGATGTTTATGAAGCACAGCTTTTGCAAGTAGTTTGTGCATATCGTTTATTTATGCCTTTTTCAAATATTACAATATCTACAAGGGAGTGTGCTAGAGTACGTGACAATATGGTAAATATTGCTGCAACCAAAATTTCAGCAGGAGTCAGTACAGGAATAGGGGAACATACAGAAGAAATTACATCAAAAGGGGACGAACAGTTTGAAATTTCTGATGGACGTTCTGTAAAAGAAGTATATGAATCTCTTTTGAGAAATCATTTACAGCCAGTTATGAGTGATTATATTTATGTGTGACATCAATTTATTTCGCAATGTGATAGCATTTACAAATAGAAATTTAAGCCAACGTCCCTATTTAGAGCAAATTGAAAGAATTTGTCGCTGTCACCCCAAAGCCATTGTAATACGAGAAAAAGATTTACCAGAGAAAGAATATTGTATATTAGCTGAAAATGTAATGAAAATTTGCAAACAGTATCGTGTGAATGGCATTATACATAATTATATTGATACAGCATTAAAAATGAATTGTAATGATATTCATTTGCCATTACATATGCTTGAAAAATATCATATGCATTTGAAAGAATTTGAAACGATAGGAACTTCTGTACATAGTGTACAAGAAGCACAAAAAGCTGAAAAAATGGGAGCAACTTATATTGTTGCAGGGCATATTTATGCTACGGACTGTAAAAAAGGAATCCCTCCAAGAGGACTGTTATTTTTAGAGGAAATTTGTAAAAATACAACATTACCTGTTTATGGTATTGGAGGTATTCAATTAGATAGAGTACAAATAGAGCAAGTGATGCGCTGTGGTGCAAAGGGTGTTTGTATTATGTCTGGTATGATGAATATATAAATAATAATGAGTAGATATATTGCTGAAAGGCATTACTTGCTCATTATTATTTTATAACAAAATAATATAACACAATAAATAATAGAATTTTTTATTGTAGATTCACATAGATACTTTACTTAAAAAATACTATAAAAACACAATATAATATGTTATGATAACAATATAAACAATATAGGGGGGATATACTATGTATGTAGATAAAAAAGAAAAAAATGTATCACAGAAAAAAAATAATATCAATAAAACAGGTATTCCGATACAAATGAAAAATTTTTTTGAATATTCATCAGGTATGTCATTAGATGATGTTAAAGTACACTATCATTCACAAAAACCTATGTTGTTAAATGCTCATGCTTATACGCAAGGAAATCAAGTTTATATTGCAAATGGACAAGAAAGATATTTAGGACATGAGTTGACCCATGTAATACAGCAAAAGCAGGGGAGAGTCAAACCAATAAATATAATGAATGGTATGTACATTAACAATGATGCAGATTTAGAAAAAGAGGCAGATACATACGAATACCAAAATTTTCAAGACTTCCCTCATAATAGTAATATACAAAATGTGATACAAGCCAAATTGATTGATAATAATAATAAAGAATTAAAAACAGAAGACGAAATTAGAGCTAAAATAGCAGAATTAGAAATTATTATCCCAGAAGAATACGAAACTAGAATAATAGGGGTATTATTAAATTATGTGAAGGCTAAAAAAGATTTTCCATTAGAACAAAGTTTAATAGATTCCATTATTCAAAATATAAAAGCAAAGGAAGCAAAAGTAGCAGAAGTAGCAAAACAAGAAGAAATATATCAAAAAGCACTAGAATTATATTTACACTTAAAGAATATAGACTTAGAAAATATTTCAGCAAATGCTTTAGTAATAATATTTAAAGACTTTGGTTTTAAAGATTCTTGTGCAGAAATATCACAAAAAAGTTCTGTGTTAGCAAATGTTATTATTCGTGCTAAATATGGAGAAAAGGAGTATTTATATGTGGAAATACACCCTAAAGGTGGTATTCATTATGGTTCTTATATTTTAGTTAATCTTGAAACAATAAGAGAAATACCTATTTCAAAAATGCCTCCAAAAGTACGTGTAGCCGTACCATCTCCTTTAAAGGGCAGATATAAATTAGTACTTTCTAAGCCTTCACGATATTTAGGGCAACAAGAAGAAAATAAAACAACAGATATTTTATTTTTACAGTATGGAAGACAATGGGGAGCAAGTTCTGAATTATCCACTGGAAAATATCATCATGACTCTATTTATATAAACAAACAATTAGTTGAGAAAGAATCAAAAGACAAATCAAAAACCATATTAGAAATGCAATCAGAAATATCAGCAGAGGGAAGAGATTTTTTAAAAGAACAACAAGCAAGATTATTTGAAGAATTACCTATTCATATTAGAAAGTCACAAGATATGTTACATAAAGGGTATTGGGACGAAATGCTCTATTATAGTGTGCGTATTATGAGAAATAAAAAAGAAATACAAATGCTGAAAAAACAATGTTGCGATGATATGAGAGTACATTTATTAGAAATAGAAATTCATATATTAGAAAATAAAATTAACATATTGAAATTACGATTAAAGGTACAAACAATACGAGATGATTTGAATCGTATCAAAACAGAATTAAATAACATAGGAGAAAAATTAAACGATATAGAACAAAGAACAAATCAAATACGTATGAATTTTGAAAAAGATACTGAGGAAGTATTATAAAGAATAGAAAAAAGGTAGTGGATATTTATATATTGCTACCTTTTTATAATATTTTTTAATAGTATATTAGTATAAATTTAAAATTCTATATTTTATATTCACAATACAAATACTACATATATTACAAAAGCATACAATAAATATTGACATAAAAATAATGCAAGGGTTATAATGATACGTAATTATAATACATATTATGCAACAAGTACTTTATATTATCATAGCATATAATAAGTGATTAGAATGGGGATGAAATATGGAAAAAGAACAAATAAATAGAAAAGACAAAGGCATAACATTACTTCTTCCTATTGTACTTGTTTTTTGTATATTAGGAACAGTTGTATTTTCTGTATCACATAAAATATCAACAGAAATGTCCAATTCTGCCATTCAAAACTTGAGTGAAAGTTTAGATTTAATGAAGGGGACAATAGAAGCAATCCTTCTAAAGGAGGCAGAATTTCAAAAACTCATTTCACGGGAAATTGCAAATATAGAAAATCCAGAGGAATTTATTCGCTCTTATCATAAAAATCAAACAATGGTAAAACTATCTATTATATTATCAGGAGAAACGGAGGGTATTTCAAATACAGGAGAAATATTTACAGAGGAGGGATTAAATTTTTCTTTTGGAAAAACAGTATATGGTTTACCTATATCTGAATCTTATTTGAATTATATGGGAACATGGGCATATACCATAAAATGTCCTGTTGTCAAAAATAGAAAACAAATTGCAACACTTTATGCAGAATATGTTTATGATTCTTTTGATGAATCACTTCCCAATGGCTTTTATAATGGTAAGGCAATGCTTTATATTATGGACGCTAAAACAGAAAGATTAGTATTAAAACCTAAAGGTATGGGAGAACGTAGTGCAGGGCATTTGAATTTAGAAGATTTTTTTCGTGCAAATGATATTTTTGAAGAAAATCTTCGTAACGAATTACGAGAATGTATAAAAAAGGGGAAAAATGTATTATTTTATCATGACATTAGACAAAAAAATTCACTTAATTATATGTGGGCAGTGAATGATGGTGCAATTTATTTAATTGGCTATGTTCCTATTGGAGCAATACAACAAGAAGGCAAAACAGTCAATCAAAATATATTCATTGTTGTTGCTGTTATGTTAATTGCATTTTTCTTATGTTGTATGTTATATTATTTCAACCAAAGACAACAAAATAAAATTAGAAAAGAGAGAGAAATAGAAAGAGAAATACATAACAAACAACTTGCAGAAGCATTACAAGCTGCACAAATAGCAAGCAATTCTAAAACAACATTTCTTTCTAATATGTCACATGATATTCGTACCCCTATGAATGCTGTATTAGGATTTACGACATTACTTGCTATGGATGCAGAAAATCCTGCAAAAGTAAGAGAATATACCAAAAAAATTTTTGCTTCAGGACAGCATTTATTAAGTTTAATAAATGATATATTAGATGTTTCTAAAATTGAAAGTGGCAAAGTAGTACTAAATATTGATAAATTTACATTAAATGATTTAATATCATCTATTGATGCTATTATACGTCCTATGGCAAAATCAAAAAATCAAACATTTCATGTAGAAGTAACAGGTATCAAACATGAATGCTTTATGGGTGATGAAACTAGAATCAATCAAATATTGATAAATTTACTTTCTAATGCTGTAAAATATACACAAGCGAATGGAAATATATGGTTTCGTATTATAGGATTGAAACAACACTCTAAACGTTCTAATCAATATGAGCATATACGAATAGAAGTAGAAGACGATGGATATGGCATGACACCAGAATATCTTGAAATAATATTTGATGCATTCACAATATCAGAAAACAGTACAAAAAATAAAGTACAAGGTAAA
>ERZ808046.1199-NODE-1199-length-12735-cov-3.446595_pt1 | contig 12735 bp, 10 predicted proteins | sample MGYA00380196_ERZ808046 | MGnify/ENA primary metagenome ERZ808046 (study PRJEB31490, sample SAMN06133421) | mouse gut metagenome | isolation source: Z6_2 | host: mice | place: China: Chengdu | collected 2015-05 ...
AGGGACGTTTTGTAGGACTCTTTGCATATGTAGAAGAGAAACAGGAATTCCGTGTAAAGAAGATGTTTCTTGAAGGATGACAAAAAAGAGGATGACATGCATTATATTACAGAAATTAATTCTTATAAAAATGAGAAGCCTTCGGCAGTGACGCTTGGTAAATTCGATGCGCTTCACAGAGGGCATCAGAAATTAATTGGTAAAATCCGGGAATATGAGGACGAAGATACAGTCAGTATTGTCTGTGCTTTTGATATGGGGCGCCAGACACTTTTGACGGCGGAAGAAAAGAGGGACCGTCTGGAAGAACAGGTGGATTATTTGATTGCCTGTCCGTTTACAAGAGAACTGCGGGAAATGGAAGCAGAAACCTTTATTCGGGAGATTCTGGCAAAACGGTTTTATGCGGCACATATTATAGTCGGAACGGATTTCTGCTTCGGTTACGGAAAACGCGGCAATGCGGCAATGCTGGCGGAGTATGCAGGTATGTATGGTTACAGTCTGGACGTGATTGAAAAAGAACGGTATGCCGGCAAGATTATCAGCAGCACGTATGTCCGAGGGGCGCTTGCAGAAGGAAATGTGATGCTTGCAAATACGTTGCTCGGATACCGGTATCAGCTTTCAGGAGAGGTGCGGCATGGAAAGCAATTGGGCAGACGCCTCGGATTTCCGACTATGAATATACTTCCGGGAAAAGAGAAAATCATGCCTCGGTTCGGTGTGTATACCTGCCGGATTCTTGTAGATGGGATTTGGTATGAAGGAATCGGGAATGTCGGGGTGAAACCGACAGTCACAGATGACAGCCGGCCTCTGGCAGAAGTATTTGCCTTCGGTTACGAAGGAGATGCCTACGGTAGATGTGTAACAGTGGAATTTTGTGATTTTCTGCGTCCGGAGAAGAAGTTTGCTTCCGTGGAAGAACTGAAGTGTCAGGTAGACAGTGATATTGCGAAAGGAAAACGATATTTTGCAGAAGATAAAGGTTACTATTCACAGCCGCATAAAAATTGACAGACAGATTCGTCAAGCTTGCTCGTAAGAAGCTGGCTGATGATTTTTATGTAGCTGGAAGCAGTCACTTTACCCACATAAGTAAAAGAGTAAGCTGCATAGCAGCGTCAGACAGCTTTGCTGGCTGCTTTTACGCATGTGAGTAAAGCGGCTGTGAATAGTAACCGATAAAGAAATGAAAGGTGTGTACAAATGAGTGTATCAACAATCTTTTTGTTACTCGGCGGACTGGGATTATTTTTATTCGGAATGAAGCTGATGAGCGACGGACTGGAGCAGGTTGCCGGCGCCCGGATGCGTTCCGTTCTCGAGTTCTTTACGAAGAACCGTTTTATCGGGATGATGGTCGGAATTCTTTTTACTGCAATCGTACAATCCTCCAGTGCGACAACGGTTATGGTTGTCAGTTTTGTAAATTCGGGACTGATGAATCTATATCAGGCGGCCGGCGTTATACTTGGAGCGAATATCGGTACAACAGTGACCGGACAGCTGATTGCTTTTAATCTGTCTGATGTCGCACCATTATTTGTGATCGTGGGTGTAATTATGTTCATGTTCTCGAAGAATCAGAATGTGAAGAAGATTGGCGGAGTTGTGTTAGGATTCGGTATTTTATTTATGGGACTGAGCACCATGAGTGACGCCATGTCATCTTTGAAGGAATCTCCACAGATTCTGGGGCTTCTGCAGTCGCTGACCAGCCCTTTGGCAGCAATTCTGGTAGGTTTTTTGGTGACGGCTGTATTGCAGAGCTCATCAGCGACAGTCGGTATTGTCATTTTGATGGCAAATCAGGGAATGCTGGATTTTATCATCTGCCCGTTTTTGATTCTCGGATGTAACATAGGATCCTGTGTGTCTGCACTTCTGGCAAGTCTGGGCGGCAAGAAAGAGGCGAAACGTGCGGCATGGATTCATTTTCTGTTTAACCTTATCGGTTCTACGATTATTTTCGGTGTGTTGATGCTGGCGTTAAAGCCGATAACAGATGTATTTATGGCAGTTTCCGGAGGAAATCCGGGACGTGCGGTTGCCAATGCACATACGGCTATTAAGATTGCAGAAGTGATTCTTCTGTTCCCATTTATGACATGGGTAGTAAAGGCGACTTACAAAATCATTCCGGGCAAGGATGTAAAACCGGCGAATGATTATCAGCTTAAATACATCAGCAATACAGCGACACCGGTTGCCGCAACGGCGGTTGTGGATGCAATCCTGGAGCTGCAGCATATGGGAGAGCTGGCTCGTACGAACTTAAAAGTAAGTATGGAAACACTGTGTAATCCAGATATGAAAAAGATTGAGGAAGTGTATGAAAGAGAAAAATACATTGATTATCTGAACCGGGAGATTACAGATTATCTGGTGGGGATTAATACATTGGAAATTCCGATGGCAGACGCAAAATTAGTGGGCGGTCTTTTTCATGTAGCAAACGACATTGAACGCATTGGGGATCATGCAGAGAACTTTGCGGATTCGGCAATGGAGCGTATGGAAAAAAACATTCCGTTCAGTGAGAAGGCAATGGCGCAGATGATAGATATGACAGAGATGGTTATAAAGGAACTGGACTATGCACTGGATATGTTCTCCAAGCGGAATCGGGAGCATATGAAAGAAATTTTGGAGCTTGAGGATTCTGTGGATGAAAAAGAGCGGAAAATCCAGAAGTCCCATGTGAAGCGCTTATCTAAGGGAAAATGTACACCGGAAGCAGGTATGATTTATTCGGATACAGTATCCGGCTTGGAACGTGCCGCAGACCATGCCACGAACATAGCATTTGCAATTCTGGAACCGGAAGACCTGAATGAGCCGGATGAAGAAGGTGAATAGCGACTATTCATCATGTTACTGTTCACGGGGCCGGGCACGCCGCTGCCCGGCATCCGAGCCAGTAAAGCACCCCTTTCGGGCATCCGGGCCCTCGCCGTAGGCGACTTTAAATGGGCCGGATGCGTTACTATTTGCGGCCTCCCAGGCCGTGAATAGTAACACTTTATTCCCGGAGGGGATATGAAAATATATGAAAAAGATTGTGTCTGCGTCAGGGAACGGGTATAATAGAATCAAGTCTTGCAAAGAGCAGGTCTTGGAAAAATAAAGAGAAAGAGGAGACGGATTTATATGGTACATCATATTGTAATGTGGAAGTTTAAATCAGAAGTACAGGAGGAGGAAAAAGCAGAGCTTAAAGCGGCAATGGCAGAGAACTTAACAGCTCTTGTAGGAAAGGTTCCAGGATTGATTTCCTTGGAATTTATAGACAGACCGCTTGGGTCAAGCACGCATGACATTGCACTTGTAAGCGCTTTGGAGAAAGCGGAAGATATTGCGGCCTATGCGAATCATCCGGCACACGTAGCGGTGGCTGATCATTATGTCAGGCCATATGTAACAGAGCGCGCCTGCCTTGATTATTAAGAGATTTTGAATAGCACAGGGAGTGTTTTGAAAACATCGAATACTAGTATGCACGGATGCGTGTATACAATATAAGGAGGGAATTGATATGGTAGCAGCAATCATTATATTTATTATAGTGGTATTTATCGTCATTTGGCTTATTGGTTCTTACAATGGGTTCGTGAAACTGCGCAACAAGACAGAAGAGGCATTTTCTGCCATGGATGTATCATTAAAGAAGAGATATGATTTGATTCCGAATTATGTCGAGACGGTCAAAGGCTATGCAAAACACGAGTCTGAAACTTTGGAAAATGTAGTAAATGCCCGCAATCTGGCGATGGCCGCGTCCACGTCGGAAGAACGGATTGAAAAAGACAGCCTTTTGACCGGCAGCCTGCGTTCTTTATTGGCAATTGCAGAAAATTATCCGGAATTGAAGGCAAATACTAATTTTATGGAGCTGCAAAAACAGCTTTCCAATATTGAAGAAGAAATTGCGGGAGCCCGCAGGTATTATAATGGTGTTGTGAATAAATTCAATACAAAAACAGAAATGTTTCCCGGTAACTTGATTGCCGGACTGTTCGGCTTCCACAGAAAGCCGCTGTATGAAGTGAACGACGTACAGGCAAGGGAAACTGTAAAAGTATCTTTCTGATCTGTTTATAGAGCGGGCTATAGGAGTGAGATATGAAAATATCAATGAAAAATTATAAGGGCAGTTTTATTGTAATCTGGATCCTGCTTTTTTTTGCAAGTGGCAATCTGGGGCTGATGGGCCTGTTCGAGCCTTCTGATAATCATCAGGAAACGGTGATGGAAGATTTGTACATGGATACAAGGTCATACCATACAGAGATTCAGATACGGGAGGACAATTCTTATCAGATAAGTGAAGATATTAAGGTATCTTTTGATGAACCCCGTCATGGGATTTACCGCTATGTTCCACAAAAAGGTATTATTACGGAGATGAAGGAAGACGGAACGATTGAGGATATTCCGTTTTATGCGAAGGTTGATCCTGATAAAGTAAATGCTTCGGCGCCGGTAGACTTAAGTGAGGATAACTGGAACAAAGTATTTCGTCTGGGAAGCAGTGAGACGACTGTATTTGGCAATCAGGAATATGAGCTTCAATATGAAATTGCCCCGATTACAAGTAAAGGTTACAAAAATATATATTATAATATTTTTCCGTCCGGATGGCAGAATGAAATTCCGGCAGGAAGTTCTTTTACGATTTGCTTTCCCCAGAAAGTCAACCGGGAAGCTTTGCAGATATATTACGGTCGCTATGGCGAGAGATTTGACGGCAGAGGGATTGTGGACCTTACATGGGATGGAAACACGGTATCCGGCGAATTGAAAGAAAATCTTCCGGTAGGAAGCGGAATGACCTTCTTTTTGTCTGTGGAAGACGGGTATTTTACCCGGCTCAATACGGTATGGCCGGGAAATCTGTCCATGATCCTTTTGTCAGGCGGCGTACTTGTAATTATCTTAGTGCTTTTCTTTTTGTTTGGAAGAGACAGACAGATTATTCCGTCTATCCAGTACCATCCGCCGAAAGGGCTGGACAGTGCTGCTGTCGGATATATTATTGATGGAAATGTTTCGGACGCTGACACGATATCATTGCTTCTTTATTGGGCAGATCAAGGATATCTGAAGATCCGGGAGACAGATAAATCGAGCCTTATATTTACAAAAACAGAGGAATTGCCGGAAGGCGCACCTGAGTATGCAAAAACGCTGTTTGGCGGCATTTTCGGGAAATATGCTCCTTTGGGGGAAGAAGTTATCTTGTCAAGCCTGAAATATAAGGTGGCAGATACATTTGCTAAGACGAAAGAACAGATTAGAGCAGATTATTCTCATAAGGTGTATACAAGAAGCTCTAAAATTGCAAGAGCAGTCAGTCTGCTCCTTGGCTGTGTCCCGCTATTTTTATTTGCAATTGTTCTCAGCGCATACACAACTGCAAATGTACTTGTATTTTTGCTGCCGGTACTGTATCTGATTGGATTGATTCTATTTAATCATACAGTAGATTACTGGTATTCCAAAGCGAAAAGCCCGCGGATCATGATGGGAAGCATAGCAGTGGCGATTAGTGTGAGTTCAATTGCAGCGCTGCTTTTTATCTACGGAACCGAAATGCTGAAAGGGGATATGCTGAACTTTTTCCCGGCTCTTGCAGCAGTATCCGTAGTATCTCTGGCCGGACTTATATTGACAGGCTTTATGAAGAAACGTACAGAAGAGTGTGTAGAATGGATGGGATATCTGGCAGGACTGCGTGATTTTATCGAGACGGCGGAACTGGAACGTATGCAGGTCATAGCACAGGAATCCCCGCATTTGTTTTACCATATTCTGCCCTTTGCTTATGTATTTGGTCTGACGGATATTCTTCTGGATAAGATGAAGGATCTGGCTCTCCCGGCACCAGAATGGTACGAGACAACAAGGGGGACTTATAGCGGCTTTGATTATTACATGATGCACCGGCTGGTTCATGCAGATATGAAACATGTAACCTCCACGATTTCTACGCCGAAACCGCCTGAATCATCAAACGGTTCTTCCGGCGGTATTGGTGGGGGCGGTTTCTCCGGCGGAGGTGGATTTTCCGGCGGCGGCTTTGGCGGCGGGGGCGGCGGAAGCTGGTAAAAACTGGAGAAGGATGATTATGGATTATAAATTGTTGATGAATACGGCGGTTCTGGCAGGAGTCACGATGCTGAAAAGCGGTGCGGAGACTTACCGGGTGGAGGAGACGATTACCCGTATTTTAAGAACCGCCAATGCGGAGACTGTAGAAACAGTTGTGCTGACTACTGGCATTTTTGTGACACTGGACAATCCGGACATGGAGAATATTTCCGTAATAAAACGTGTGGAGAGCCGGGGAATGAATCTGAACCGGATTGAACGTGTCAATTCTATATCACGCCGTTACTGTGCCGGAGAGATAGCTCTGGAAGAGGCCTATCATGAACTGAAAACAGTTGGGGGCAGGCAGTACAGAAGAATGATATACAATCTGGCGACAATCGGCGTCTGTGCTGGATTTGCACCGTTGTTCGGTGGAAGTTTCCCTGAAATCGGCGGGGCCGCCCTTGCGGGAGTTACGCTGGCATTGATTACGACGATTGGAAAATATCTGCGGATACAGGGCTTTCTCTTAAATGGTTTCAGCGCTTTCGGAGCTGCATTGACTGCGATTTTTCTAAAATCCACATTTCCGGGTATCCATATGGACATAGTAATCATCAGCAGCATTATGCCGATTGTTCCCGGGGTGGCGATTACTTACGCAATCCGCGACTCCCTGCAGGGCGATTATCTGGCCGGAGCAGCCAGGTCCATGGAAGCCTTCATGACTGCGGTGGCGATTGCGTTAGGCGTAGGCATGGGAATGGCTGTGACAGGAATTTTACAGCCTGGAGGTGGATTGTTTTGAATCTGATGAATCTGGTTCTGGGAACCGTGGGAAGTTTTATTGCCATCGCGTGTTTTGCGGTGCTGTTGGAATGTCCGAAGAAATATTTGCCTTATGCGGGGATTATCGGTGCAGTCGGAGGCGGAGTTTATCTGCTGAATATGGAATATGAGACGGGAGCAGTCATTGCCTCTTTTTTATCGGCATTAGTGATTGCGTTTCTATCGCATACATTTGCGCGGGTACTGCATGCCCCGGTGACTATTTTTCTGATTCCGGGCATCTTGCCGACAGTGCCGGGAGCGGGAATGTACCGGATCGTCTATTATATTATGGCAGGGGAGAATGGGACGAGCGCTTATTATCTGGTTCAGACACTGGAAATAGCAGGGATGATAGCGCTTGCGATTTTTCTGGTGGGAACATTTTTTAAAGTGTTAAAACAGGCAGGTCTTAAAACATAGAATAACAGATAAGCGCATAGCAGTTGATACAGAAAAGAGGGCGTAAATATGAGTAATGAGAAGCGTGATGAACCGATTCTGGAAATAAAAAGAAAACTTGAGAATCTCAAAGAAGAAGATTACAAAGCCTTTAATCATAATCTTCTGCCCGGTGTTACGCATATACTGGGCGTGCGTCTTCCTGCACTTCGGGCAATTGCAAAAGAAACCGCCAGAGAGGATGGCAAGGGTTATCTTGAGGCAGCCAGAACGGGAATTAATGAATCTTCCTATCATGAGGAAATCATATTGCAGGGGCTGGTCCTCGGGTATGCGAAGCTGGATAAAGAAGAGAGGGGGTTATATCTGGACGCATTTGTTCCCAAAATCAGCAACTGGGCAATCTGCGATACTTGTACGATGAATATGAAATTTATGCAGAAGGACAAGGATTACTGGTATACTTATATCATGAAATACAAAAACAGCAGGGAAGAATTTGAACTGCGTTTTCTTTTGGTTGCACTTTTGGCACATTTTATTGATGAAGCGCATATTGATGGTATTTTACATATCTGTAATACGATAGACCACGACGGGTATTATGTAAAGATGGCGGCAGCATGGCTTGTATCTATCTGCTATATAAAATTTCCAGTGCAGACGGAGCGGTTCCTCAATCATAACAGAATGGATGATTTTACACATAACAAAGCCATACAAAAGATTAGGGAGTCTTTCCGGGTGAGCAAAGAGGACAAAGAAAGGCTTAATCAATTGAAACGTAAGTAACCTATATTCGCAGCTTGAGTTGCCTTAAAAATCGATTCTATAAGAATATCATATAAACAGAAATAAGAATAAAAATATATCTAAAAAAAATTTAGATTTTCTGAAAAAGAGTTTGTATAAAAGATGGATTTTTGCATTGCCTGTCCATCTTTTTTCCTGTATAATACCCAATTGAAAACTATTCAGCATTGTAAATGAAGACAGGAGGAAGACAGATGGAAAAGAGAAATGACATCCACAAAGTACTTATCATCGGTTCCGGCCCGATTATTATCGGACAGGCTTGTGAGTTTGACTATTCCGGCACACAGGCTTGTAAAGCGTTGAAAAATCTTGGATACGAGATTGTATTAGTAAATTCTAATCCGGCAACAATTATGACGGATCCGGAGATTGCTGACGTTACTTATATTGAACCGTTGAATGTAAATAGATTAGAACAGATTATTGCAAAGGAAAGACCAGATGCCTTGCTGCCGAATCTCGGCGGACAGTCCGGTCTTAATTTATGCTCAGAATTAGCTGAAGCAGGGATTTTGGAGAAATATAATGTAGAAGTAATCGGTGTTCAGGTTGATGCTATCGAACGTGGCGAGGACCGTATCGAGTTCAAGAAGACAATGAACAGTCTCGGTATTGAGATGGCACAAAGCGAGGTAGCCTACACAGTAGATGATGCTCTTGCTATCGCTGATGAGCTGGGATATCCGGTCGTACTCCGTCCAGCCTATACAATGGGCGGCGCCGGCGGCGGACTGGTATATAATGTCGATGAACTAAAGACAGTCTGTGCCCGTGGTCTACAGGCCAGTCTGGTAGGACAGGTGCTCGTCGAAGAATCCATCCTGGGATGGGAAGAATTAGAGCTTGAAGTCGTACGTGATTCAGAAGGCAATATGATTACGGTATGCTTCATTGAGAACATCGATCCACTCGGTGTCCATACAGGCGATTCATGCTGTTCGGCGCCAATGCTTACAATTTCGGAAGAAGTGCAGAAACGCCTGCAGGAAAAATCCCATAAGGTCGTAGATTCTGTTCAGGTCATCGGCGGATGTAACGTACAATGGGCGCATGATCCGAAGACTGACCGGGACGTCATTATCGAAATCAATCCGAGGACCTCTCGTTCCTCCGCCCTAGCATCGAAGGCTACCGGATTCCCGATTGCCCTTGTATCTGCAATGCTGGCGACCGGACTGACATTGAAAGACATTCCGTGCGGAAAGTACGGTACACTGGACAAATATGTGCCGGACGGAGATTACATCGTAATTAAGTTCGCACGCTGGGCATTTGAAAAATTCAAAGGCGTAGAGGACAAACTGGGGACACAGATGCGCGCAGTCGGCGAGGTCATGAGTATCGGCAAGACATTTAAAGAAGCCTTCCAGAAAGCCATCCGCTCACTGGAGACTGGACGCTTTGGACTGGGACACGCTAAGGATTTTGACGGCAGAAGCAAAGAAGAACTGTTGAAAATGCTGATTCATGCGACCAGCGAGCGTTACTTTGTGATTTATGAGGCTTTGAGAAAAGGTGCGACGATTGAAGAAATCCACGAATTGACCAAGGTAAAACACTATTTCCTTGAACAGATGAAAGAACTGGTCGAAGAGGAAGAGGAGCTGATTTCGTCTAAAGGACGGCTTCCTTCTGACGAAGCTTTGATTTCTGCAAAGAAAAATGGATTCTCGGACAAATATTTAAGCCAGATTCTGGAAGTTAGTGAAGAAGACATCCGCAATAAGAGAATCAGCCTTGGCGTAGAAGAGGCATGGGAAGGTGTTCATGTAAGCGGAACAGAAGACAGTGCATATTATTATTCTACTTACAATGCCAAAGATAAGAATCCGGTCAGGACAGAAAAACCAAAGATTATGATCTTAGGCGGGGGTCCCAACCGGATTGGACAGGGAATCGAGTTTGATTACTGCTGCGTACATGCTTCTCTGGCACTTCGGAAACTCGGATTTGAGACGATTATTGTCAACTGTAATCCGGAAACAGTTTCCACAGACTACGATACCTCAGACAAATTGTATTTTGAGCCGCTGACGCTCGAAGACGTACTAAGCATTTACAAGAAAGAGCAGCCCGTGGGTGTTATCGCACAGTTTGGCGGACAGACGCCGCTGAATCTTGCGGCCGATCTTGAGAAAAATGGTGTGAAAATATTAGGGACAGCGCCATCTGTCATCGATCTGGCGGAGGACCGCGATCTGTTCCGGGAAATGATGGACAAGCTGGAAATTCCGATGCCGGAGTCCGGAATGGCGGTCAATGTGGAAGAAGCTCTGGAAATTGCAGAGAAAATAGGGTATCCGGTCATGGTTCGTCCGTCCTATGTCCTTGGCGGACGTGGTATGGAAGTCGTATATGACCCGGAGAGCATGACCGGATACATGGAGGCTGCCGTCGGTGTCACACCTGACCGTCCGATTCTGATTGACCGTTTCTTAGGACATGCAACAGAATGTGAAGCAGATGCAATCAGCGATGGAACCCATGCATTTGTTCCGGCTGTTATGGAGCATATTGAGCTGGCGGGAGTCCATTCCGGAGACTCCGCATGTATCATCCCGTCCAAACATATTTCAGAGGAAAATGTAAAGACGATTAAGGAATACACAAGAAAAATCGCAGAAGAAATGCATGTCAAAGGTCTGATGAACATGCAGTATGCGATTGAGAACGGCAAGGTATTCGTTCTGGAAGCAAATCCGCGTGCGTCCAGGACTGTGCCGCTTGTATCCAAAGTATGCAACATCCGTATGGTGCCGCTGGCAATTGAAATTGTAACGGCAGAGCTGACAGGTAAGCCGTCGCCTGTTCCGGCGCTGAAAGAACAGGACATTCCGTACTATGGTGTGAAGGAGGCGGTCTTCCCATTCAATATGTTCCAGGAGGTAGACCCGCTCTTGGGACCCGAAATGCGTTCCACAGGGGAGGTTCTTGGATTGTCCAGATCATTTGGCGAAGCATTCTACAAAGCTCAGGAGGCGACGCAGACGAAACTGCCGCTTGAAGGAACAGCGTTGATTTCTGTCAGCAACCGGGATAAAGGCGAGGTTGTGGAAGTGGCTCAGGATTTTGCAGATGCGGGATTCCGGATTATCGCCTCCAAAGGAACGGCGAAGCTTCTGAACGAAAACGGAATCAAAGCAGAAAGCATTAAAAAACTGCAGGAAGGCCGTCCAAATATGCTAGATCTGATTACAAACGGTAAGATAGACATCATTGTCAATACTCCATCCGGCAAGGAAAGCAAGGATGACGACAGTTATTTAAGAAAGGGAGCAATTAAAAAAAAGGTCCCCTATGTGACCACAATGGCGGCGGCAAAAGCAGCAGCAAGCGGAATCCGTGCAATTAAGAAAAATGGCAGCAGCGAAGTGAAATCCCTGCAAGAAATCCACAGTCAGATTGCAGACAGATAATCTGGTAGTTTCAGAGAATACAACAGTTTAGCCGACAGGCTGAACTGTTGCAAGAAAATAACAGATTGCGGAATAGGACAAAAACGCCACACATACACTTCTTATAAAAGACGTATGTGTGGCGTTTTTATGAAATATGAAAAAGAAAATGAACATCTGAAAGAACGTCTTGTTTCCGCCGCCAATATGCCGAAAGACGTTGTACTTGGTGCATCGGTAGTCACTGTTTTGGGAACAAGCGAAGTCTGTATTGAAAATTATCGTGGGATTATCGAATATACGGACACCTTGATCCGGATACAGACAAAGGGAAAACAGATCCGGTTATGCGGAAAGCATCTGCAGATAGAATATTATACAAATGATGAGATGAAAATCATGGGATGTATCTGTTCCATTGAATTTTGCTGACGGTCATGGTCTGAACTCTTATCCATAAAGAAGCGGAAAGGAAAAAAATTGTGATACAGAAAATGTTGCGTCATATCCGTGGATATGTCAGGATACAGGTACAGGGTTATTCAACCGAACGTTTCCTGAACCTGTGCAGCCATCATCAGATTTACATATGGGGATTGGAACCAAAAGGAAATGCCTATGAATTGTATATGACCTTGCAAGGGTTTCACAAACTCCGCCCTCTTGCCCGGAAGACCCATACAAAGGTAATGCTCGTCCGGCGGTGCGGCCTGCCTTTTTTTATTTACCGTAACCGTCAGAGACAGGCATTTCTGGCAGGCGTGATCCTCTGTATTGGTCTGCTCTTTTTTTATTCTACCTTCATCTGGGATATTCATTTTGAAGGAAATGAAAAGTGGACAAACGAAACACTGCTGGAATTTTTGGAAACGAAAAATGTAACTCCCGCAATGCCAAAGCGGAAAGTAGACTGCTCGCAGATTGTAAAAGATATCCGTACTGAGTATAATGATATTGTCTGGGTCTCGGCATCTATTGACGGGAGCAGGCTGCGTATTCAGGTTAAAGAAAATGAAGATACGTTTCAGGAGGGTAAAGAAGGGGGGACAAAGCAAAATACAGCCAGCGCCGTGTCCGTACCAATCGGTACGGAAGAAGATGCCGGGGGAAAAGCGGATGGCAATTCGTTACATCCCACAGATCTGGTCGCATCTGAAGACGGAGTCATTACCTCTATAATCACACGCAGCGGAAC
>ERZ808046.1201-NODE-1201-length-12703-cov-8.254158_pt1 | contig 12703 bp, 13 predicted proteins | sample MGYA00380196_ERZ808046 | MGnify/ENA primary metagenome ERZ808046 (study PRJEB31490, sample SAMN06133421) | mouse gut metagenome | isolation source: Z6_2 | host: mice | place: China: Chengdu | collected 2015-05 ...
CGAATTTGTCGGTCCGAATGAAAAATGGAATTATATTATCCGGCCAAATGACGAATTAATTTTGTGACAGTTCCTTAATCAATAGCAACGAGTATAAAGAGGCGCTCCAAGAAGCGTTGGATTACATAAAAGCAGCTCAGTACTCTGCTGTAGTGAGCGCAAACCACGCTTTACTTCATCGTAATTGGAGAATTGGAGCGATTATTACTAACAAGAGCCAGTGGGGAAATAAGTTTATTGATAATCTGGCAGCAGATATACGGCGAGAGTTCCCGCAAACGACCGGCTTTTCTGTAAGAAATCTGAAGTACATGAAGAAATTCAGCGTATTGTTTACAGAGGATGATATTGATCAAATGGGTTTTGCTGGTCTTACATGGTACCACCACATGGCACTTATGGATAAGACGGGTGACAGAGATCATTATCTCTGGTATCTGTCAAAGGCGATTGAAAACGGATGGACAAGGGATGTTCTTGCGATGCAGATTGAAACCGGACTGTATGAAAGACAGAATACACCTAAAATTCAGAATTTTGCAGGTCGATTGCCGGATAAACAGAGCGAGCTTGCGATTCAGACAATGAAGGATCCGTATATTTTTGATTTTGTAAGCATGAAGGATAAAATGATAGAGACGGATATAGAACACGAAATGGTGAACAATGTTTCAAAGCTTTTGCTTGAATTGGGAAAAGGTTTTGCTTATGTTGGGGAGCAGTATCCGTTAAGGGTGCAGGATGAAGAGTTCTTTATCGATCTGCTGTTTTATAATTATCTGATGCATTGCTTTTTTGCGGTGGAGTTAAAGACGGGGAAATTTGTACCGGAATATGCTGGCAAGATGAATTTCTATCTGTCTGTACTTGATGATCAGCTTAAGAGTGAGGTTGATAATCCATCTGTAGGCCTTATTCTTTGCCGGGATAAGAACAAAATAGTGGCAGAATATGCTCTTAAAGATATAACCAAACCCATAGGTGTAAGTGAATACAGGTTATTCGAGGATGTGCCTAAAGAATTACAGGACACGGTTCCGAGTCTGGAGGATATCGAATCAAGAATCATGGATAAATATAAATGTGAGTAAATTGTGCAAGTCTGCTTGCACAATTAGGAGTGTCAAAAGATATTAAGCCCTTCTCTGTTCATAACGTTGTAGACAGTGGAGGGCTTTTTTGAGTGTTATTCCGTAGTGCATGGATTCGGAAAGAAGAAAATCGGGGAGATCAAGTATTTTGATGTTCTTCAGTTCTATCACGATCTTTTGGAAAAGAGAGGTCTTCAGATCAACACCATCGACACGATCCATACCATTCTGCATCCAACTTTCCAGCTTGCAGTCCATGATGGAATCATCAGGACAAATCCATCCGACAGAGTGATGGCAGAAACAACGTCTTACTATTCGAGGCGCGATGATACCTACAAGTGTGAGTTCAGGGCATCGCTTCCAAAGACCGAGGCAGGTATCAGGCTTCTTCCGATGATGCAATAGGTATATGATGCATTGAAGGGGGAGCACGATCGCCAGATGGAAGAAGGCTTTTCAGAAGTAGTGGTCGATGGGATGACGGGATTCATCTTCACCAATGTATGCAAACATGCTCAGAAATGGATGCGAAGCATCCGGGTACATGACAGATTTCAGCTGAACGGGCGAAAGCCTATCAAGAAATAAAAAAGGGCGGCACTATCGGAAACTATTTGATAGTGCCGCCTGTCTTTTACAGTTCATACAGGAATTTCTCAGCGAGCTTCTTTGCCTTGTCGATCTCCTGGTATCCGCGAGATGACTTCAATCCGAGTTCTGCGATGATCTCTTCCTTTGAGAGCTTCTGCTTACCGAGAGTCGCAATCTTCGCATAGCGAGAGCTGGCTTTCCCGAGATATTCCACCAGCTCAGCAAAGAGGATTTCGAGCATTGCGTTTGCTGCAAAGGATCGGAAAACCTGCTTCGTCAAAGCCGAGAAGACATCTGCCGGGGCGGTATTCCGGATGATACTTGAAGAAGTCATTGACGCATCCGTAGTACAGGGAGAGCATCTTATTGAAGTCCTTCTCATCCACCCTGTGCAGCCAGCTTCTCTGTTAGAACTGACGCCTATGGGTTGCTTCACCGGGTTGTGTGACAGAGAACTCCCTTATCAGATCCGGAGACCAGATTGCGCGCAAGGGGGCGCACGTCCACAGTGAAGAGCTTCCATTTATATTCCGCCTTGGCTCTTAGCGGTGTTACAGGTTTCTACCTATAAAGTTCTCCGCAGCAAAACTTTTCCGATGAAATCCAAAAGGTTTTGAAATTTTTTTCGGATAACGAAAACGGCAATGAGGAACCGATCTCCCATAGGAGATCACTGGTTCCGCACTGCCGTCTAGCGTTCTCGCGGAGGGTTTACTTATTTGATGAAGCTGCTTTCGTCTTTCAGGGACTCCACAAATTTATGAACGATGTTAAGATTTCCGTCACGATTAGCAGTGATGACTGTGACACAATTCTTTCTCTGGCTGGTGTAGGTATGATGATCCTTGCTCAGTGTGCCGAGGGAGGGCGATGAGAGCCGATCTCTTGACCAAAGAGCATTAGCAAAGACGCAGGAAGCTTTCCGTTTGTCACCTGACGACAAGATGCTCGCCGAATTTATCGAGAATCCTGATCTCAAGGCCATCGTCAAAGTGGGAGCCTCGCTTTCTGATGAGGATTTGGACAAATTAAGGAAAGTTATGGAGTCGCTTTATCCTAACTGGAGTTTAAGAAGATTATCGCTGTGGTGGGCAGTATCAATGCAAATGCGATGCCGACAGCAGCGTAAATAATTTGGTGCATATTGCGCAAACTATTGACAAAGGAGTATTTGCCTATAACATCCCTCGTATCAGGGTGGCGGATGAAGGCCTTGTCATGGAACATCCCATGTATGAGAAACTTATGCAGAAGCGTGACAGCATAAGCTATGCGTGGGAGAATCAGCTAGTAGAGTTTACATTGAAAAGCAAAGGCGCTTTGGTGATCGTCGGCCCTAAATGGTGTGGAAAGTCAACTACAGCTAATTGATATGCCAAAACCGTAATAGTATCCATACGGCAAGCGGTGTTATTACCAGATAAAGGACGGTCAGGATCACAAAGAATCCTATATCCGCATCCAGAAACACATAAAAGATATTAAAACCAAAGTGCAGCAGCACCGAGTAGAGCAGATTATTATGCTGTTCCAGAAAAATGTTCATCAATACGGTGATGGATGTAATCACGACAATATTGGAAATGACATAGGGGATTGCCCTCCAGTCGGTAAACTCTGAATCCACTACCCATAACAAGGTATGCCAGAAACACCAAATCAGGCCCTGGCAGACAGAGGATTTCAGGAAACCATATCTCTTGTTAAATTCCTCCCGCATAAAGCCGCGCCATCCCAATTCTTCCCCTGTCGGTCCCGAAGTCAGGGAGAGAAAAATGCTGAGCGGCAACGCTGTCGTTCCCGGATTGATGTAAGACAGCATCAGTTTTCCGGTCATAATGGAAAAGAGAAACAGCGACAACGCACTGATTCCAAAGGTGAGGAAAAAGGAAAGCAGAAGCGGAAGCAGTTTTAGTTTTCCGGAAAAGCATCGTTTCACAGCATCCAGACGAGAATATAGGAGCTGATAATATATTTCTTCAGATAATTTGTTTTCACTTCATTAGCTCCTTTCTCTGTCCATACAGATAACAAGTTCGCTTTTGATGCCGTTCAGCTCGATAATGTTTTCTGCATCGGGCGTGTCGAAGCGTTCCGTCTGTTGGCCGTCTTTTTCATAGGAGATGCTGGTTCCGATGCCTTTCGCAATGGCGGTAAAGACGGTATCCTCTGGAATACGGATTCTTGAGGTTGCCGATACTTGATTGATTGCCACCTCGCCCTTTAAAGAATGACAGACCACTTCCATATCAAGGTTACAGTCTATCTCCACCGTTCCAGAGACATTTTCCAAAACGATGTTCGGAGTCTTTACATTAAGTTCTATGCTGTCACATTCCAGAGAGCGGATTTTCACGGTTTCCGCATTGACCGCACATTCGACCTTCCCAATATAGGGTGACGGGATTTGGACGAATAGATTGACTGCTTCCTTTGCTGTTGCTTCGGATATGCCGTTCCTGCGGTTTACATCCACATCAATCCGCTTTCGGATGTCATCAATCTTAACCTTAAAGTCGCTTGCGAGCGCAGAGAGGGTATTGGATGCCAGACGGACACGGATTTTCTCGCCCTCATAGCCTGATAATACGAATTGCTTTGCACCGCCGAACTTCATGTCATAGCGCTTCGGCCCGTCAATATCATACTCCGTGATACTCTCATAAAGATAGTCCGCTGGCTTTTTCGTCCCTCTTTCGTTAGAGAGCAGATCGTCAATGGAAATGTCAAACAGTGCGGAGATTGCCATGATGTTTGGAGTGTCGGGAATGCCTGCATCCGTTTCCCATTTTGTAACCGCCTGCCTTGATACGCCGAGCTTCTCTGCCAACTGCTCCTGCGACATTCCTGCCTGCTTGCGGATGGATTTCAATTTTTCTGCAAATGTCATGTTCGTGACCTCCTTGTCTTTATATGCTAAGTATAGGAAAACACATTTTACATTACAAGCAAACAGGGATTACATTTCGGTTTTTTCTGCTACTTTACGTGGCATTTCCCTGACTTACCTCACCTCCTGTGCAGCCGGTCCCTGTGAAACAGCATAGCTCATCTTATAGCTGTTTTTTATTAAAAAGCTTAATCGCGGTCAGCAGCCCCAATACAGAAAGCCAATTAACCAAAGGGCAAAAGCGGCAAGCAGAACATGTAAAAGGCTTGTATCATGCCGCGTGAGAAACCGCCTATTTGCTTTGCTGCTCCGCTTAAGCCTACAAGGGAAAGAAGCTCCTGTCCTCTTTTTTCAGCCTCGCTCTTTGACAGGGCAATGACCCCGCCGCAGAGCTTAAGAATTTGTTCTTCTTTTTACAATTCATTGATCGTTGCGGTTATGGCCATATTACGAATCCTTTTTGCAGGAGCATAAATGGCGGCCAGTGTTGCCGCCGCAACAAACACCCAGGATAGGAACAGGCGGGAAACAGGCAGTGTCCACACAGCATAGGGAAAACGTCCGTCGATTAAAAGATTGTACAGCATCCTGCCGATCACCAGACCAACGATACACCCAATTACGCAGCCGGACAAAGCGTAGGTAACAGCTTCGGCAGCAATCATTCTGGTTACTTGACGGTTATCCATGCCCACAGCCCGCATGGCCCCATACTGCTTGCTTTTGGCAGATACGCTCATGGAGATACTGTTCATAATGTTCAGCAGCGTAACCACAGCGATAATCGCCAAAAAGCCATAGACGCCCAGCACAAAAGCGGTATAGGTGCCGGAAGTGCGCAGCTCACGACCATCCTGAAGAGCAATGCCTTCTCCCAGTACCTCATTCATGGCGGCAACATCCTCGTCAGTCACATCGCCTGTGGTCTGTACCATCACAAGCGAATAGTCGGTTATGCCGGTCAGCCGCACAAAGGTTTCGCTGGAGGCGATGATGGAAACTCTGCCGTGAGAGAGGCCGTCTTCACTGAACAGGTCGTATTTCAACATTCCCGCCACTGTCAGCGTCTCGCCGCTTATCTGAATAGTATCTCCCTTTTGGAGCGGAGCGTCCGGGTCGCATATTACCAGCACAGAGCCGCTATCCCCGTAGACTTCAGAGAGGTCGCTGCCCTTTTTTAACCTGCCATCCTTTTTAAGCGCGCCCAGGTCAAAATCATCAAAGGAGAACAGATCCGCCACCTGAGGCAGGCTCTCATGTCCCAGCTTTGCCGGAACTTCAAAGACGCTTCGACGCCCAAAGATGTTTTTCACGCCGTCCATCCCACGAATTGTCTCTACCGTTTCCCATGGAACACAGTTGATACCGGTAACACCGGCCTCATCGGTGATCGTGATGTCGGCATCACTGACAGACTGGGGCAGCAGATAGCTTACAAAGTCCAGCAGGACGGAGAATGTCAGGAAGAGGATGATGCTCAGAGCAAAGGAGCCTGTCATCAGGATCAAATTTTTCCGGGCCGATTTTGCATGATGGGTACCCAGGGAAATTTCAATGGGAAATATACCGATACGGACTGCATGCCGTGTCCGGCTGGTGTTCTCCGAGTTTCCTGAAACTGCCGCCATTGGGGATACTTTTGCCGCCTGTCGTGCCGGAGCCCCGGCGGCGAGCAGCACCGTGACCAGCCCCATGACGATGCCGCTGATTATTCCAATGGGGCTGATTCCAAAGAGGGGAAGCGTAGTAAATTCCTCCTGAACCACGAAACGCATGACAGCGCATAAAATCCATGTGGTGACCGTGCCCAGTACAATGCCGATGGGGATAGCCGTTTTGCACCAGTTAAGAGCCTCCAGCCGTACAAACCGCTTTAGCTGTTGGCGGCTCATGCCGATGCAGCGCATCATCCCGAAGAATTTCGTCCGCTGTGCTACTGTACTGTTGATGCTTCCCGAAATCATCAGCACTCCCGCAAGCAGAACCAGGATGAACACAGTTCCGGCAAGCAAAAAGAGATTCTGGCCCATGGAGGTGTCCATAATGGCCTGAAAGGTAAACTCCCGGGCATGTTTTTCGGTCAGTCTGGCCTGTTCCATTCGTATATCCATATCCGCCATGCTGAATACCGCTGTCACAAGGAACACGGCGAAGATAATGCATAACAGAGTCATTCGGTTTTGCCGCCTCCGCACTCTGGCGGAGATGGGAATCAGACTTAAATAGCTTTTCATTCGCTGCACCTCCCCAAATCAGTCAGTACCCCGTCAGATACATTCAAAAACCTCAAATTCATTGTGTAAACCACCTCTTTCTTTTTTATATTCTATAATATGACATAGTAATCCTACACCCATATTACAATTTTCCTACAATTTTGTAGGAAAATAATTTTTTAAATCACAAAATTCAACGCGAAAGACGTTCCCCTGCCTTTACCGCATTTCTTTTTTGCCAAATTGTGTGACTGACAGAGCGAATACCAGGCCAAACACCAATATGGCACAGGGCAGGAACGGAAACAGTGAAAACGCAGTACCAGAGGATTCTGCTGTAAAGTCGTGAAGGGAGCAGGACACCAGATAGCCGCTGTAACAATACGGGTATGCAATCCAAAGCGGCGTATTCGCTGCCAAAACGCCGGGAATTACAAGGAGCAGATTCATTCCCACACAAAGGAGCGGTTTTTCAAACAAAACTGTAATTGCCCACATGATCGCCGCGCAGGGCAGCATGGTAAGGAATAAGCAGGCACACCATTTTAACAGATAAAGAAAAGGCAATGTTTCCGTAATCCCCATCGTGTGCGTGGCAAACAGCCCGGCTGTTACGAATACTGCAAGGAATACAACCATTTCCATGAACAGGTAAAACATCAGCACACAAAATTTGGCGGCAGAAAGCGTATGCCGGCTGACCGGTAAGGCAAGCATTTTCAGGATGCCATTGTTTCCTGTTTCCCGTCCCGCAATCATCACACAGACCACGATCATGCTGAACGGAAGCAGGTAGTAAGCATAAACCAGTGCGCTTTGAATAAACATGGCAGGCCACGCATTTGTGTACTCCGGTGTGAAATAACTGCTCAAATTCGCAATCCCGGAAGCGACCACCAACAGAGGGGCAACAAAGATCAGCGGTACGATTTTGGAGCGTTTCACTTTCATAAACTCAATTTTAAGTAATTCCAAAAAATTCATTTCCAAATTCCTCCTACTTATTCATAACGAAGATTTTTTGCCATCCATAAGCCGACAGCAAGGAACAAAAATGTTTCAGTCAGAGAAACAATGATAACGGTTCCGTCTGGCTGTGCGCTCATGGCAACCGCCGGTTTCAGCATCACAACAAAAGGGTGTGCCATCAGAATATCCATATCCGAATTTGCCAGCGCCATACCGCTCAGAAATCCTGCGACACCGACGCCGAGGGGAACCCACATATTTTCGAACCGTGAAGAAATAAACAGCATAAAGGACAGTACCGGCAGGGAGGTGATAAACGAATATGCCGCAAAGTAAATGACTCTCATCATTTCAAATGAGCCTTTCGGCAGGTCTGTCATCCCGATTCTGGCAAGCGCCAGATTTTGCAGAGTTATCGCTGCCATAAGCATAACGGTCAGGATCAGGAACTTGCAAAGATATATTCCCGGAACGCTCACAGGCAGCAGATACATTTTTTTGACTGCGTTCCCCTTAAATTCCATGTTGTAAGCCATGCAGGAGGCGACTACGATACCAAACATGTTCAGAACCAAAATCATGCCATAAAGCTGTGTCAGCAGAACATCCATAGGAGCAAACGGCAGGCCAAGGAGCGTATCTTTCCGCACAAGGAAGTTGACAAATGCGTATGCAGCCCCTGAAATGCCTGCGGCCGGCAATACGGAAATGACGCCGGTTCTTTTTTCTTTCCGAAGTTCGACCCAAAGTGCGTTCATAGTTTTGCCCCCTTCTTTCTGGCAGGCAATACCCCCATTGCCCGATTATCCTTTTCTATCATAGCGAGAAACATATCTTCCAAATTGATGCTGCCGGTTTTATTATCCGCCGCAAATCCGGACTGCAGAGCACTCTGACGCAGATCGTCCAGGCCGCCTTCAAACAGCAGCCGTCCATGATTGAGAATACCGATGTCATCTGCTATCAGCTCAATTTCTGACAGCATGTGAGACGAGATCAGAATCGTACAGTCATACAGGTCAGGCAGAGACTTCACCAGATTCCGGATTTCATGGATGCCGGAGGGGTCAAGGCCGTTCGTCGGTTCATCCAGAATCAATATCGGCGGTCTGCCCAGCAGCGCACCGGCAAGGCCCAGACGCTGCTTCATGCCCAGCGAATATTTCTTTGCCAGCCGGTCTCCAAACTCTGTCAGGCCAACCAGCGCTAACGCGTCCTCAACGGCATCTTTCGGCAGGCCTAAAATTCTGCGGATAATGTCAAGGTTTTCCCGGCCGGTCAGATTTGCATAAAAAGAGGGTGATTCAATGAAGGAGCCAATCTCTTTCAGAATGGCAATCCGGTCATCGGGAAAGTGCTTTCCGTCAATGGTAAAGCTGCCCTTTGTGGGAGCGGTCAATCCCAGCAGCATTTTCATAGTAGTAGATTTTCCGGCGCCGTTGGGGCCTAAGAAACCATAGATACTGCCTTTTGGAATATGAAGTGAAACATTGTTGACGGAAGTAAAGCTTTTGTATTTTTTCGTCAACTGCTTTGTTGTAATAATGTAGTCCATACAAAACATCTCCTTTCGATATTTCTATGGTACAGCGCCGGCCTGACATTTACATTCCCGTGTCCTTACTTTTACCTTACTTTTTCAAAGAGCCGTTCACAGGGCAGACAGGCTATGCTATAATCAAGCTGTTGATTCCAGTTGTCGGGGAGGTGTCGCGATGGACAATACATTTTTACACAGCAAAAAGCTCCTGCTGGTCGATGACGAGCCGGAGCTTTTGAAAATGGTAACAGCTATTTTAATGGACGAGGGCTTTGAGCATCTCGTTACCGCCTTCAATATGAAAGAAGGAATTGCCGCCGCCAAAACGGAAAAGCCCGATCTGGCGATTCTGGATGTGATGCTCCCGGACGGCGACGGTTTTTCACTGATGGAGCAGATGCGCACATGGACGGACATCCCCGTGATTTTTCTGACAGCCCGTGACGAGGCAGAGGACAAGCTGGCCGGGCTTGGCCTTGGAGCCGATGATTATATCGCGAAGCCTTTTCTTCCCCAGGAATTTTTACTGCGTATCTACGCCGTTTTGCGCCGGTGTTATAAGGAGGGCGCGCCAGTTTTGAAGCTTGACAGCTGCAGGGTGGATTTCAGCCGGGCCGAAGTGAACAAAGACGGTAAGATACTTCCTTTGACAGCGATGGAGCATAAACTGCTGGAAACCCTTGCAAAGAATGAGGGGCGCATTGTGACTGTGGACGCGCTCTGCGAGGCTCTGTGGGGCGACAATCCTTTTGGCTATGAGAACAGCTTAAACGCCCATGTGCGGCGCATCCGGGAGAAGATCGAGGCAGACCCGTCAAAGCCGGTTTCCCTGCTGACGGTCAAGGGGCTGGGCTATAAGCTGCTGGCGAGGAAATAACCGATGAAAGCATTTGGAAAATATATATCAAAATATCTCCTTTCCTTTTTTGTCTTTGTTCTGGCACTTTTATTTGTCAACATTCTGGCATTTTCTCTGACCTTTGGGGGCATCGTATTCCGGGAGTACGGCGCGGCTTCTCCGGCAAATATGCTGGAGAGAGTGGCCGCTGATTTGTCTGCTTCCGGCATATCAGAAGAAACGGCGCAGGAATTGGGCCGCAATCAGATCTGGGCCATATATCTGAATAAAAGCGGGAGCTGCGTTTGGTCTGTGTCTTTACCGGAGGGGGTACCAGCAGAGTACACGATTCAGGATATAGCCGTATTCTCAAGAGGCTATCTGCAGGGTTATCCCGTTTTTGTGCGGAGTATGGAAGATGGTCTGCTGGTATTGGGCTACCCGAAAGACAGCTTTGTGAAACTGACGGGAAACTATCTTCCCATGCGGGCGGTCAGGATTTTTCCGCTTTTCGTGACGGGCATCCTGACAATAGACCTATTGCTTTTGTTCCTGGTTTACTGTTTTTCCAAACGTAAGATTTCCCAAAATACGGAGCCGATTATGACCGCTGTTAAAACACTCTCTGCCGGCAGGCCTGTTAATCTGTCTGTCCGGGGCGAATTATCGGAAATTGCTGACAGTGTTAACCAGGCGTCCCGGGTATTAAGCAGACAGAACCAGGCCCGCGCCAACTGGATCAGCGGTGTTTCCCATGATATACGCACCCCGCTTTCCATGATTATGGGTTATGCCGGGCGGATTGCCGGCGACCACGCAGCCGGTGAAAATATTCAGCAGGAGGCAGAGATCATTCAGGCACAGAGCGCAAAAATCAAAGACCTGGTGCAGGACTTGAATCTGGTATCACAGTTGGAATACGAAATGCAGCCGCTCCATAAGGAGCCGGTACGCCTGTCCAGGCTGCTGCGCTCCTGTGCGGTGGATTTGCTCAATGCGGGTATCCCTGAAAAATACTCATTAGAAACGGAAATTTCCAAAGATGCCGAGACTGCGGTCATAGAATGTGATGCCCGGCTGATTTCACGGGCGGTTGGCAATCTGGTACAGAACAGCATCCATCACAACCCGCAGGGCTGTACTATCAGCCTTCGCCTCGCCTGCCCGGATAGGGTCATTTTTCTCACCGTTGCCGACAATGGCGCGGGCCTGTCCGCCGAAAAGCTGCGGGAACTGGAAGAAAAACCGCATTACATGGAGAGTACCGACGAACGGCTGGACTTGCGGCATGGGCTGGGGCTGCTGTTAGTAAGACAGATCGTGGAGGCGCACGGCGGGACAATAAAAATGGAAAGTGCGCCGCAGAGTGGATGTAAAACAATTTTGGCATTTCAAAAATTTCTTTGAGTACCATTTATCTTTCTTTGCACACAGTAAATGATCCTGAGGATATATTGCTTTATATGCTTTCTGCATTTGTTTTATCGGCTGTATGGATTTGCTTTTTTAAAGAATTACCTGCGTAAATTGTAGAAAAAAACAGAAAGTGGTCTTCGTGCATATAATTTATTATGAAAGCCACGGACGGCGGAGCAATCGGCTTTCATGCCGTGGCGGCGCGCCGTAAAACGGCGCATGAAATTTCAGTATCATATGTAAATGAGGTGATTTCTTGAGTAATTATAATACAAATTGGATGTTTAATCCGCCGAATCTTTTTGGTATGAGAAGAACGCCTGACAGAAGTTGTAATCAAAGGACATCTGAGCAAGCCCGGAATTGGGAAAATGAGACGAGCGTTGCCGTATCAGAGAGTCCACACAATACAGGCACAGAAGAACTAAAGAGCTATGGCTGCGGCTCTTACTGTTATTGTGAACCTGGCCCGATGGGGCCGAGAGGGGAACAAGGACCCCCAGGCTGTCCGGGAGAGCGCGGGGAAACCGGTCCGCAGGGAGTGACAGGGCCGCAGGGACCTCAGGGGGCAACCGGCCCGATGGGGCCAAGAGGAGAACAGGGCGCCAGGGGGCCTGCAGGACCTTCCGGATACCCGCAAAACAGTATATTTGCAACATTTTCAGATCAAGAGCTTACTTTGCCGGAAAAGGCCAGTCTTCCACTTAAAATCGATATACCGGATATCACCGGGAATATATCTCTTTGTAACAGTTATTCCGTCATGTTAAATCCCGGCTTCTATGCCATCTGTTATTATATATCCTCGGTGATGAAAAGGCATGATTTCATAAAACTTACCCCTATATTTAATGACTGTGTGCAAACTCTATATGCCGGATATGCCAGGGCGGAAAAACGGAGGGAAATGCTTCAAATATCAAGGTATTTTATCATCGAAATACACAGCGGCCCGCCCCTGTCCTTTGCGTGGACTTCCTCGGCAGGCTCATCAAAGATCAATATGAATATAAGTATAGAAAAGCTGAGCAGACAATGAATAAAGAAGATGGAGGAGCTGGCATGTCAACAATAAGGAACTGTCACAAAATTAATTCGTCATTTGGCCGGATAATATAATTCCATTTTTCATTCGGACCGACAAATTCG
>ERZ808046.1206-NODE-1206-length-12681-cov-9.581641_pt1 | contig 12681 bp, 20 predicted proteins | sample MGYA00380196_ERZ808046 | MGnify/ENA primary metagenome ERZ808046 (study PRJEB31490, sample SAMN06133421) | mouse gut metagenome | isolation source: Z6_2 | host: mice | place: China: Chengdu | collected 2015-05 ...
AGCGCTGTTACCATCAATGTGAACCAAGTCAAAAAATATTGTATCTTACCTATGTCAGGCCCTGTCAAAATCAAAATCCCATCTATTAGCCAAACTAGAATTCCAAGTTTCAAAAGCATTACCACCGCCGCCCCTTCTCATCCACCACTGTCACCTTCCCTAAGATACGAACATGACAGATGATACACATCAATTTCATTGCTTGGCGGAAGTGCCGCACACTTTCTGGCGGCCTATCTGCGTTTTGGATGGCCTCTGCCGCCACAGGATCATGGATTCCACTTCCGTTTCTTTCGTAGTCTTTCACGCTCTCATGATTCCCTCCCCTCTGCCTCCTGGCTCATCCGCGGCTTGTATGTCCTCTCGCTGGCCAGATATTCCTCTTCTTTCCTCTGCTGACCTAAAAGCTGGCGCATCCGGTTTAAGGCTTCCCGGTTCTTCTGTTCCTCGAAGAATTTTACAAGCTTTTCATTCTTCTTTACCATGTCCTTGTATTTCCGGCGACGTCTGCGGCTCTGCTGAAGCTTCGTAGCGCTCCGGTTCCGCTCTGCCTTATTTGGGGCAAACTCCATTTCATGAAGAAGGTCCTGAAGCCTCCTGTCCTCTTCATTTACGGCGTCATAAGCATACTGGTATTCCTGCTTACTTGCCGCTACAGCATTTAAAAATTCTTCCAGGGCTTTTGCAGGGCTGCTTTCTTTTCCCATCAAATCGCCTCCTGTTTATTACCCATCTTTAGTGCACACATGGTACAAAACTTTCCGGAAAAAAGTCTTCCGGAAACCCTTCCGGCAATGGCCTGTCCCAGCACTCCCGGCCGCATGATGGGCAGGTGGTGAGCTGCCAGGTTTTATCGGTTGGCCAGGAGACGTTTTGCCTCAAGGGCATTGTTAAAATCCCACCCTGGTCTGTCTGTTTTCTTGGTCCTATTTTTATGTATGCCATAGATATTTTTTCCTTTCTATCCCTCATTGCCATTTTCCTTCATTTCTCCTTTCCTTCTGGCGTTACCACCCAAATATAATATATCCGTCCATCAGCCCGTATTCCGGGCAATCCTTTAGGATATATCCAATACTTTGTACATAATCTCTTCCAGTATATCCCTTTTCCGGCTCCCACTCACGCAATGCAAACATATCGCCCACTTTATAATCTCTGTCATTCTTCCGCAGCTCAAAATTCTTTTTTCCGGATATGACAGCTTCAAAGTATTCTGGCAATATCTTTAAATCATGCTTGACAAACCGCAATATAAATTTATCCCTATCCATAGATCACCCCATACGCTCACCAATTTCTTTCAATGCAGCTTCGGCTCCTTCATAAGTGAGGAAAACCGACTTTCCAAGAGCATATTCAGAAAATCCGTTTACATTGCCATAAATTCCTTTTCCGTCTTTCAATTCCCACCTATAAAAATTGCCACGATTTGAAACATGAACTGCAATTATGGTATAAGGCTGAATCCGCTTCCGTAAATCCTGCACCTCATACACAGTCTCCCCCACCGCACAGGGCGGTCTAAGAAGTTTGTTTTGTTCCTCTAAGTCCTCATAATCTGCCAGCTTATTCAGCGCCTTTGTAACTCTGTTAAATTCCTCAAACCCAAGATTGCACTGCAAATCCATACTGTCCACGCCTAAAATATTGGCATTTCCAAATTCATCACGTTCTGTCAATCTTCCCATATTTCCCTTTCCTTCCATAATCCCTAATCAATCCATTAAATTTTTTATGCCTTTAACCACTTTTATACAATCAACAGCAAGGTTAATGTCCTCATACAATTCATCTAAACTACCGTCATCATTTAGAGATTCATCTATGATTCTTTGCAAGGAATCTATTGCTCTATCAAAATCATTCATAGCTTTTCCTTCCTTAGGCAAACTTCAATTGCCCTGTCTGTTCCTTAATAACTCTCAGGCCCGGGATTCTCTCGCCGGTCTTTAAATAGCTGCAATTCGCCCTTACCAATGCCTCTGCCATTATCGGCACCACGCTGTTCCCAATCCTCTTTACCCTTTCGCTGACCGGATACACTTTCCATGTGTAATCCCGGTCAATAATATAATCTTTCGGGAAGCCCTGCCCCAGCTTTAATTCCTCTGCCGTCAACATCCGGAGGAAGATGTCCAATATTACATATTCGTTTCCAAGGATTGTTATCAGAGCAAACCTGTCTTTTGTTACGATTGTATGCAGGGGAGCGTCCACTGACTGGCCGGTTCCGCCTCCGTAATACTCCATGATAAACTCTGATACCCATGTGCACTTTCGGACCGTTTCCTCAGGCACTCCATTTTTCATCAAATCCTCTGCCTTTACTGCAAAAACCGATACCTGGCCAAAATGTCCCGGGCTGGTGGTAATGGTATGGATGGGTTCAAACATACCCTGGCCGGTTCCGGATTTATAAAACTTTGTCAGAAATGCCATTACCGCACCGTAGCGGTTGCTTGTGTCTATGGTTCGCAGCGGTTCTTCTACACTCTGCCCTCTGACTTCCCCTCTTTTTGTTTCGGAATGATACTGGATAAGGAACGGTTTTATAATCCCAATACCATTTTTCTGTGTAATTGTTGGTATTGGCTCATGGATACTCTGCCCTCTAAAACCGCCGCCATGGTTTACCAGCACAATAAACGGTTCCGGATTCTCAAAAACAAACTTCTCCAGGCCTCTGGCAATTCTTTTCATAGTATTGCCTGCCAAAGGTTTCTTTCTGCCAAATATGGATTTTCCCAAATCTGAGAAATCCAGCACCGTATGTACTGGTACCCATTTCTTTAACCCAGCGGTTCCATTTTTATTATGTGTCGGTTCCGGCCAGACAATCGGTTTTTTGTCTCTCCTGAAAATCCCGTACCATCTCCGCCGCGTAGTCGGTGCCCCGTAGTCTGCCGCTGTCAACTCCCGGCTGTCGAATATGTACCCCAATGATTTCATAGCTGTGATAAATTTCTTGTAGTCCTCGCCTTTTCTTTCTGGTATCGGATGCCCGTCAGAATCCAACGGCCCCCACTGCTGAATCTCTTCTACATTTTCCATAATAATCACATCTGGAAGGAGAGTTTTTGCGTGCTTATACACTGCCCACGGCAATATTCGAAGGCCTGAATTCCTGGGTCTGCCGCCTTTTGCTTTGCTGTGGCTGGTGCAGTCCGGGCTTGCCCACATCAGCGCCACATGCCTGTCCCCAACATAGGAGGGGAGATCCACCTCGAAAATATCCTCTGTCAGGTGCAGGGTGTCCGGATGATTGGTCTTATGCATCAGGATAGCAGATGGATCATGATTGATGGCGATATCCACCTGCCTGCCTAAAGCCATTTCAATCCCTACGGACGCGCCGCCACCTCCGGCAAAACAATCTATTATTATATTTTCCATCTCAAATCTCCAGCTCCATCTGCCCATCCGGCTCAAAGTTCATCCATAACACTTCTTTCTTCTTGGTTCCCACCTGCGAATAGCTCACTGCCTCTGCCCGCTGCCACCCTTGTAGCCGCCTGCTATATAAAGGAGAGTCATAGCCGCTTAACAGAACCGGCCCCTTATGCGCTTCCAGGGCATCCAACAGGGTTTCATGCTGACTATCATCCATTTCGCAACGATATTGCTTTCCATGTCTTGTCCTAAGAACATAGGGCGGATCGCAGTAAACCAACACGTTCTTATGATTAAATCTCCTAATCAGTTCCACGGCATCCATATTTTCTATTTGGACTCCCCGGAGCCGTTCAGCGGCCTGCAGGATTTTCTCCGGCAGTTTCACCCAGTCCGCTGCCGCATAGGCACGTTCCCGCCCCTGGACATCATTCTTCCAGCCCACCTTTTGGCCGTTTGTCCTGAATCCATGTCCCTGGTTTAGCTTGACGTAAAACTGTGCCGCCCATTGGAATGGATCCGCCGGTATCTCCATAGCAAAGGCAGCATTGTAAACCTGCCGGGAATACGGGGTGTAATAGATGAGCCTCGCCAGGCGTTCCGGATCCGTCTGGATGCATGTAAACAGATTTACAATCGCCCCATCCAAATCATTAACCGTTTCGATATGGCTCCGGGGCTTGTTAAACAGGACAGCCCCGCTCCCGAAGAACGGCTCCAAATAGCTGTGGTGCTCCGGAAAGAAGCTGATTATCCACTTTGCTAATCCCCACTTGCTTCCGGGATATTTTATGATTGCTTTCACTCTTCCTCCTGATACCGCTCCGGCAGCGGCTTCCAGGCATTGACAATGGCTCCCCAGCTAATACAACTCTTATCATCATCTCCCAAGTAAAAAGCGCCGCCGTCCTGGTCTGTTTCGTATCTCCCTACTGACGGTACGGGAAAGTTTTCAAAGGACAACATGATATAACTATCGTCCTCCGGCAGCTTCTCTTCCACTGGGATCCACCGTTCCTTCTCTCTCAGTCTAGCAACTTCTTTGGCAAGCTCTTGGTATTCTTCATCAATCTCCTGCAGGTTCTCTGGCTCAAGGCCGGTATCCTCATATCTCTTTAGCCTCCAATATATTGTCATTGCTTCTTTTTTGACTTCCCGCGCATCAATAACAGCCCTTCTCAAACCGCCAGGAATCACTTCATCTGGTATTGTTAATCTTCTCATTCTGTTTCCATCTCCTTTTCTTATCCTCTGCCCTTCTCTGAACCTTTAGAGATACACTGGTAATGAATGTGCAGTTCTGACCCTCTTTTGGTTTTAATATACACATGGTCTCCTTCTATGGGTTTTCCACATTCCCTGCAAAGGAAGAGCCTTTTATGTTCTTGTTTCTGCATTATCTCGTTTCCTCTTCTAACAGACTAAACGCTGCCAGCATTAACCGGGCTCCTATCGTTGAATTGCCATTCTTTTTCATGGCATCTGCAAAATCCTTTGTGGCTTCCTCCCACATCCCGGGTTCTATCGGGCGGCCATGGTATTTTTGATAAAAACGATAAGAATCACTCCATGCTGCCTTTGCAATGGCTGCCTGATGTTCTCCCCTTGTCATGATTCACATCCTGCCTTTCTGTAATGCGCTTTCCGGCGCCGGTATTGGTTCTGACAGAAGGCTATGTCATCCACGTAGTCATAGCAGACTGCATCCTCTTTCCCCGAAAACCTCCTTGCAATTCTTCCTATGCTCTGTGTTACCACGGCAAAATCTTTCTTGGGGGTGGTGAGGTATAACCTGTCCAGGCGGGGGATATCCAATCCTTCTTTTGCCAGGCTGTAAGAAGCAAATAAGAAATGCTTTTTCCCAGTTCTCATGTCCTCAATGGCCGCCGCTCTCTCTGCCTTCCCCTTTTTGCTTGTCATGCCGCCATGAATCATGGCCGCAAATGGCAGGCACTCCTTTGGAAGACTTTCCATCAGTGTCTGTAGATGTTCCAGCCGGTCAGAAAGAATCAGGTTCCAGTGTTCCTCATTATCCGTTATATCTTTTATAATCAGCTGGTTCCGTTCCGGATTTCCCACTAAATAGGGAATCAGCTTTGTATAATCCATGGTACCGTCTGTATCCAGGCAGCTTCTGCCGGCTTTCACACCGGTTTTCCTTTCACGGATCTGCACTTTCATGGTTTTCTCTTCCACTTCGGCTTCTGGTACCTGATAAACCACCGGACCCAGAGCCGCGAAAGTGCTTCGAATCAGCCCGTCAGAGCGGTGGACCGTGGCGCTCAGTCCAAACTTATATCGTGCTGCCAGGCTATTTAAAACCCGGTAAAACATGGTAACCTTCGTCGGGGTCCCGGCAAGCCGGTGACACTCATCTACGATAATCACGTCCCAAGAATACCGGTACTTTGCTAAATCTAACTTACACAGCGTTTGGACCGTGGCAAAGGTGAAGTGGGTTCCGATATACACCTTTCCGCCTGTAATCCTCCCTATAGTCTCTCTGGGGAAGTATTGAGCGGCCCTCTCATAGGACTGGGTTAACAAATCCTGGGTATGGGTGATCCATAGGGTTTTCCTTCCAAGGGCTGCTGATAAGGCAATCCCCATCTGGGTTTTCCCAGAACCGCAGGGGCTTTTCAGGATTCCACAGCTTGTCCGGCTCATGGCGTCCACAGCTGCCTGCTGATATCCATACAGCGGAACCTTTCCAACAAAATTCAGCCTTCCATTATCCGCTAAATCCGTTTTTATGGTATCTTCCGGGCTTAAGAACTGGCGGATGTCCTTTCCTGTTCCTACCGGAAGAACCAGTTCCTCTCCCTCTACCCGGTAAAGGTGTAAATATTGGGGCGTTCTTCCGGTCCAAAGCCCCCGGCGCGTCCGGTCTATGTATTCCGGATTGGAAAGAACCAGGTTTTCTGTACACCAGTCCCTCAGCCCCTTTCCGGCTTCTTTTATCCGGATTTCACTTCCAATCGTCAATTCCATGATAATCTCCCCACTCTTTCGCATCTTCCAGGCTGTTTAACCATCCTTCCAGCGTAACCCCCTGGGTGCGGCAAACGGTCTCGTTAATCCGCTTAAATCCCGCCTTTTCAAGTTCCTGAAGCCGTTCAAGGGTTAGTAAATAGATCTTGTTTCCCGGAAACTGGATGGCAAACATCCCTTTGCCGTTTCCAGTGATATGAAACAGCTTCATTGCGTTTACCTGGTTTTCTTCCAGCCGATCCAGCCGGAAGAACGCTTCTTCACAGTTTTTGCAGTCAAACAGGTAGACATTCCCGCTCCGCGCTGCTATAATATCACAAGGCTGGCCATTCTTATTGTCTTGGAAGATATGAACCCAGAACCAGTGATTGGCAAGGAGTCCGGCAAATTGTTTTTCAAAGCTGTTTCCTACGGCTTTATTGCTCATTTTTTCCCTCTTTTCTGTGATGTCTTACCATTTTTTCAAATTATCTTACCGAAATCTTACCTGAAAAATCCCGGAAACCCTTGTAAATGCAAGGGGTCTTACTGTCTTACCAAAAATCCGCTTGTATAAGTCAATATTTTAAGAACAAAAATATAGGTCTATTTATAAACCCACAATTTCCCCTATATAGGTATATATACAGGTAAGACTGGTAAGACAGGTAAGACCTTTATTAAAAAAGCTTTATTTTATGCGGGCTAAAGGGGTCTTACTTTTTTTCAAAAATGTCTTACCTTTTAAAATTTGGTAAGACATTTTCAATCAAACGGCAGTTTTTCCTGCTGAAAATCCACTTGCATAAAGCCGTTTTTATCTGTCTCGTCATCATCCTGGGGCAGAACAAATTTTATATAACTAGACTTTACCCCATAGACCTTTGTCTGATGAACCATTTTTCCCTGGGAATTCCGCACCAGGTATTTTTTCTCTGCCCACTTCTTGCTGACCGCTGTATAATCAAATGCATTTTTATTCAGGAAATCAAGCAGCACATCCCGGTTTATGATGAGAATGTCCCCATCTATTTTCCCCCAGACTTCCCCTTTGTTAGGAGAGTCTGAAGCTTTTGGATCCTCAAACCTCACTGGATTCTTGGCCACCCAGTTTAACACCGACTGATAGGCCCGTTCTGCCACGTCAACCGATTTTGTATCCTGCAGGTACTTCTGTACACTTTTTATGGTTAACGGCTCACTGCCGCGAAAAAACAGCCTGCTTGAAATCTCATCCGCCAGTAAGATACAGGCCATGGCCATAGCCTGCTTATCCGTGGTGTCCAGCTTGCAGATCTCTTCAAAAATTTCCCGGTACCGCTCAACCAGCGCCGCCCTCTCTGCCTCCTGGATGTATTCCACAAACTTCCTTCCTGCAAACCCATAGTTTTCCTGCACCACACTGCTGACATAATGCCCATCCTCTACCAGGGGGCCGTCTATAGCGATCTCAATCACACGGTTTTTGGAACCGCCTCCGGAGTTCACCTTGGTGATGGGTTCCTCCCCGGTAAACAGAAAGCTGTTCTTCCAGGTCCTTGTTTCCTCTACCCCTCCATAGGCTTTTGCCCGGCCGCGGTCTACCCCTTCCGTTATCTGATAGATCAGCTGATCAAAGTTCCCCTGCCACTTATCCTTAATGGTCTGCAATTCATCCCCGGCGAAAGGGATGCTGCATAAAAATGCAGCATTTCGCATGATGGCGTTTTTGGTCATGTTCATAGTTTTTACAAGGCCGCCCATCTTTGGATCCCCCCAGATACTCATGGAAACCATCAGGGCCACCGTTTTACAGGTCCCCGTTGTCCCCCAGACATGAAGGACAAAGGGCAGCACTTTAAGGGGCTCTAAGAGCACAGAGGCAAAGCTGGCCGCCATCATCATACGCAAGGGGAGATTTGCCCGAAGGGACATGCACAGGTTTTTCCACGCCTCGAAGCTGCCCGCAGATTTTACGTTTTTAAAAATCACCTCATAGTCCATATCCCCTTCATATCGGATATCGTCTGTATAAGGGGTGAAGGCGCTTCCTACCCACCCCAGCCGGTTAATGGATTTCTTGGGGTTTAGGGTGGCCGGGTTTAATCCTACGCAGTCCGAAATATACCGGACCAGGTGTTTGGCGTTATCAGACGTGACTTCAATGCCATACTGGCTTAACGCGTCCACAATCTTATTGGTGTTGGCACATACGCTTCGATCTACTGTAATAGACTGCCAGGCAGCCGACTTGAAATACGCAAGGGTGATCCGCTCTTCCGCCGTATCTACGTTTTTAAAAATCTCTACCGGAAGGATGGGATGGCTGCAGGCCTGGACAGATGCGGGCATAGCGTTTTTATCATACCGCACGGTCCTGACCCCTAAGTCGTTGGCCGTCCACTCCCCGCAGGCCAGTTCTATGGGCTGATCGGTGAACTGGGTTTTCTGCCCGGTCTGCCTTTTCCGCTGAGAATAATCCAGGACAAAGGACTTGTAAATGTTATTAAATTCCGTCAGACGTTTCAGCCGTCTGGCTTCCCCCCGGAGGGCTTCAATATACTGGGTACGCTCCACATTATCCTCAATCTCAAAAACCCGGTAAAATATTTCATCCGGAAATGGCTCCGTCTGTTTCAGTGCAGCAATACCAGCAATTAAGCCGCTCTCTAAGCTCTCCAAGTCGTTTCACCGCCTTCCAATCTCTCCATACCTCTTCCGGGTTTTCCTCTATCTGTTCCATCATGTACTGCACCCAGGACAGGTTTTCAAGGCCTTCATAAAAGTGCTGGTTCCGTTCCCTTACCGCCTCACAGAGAAGGCCGTAATACACCGTCAAGGTGACTTTGGAATACCGGGCAAACTCCCGGATTTCCCGCCTCCTGCGTGCCTGTTTTTCTGCTTCCCTTTTCTCCCGGTAAGAGGACGGCTCCGCCAAAGGAATTCCGAAAGCCTCCGCCAATACCTTTGCAGCCTCCCTGTTTCTTACCCCTAAAAATTTGGCCGTAAAGCTTATCTGGTCGCCTCCGGCGCCACAGGTAAAGCAGTAGAACCCCTTCCCGTCCGGATAGATTTTCAGGCTGGGATTTCTGTCCTGGTGGAACGGGCAGATGGCAAGCCCTTTGGCGTTTATTTTTAAGCCGTAATACTCTGCCACCTGCCCCATGGAAACCGCTTCTTTCACCCGTGAAAACAGCCCTGAATCCTGCCTATAGGAATGGGATGCCTTCATCTTCCACTCCATCCGGAATATTCATAAATCCATCTCCAACCGGGCTTGGTATTCCAGTGTTTTGGGGCCGGCCTGCTGGTGGAATATCTGGCAGCAGGCTGTCTTCCGGAACTTCTGCTTCGCTTAGTCCTGCTACGCTCCGAATCCGGTGCAACTCTGTAATAATGGGGCGCTCTCCATTCTCCTTCTCATACTGCTTACGCCGGAAAAGCCCTCCAAATTTTTTCCCAACAAGAGTTTTTTCATTGCCTTCTGCATCCCAAGGAGATGTAAAGTTATTGGATCTCTCTATGGATGTGATAATCCCTTTTAACCATGGCGTTCCTTTTCCCTCCATGTTTTGCTTGAATACGCCGCGCCACTTGGCATCTGTGGGATTCTGGGCCCTGTCTGCGTCAAACTGTCTCTGAAAGAAGTCTTTATGCTCCCCTTCCGCAATGTCAAACAGAATGACGATCTGTGAATTTCCATTCTTGGAATTTTCCTCACTCACCTGTTTAATCACGCAAACATACTTTCCCTTGGGAAGCTGTTGAGATTCTCCGGTGTAGGCCGGAGCTTGGTCGTATCCCTCTGGTTTTCTAATCATTTCTAGTTTCTCCTTTCTTCCATCCGTAGAACTCACGGATTGTATCATCAACAAGTTTTAAGTTATTCTCAATCTCTGGTGTGCGAAACATCTCTTCTGGCGTCTTGGTAATATCGGATCCATCCGTGACAGTTCGGAAAAAATGATTCCTGTTTTCGCTCATGCAGCGCAGGCAGATCGTAACCATTCCTTCCAGACAAACCTTTCGGTCTAATTGCTTTCCGATTGTTTTAAGCCGCACAATCCCAGATTCATCTATATCCTCATGAAAGATGATGTATACGATTTTGTCTGGTTCTTTCACCTCTGTTTTAACCCTTTTTACCAGGTAATACATAGTATCTGCAATATCATCATACATTTCGAAGGACATATTTCCCCTTTTATTTCGGTGGTTCCCCATAAAAAGATGAGTCATGATATATCCAGCATCATCAATCACAATTACCTTTTCCGGGTTTCGGTTAATTGTTGTAATGATTTTATTGACGTCATCACTGCTTCCAGTTTTTTTAAAACGTTTGCGGAATGGCAGCTCCTTCATTTCCGTATTGAACAACACGACTTCATCTTCTCTGAAAAATTTCAAGCTGCGGCTTTTCCCGCTCCCGGATTTCCCGTAGATCAATACTGGTAATCCCATGGCGCTTTCCTCTAATACGGCAGCTGCATATCTGCAGCCCCATCATCTTCTTTTCCTGCCTCTTCCTCCTGTCCACTTTCTCCCGCCAGCCAGTCCGTTTCAAAAAAGCTGATTCCTGCCATCCTTGGAAACAGAACTTCCAGAGCCTTTTTTCCGGGATTACATTCCCTGACCCAGTAAATCATTGTCTCGCTCTTAAAAAACAGGGTATCTTCTGACACGCTGGCCTGTTTCGGCATATGTTCCTCTTTTTCCAACTCTTTTGTGGAAAGCATATCCACAGCCAGGGAGCTGGGGGCCGTTAAATACTGTAAATTGCTTTTTCTCTGGAATACTATGTAGCCATGACCCCACGAAGACAGAGTTACGGGAGTGGCAACTGCCCCATCCTTTGCCCGCTTCCATTCCTCGTAAGGATCCGGAGGGAATTCCTTAGATTCCCAGGAAAGCCCGTTCTCTCCTATCGTATACCAAAAGCACTGTTCCGGCTTCGGCAGATCCCCCACCAGCTCCATAACTGCGGCTTTGAATTTATTGGATGCGTAGTCCTGACTCACGTACAAACCCCAATCTGCCGCGGCAACCACGTAGCATCCATCCGTATTCCCCACGGTTAAACCGCTCATTTTTAAAGCGGATTTCAAAGCTTTTTTTAGTTCACTCATTTTTAAAAACATCCTCTATTTCTCCTTCCTGGTTCTTTTTTCGGCTCTGCTCCATCCCGTACCGGATATAGTCCAGTACAATATCCATCTCTTCAAAAGTCAGATGCCAGGCCCCGGTTGTCATAAGTTTTACTACCCTGGCAGCCAGATCCATTAGTACCTGCAGGCGGTACGGGGTAACCTCCTGGAATGTTTCAGTTTTTCTCTGTTCTTCCATTACCGGATCCTCAGGCTTTCCCCGCGCGGTTCTAAGTGCGCCCATTCCACCTGCTGGCTTTCCAGTAACTTCCGGACTGCTTCATTGTTTATAATAGGTGGCTGCGGAATTAAGAAGCGGCCGGGGATGTCTTCCAGTACGCCGTCAATCACAAGGGGCTGCAATCCTCCATTTTTCTGGATATTGAAAGAAAATAAATCCGTCCGGAACTTGGTTTTTCCGGTAAATCGCATGTTGGCCTCCAGTTCTTTTTTTAACCACGTGGAGCGATTTTCAAGCGTCTTCCGCCTACTGGAAAGGCGTCTTTCCTCTGCTTTTAATGCCTCTGCTCCGGCTTCTAATTCCCAGATAATTTTGGCATAATTATCCGCCTTATCTTCAAACTCCATATCAATCGCTTCTAAGGTGTCCCGAATTGTCTGTTCCTCCACTTCCTCATCCGAAAGCATGTCTATCAGTGCTGCATATTCCTCTGCGATTTCATATAATCTCATTGCATTCTCCTGTCTCCCCGTGTATAATAGGGGTGTGAATTTATTTGTTATTTGAGCCTGTCCGGCTGCTATCTGGCGGGCTCTTTCTCATTCCTTCCTGTTTCATCCACAGCAACGCACAGAAGGCAAACTCATTGGCTATGTTTAACCGCTCTAAACCCGGAATCCTTTTCGCACGGTTAATTTCTTCCTCCAATGCTTTCACTTCCATGCTATCCAGATAAAATTCCGCCTCTATGCCATTCTCGAAAATAACTTGCCCTTTTAGAAGAACTTTTCTTTCTGACATCTGCCTCGTCTCCTATCCAATTAGAAATGCCAGCATCCGGCCAAACATGTAAATGTTAGAAAACAGCATGGCCAAGTTCAGCGCTATCGACCAGCCAAGAATGTCATGGCGCTCTGACAACTTGCCTTTCAGTCGGCTGTTTTCCTGAAGCAGCTCATCATAGGTCTTTTCATCCGGATCCGGTTCGTAGATTAATTGCATGGTTCTTTG
>ERZ808046.1207-NODE-1207-length-12678-cov-6.021586_pt1 | contig 12678 bp, 7 predicted proteins | sample MGYA00380196_ERZ808046 | MGnify/ENA primary metagenome ERZ808046 (study PRJEB31490, sample SAMN06133421) | mouse gut metagenome | isolation source: Z6_2 | host: mice | place: China: Chengdu | collected 2015-05 ...
AATTATATGTATTACCTACTTTAATTATAACTTTATTATCTCTATTTAGCTCGATAAATTTTTACTCGTCAGTGCTGATTAATTACACTATTAACAAATATTATTTCATAAAAAAAGCTATTCAAATAGAATAACTTAACTGACTATCAATTCAATTGCACGATTTAAAACAGCTTTCCCATCCATTTTTGAAAAATCTATATCATTAATTTCCTCAACTGGAATAGATGTTTTAACAATCGATTTTACCTTTTCAAGGTCACTTGTATTTTGTGATGCAACCAAAATACAATCAGCATCAGCCCAAGATAATTCAATTGCACTAATCGCTACTGCCCAAACCATAACATCTAAAGTTTGCTTAGCAGCTTCTTTTTTCATCGCATCTACAAGCATACTTGTAGTTAAACCTGATGTACAACAAAGTAAAATTTTATACATAACATACCTCCATAAATATTTTGCTGATTATTTATGAAACGATTTTATCACAATGATATAAAAATTACTACATTTTTCATAATCCAAAAAGCATTTATTCCATTAATCCAGTTAAAACAAATCTACTAACTATATAAGCATAAAGATACATGCAATATTATATATCTTTACAACATTAAATTTCTTTTTTCTTTATACATAATTAAAAATCAACATCCAAAAACTTAATATAATTAATGTCTATCTTCTCAATTACACACTATTTATAGCTTTTGCAGAACTCTAATATCATTGAAGACAATTACTAACAATGTTTCTATTTAAAAAGCGTTCATATTTATTAGTACAATAATAAAAATATCTATCTTCATTTCATATCTTAATGATTTCAATATTATGTTCACTTATAAATTGATCTACAATTCCTTCTGTAGTATATAAATTTCCTTTTACATCTAATAAAATCATATTAAACTTCTTACTATTCTTTTTCCAATATTCAACTGCCTTATCTTTGCCCATTATAAATAATGCCGTTGATAAACCATCCGCTAAAGTACCATCTTCACTTATGATTGTAACTGATTTTAAATCAGTATCCGCTGGATAACCTGTTAATGGATCAATAATATGATGGTATATAAATCCATCTTGCTCAAAATAACGCTCATATCCCCCAGATGTAATTACAGCACAGTCTTCAGCTTGTAATATCCCTAAATAATCAGTACTATCAGGATCTTTAATTGCAACTTGCCACATCTTATTATTACTCTTTTTTCCTAAGACCTGAACATTTCCTCCTAGATTAACTAACCCTTTTGAAATATTGTGTTTACGAAAAATATCCATAATCTTAGACGAAGTATACCCTTTTGCAATTCCTCCCAAATCAATCTTCGTTCCAGTCTTTTCAAAAGCAACAGTTGATTTTTGTTCATTTATCTTTATTGTAGAAGAATCAACTAATGATAATAACTGATTTAATGTATTACTATCTGGTATAACATAATTTTTATCAATAAATCCCCAGGCTTTCATAATTGGATAGATAGTAATATCAAATTTACCATCTGTCTCTGTCCACAACTTTAAGGATTGCTCTAATAGATATTTAGTATCCTTAGATAATTTACCACCACCATTTTGGTTTAATAAAAAAATCTCACTTTGTTCATTTTCTACAGATAATAACTCATCTAAACGCTCAATCTCCGCTATTGCCTCTGTTACCGCATTTTGAGCCTCATTACCATATGCTGTAACCGTCATATAGGTATCCATTGCAAATATACTTTCACTAACAGGCTTACTCGTAACTCCCCCATCACTACATCCACTAAAAATCAAACATCCTAAAACAAAGCTTATTACCATCAACTTTCTCTTAAGCATACTTCCTCCTTGGAAACAATTCCTTTTTCGTAATCCTACCACTCCCCTTTGTAAGAGTCAAGAAGCAGCACTTATAAGAAATATTATAATAATTATTCTTTTTCTAAATCAAGTAAAAAAGAACTGTTGTAGGTTCTCTACTAACAGTTCTAAGAAAATCTTATTCTTCAATTTTCTTTCTTCTTAATGTTACTACTGCTGCTCCTGCTAATAACATTACAACACCTAACTGACTCATATTGTTTGAATCTCCTGTCTTGATGGCATTTTCTTTTCCATCTAATACTTCTGGTGTCTTTTCTTCTAATGCTTCTATACTTCCTTTTAAGCTCTCTATTGCTTTTTCTACTGTTTCATAGTCTGCTTTTGGATCTGCCACTACTTTACTTGCTTTTTCTACTTCTTTTTGTAGTGCCTGCCAGCTTTTTGCTGTATAGTCTGCTGCATTTAATCCATTTGCCTTATTGATTAATTCCTGTAATAAATCTTTATTTGGTTTCAATCTTAATTCTAGGAATGCTTTAATTAATTCTGTATATGTTTCATTTACTTCTTCCTGCATTGCATTTTCATTAGCTAATACATCTTTTGCTTCATCTAATACTGGAAGCATTGCATTCCATGATACCTCACTGTAGTCAGCTCGATTCAAACTTTCTATTTGAGTTACTAATTTATCTAAATCAGTTTTATTTCCTTTGAAGAATTCCAACATATGCATTGCATTTGCTAGACGATCAAATGCTGTATCAGCTTGTTCTTGAGTTGCGTTAGCATCATCTAAAACTGCTTTAGCATTAGCTAATGCTGCTTTAAATTCATTAACAACAGCAGGTACAACATTTTCTAAGTCTTTATCAGTAACCTTATCAGCTACTTCAACTGCTATTTGTAAAGCTAGTTTATTAGCTTGCTCTTTAATTACAAGTACATTGATTGCATCATTAAGAGCTTTTAATGCATCATCAATTTGTTGTTGAGTTGCTTGTTCATTAGCTAAAACAGCTTCAGCATTATCTAGAGCAGCTTTGAATATTGTCCAAGATTCTGGGGTATAATCATTTTCATTATAAACTACATATTCATCATATTTTTCTTGTAATCCAGTTTTATCTACAACTTCAGTACTTTCTACTGCAAATCTAAGTTCTGCCCATGAAGCATGATCATTGTAATCAGCACCATTAGTATCAACATTTAAGATAATATTTTCTTTACCAGTAACATCGATATCAATTTCTTTTGACTGTAATGCTTTCATTTGACCAGAATTATAAATTTCCTCTCCATCTGCAATTACCTTAAAGATTACATCAGCACGATTTTCTGCGGTACTAGTTTGATTAGAGTTAATACCAATAATTCCTTTTAAATTAGTATAACCTTTACCAGCTATATTAACTCCAACTCTACTTGGCGCATGAACCCCAACTCCTTTAGCGAAGTTTGTTACAACTCCATCTACATATAATGAAATTGGATTAGCATCGCATACATCTCTACTGTTCGCAAAATAACCACCTTCATCAAGTGTCCAATCCATATCTGAAACATACATTTCATCTACTTCTCTAAATGTAATAGTATAAGTTTTTGTAATACCATAGCTAGAAGTTGCTTTAATAACCACAACAGCTGGTAAACTATCTGGTTGTTCAAACTCTTCAACTACAACTTTATTATCTGTAGTTACTACAGATACTACAGGAAGTTTATCATATGAACCTTTTAATAATTTAAATTCATATGAATCTTTATTTACCTCAAATCCACTAATTTCTTCTCCATTAACTAAAATAGATTTAACTGGTAAACTTGATTGTGTGTTTTTATTACTTTTTTCCATCAATGTATCAGTATCATTTGTATTAATAGGAACAATTCTAAATGTGTGTGAATAAGTTTGTCCTTTTTTAAGAGTATATTGATCTAAAGGTGCTGGTCCACAAGCTGCTCCACCTAATCCACGCTGTACTTGATCAACATTAAATACAATATGATCAGATTTTGGAACTTGATACATATGACGTTTTCCATTCATATCTTCATCTTCATAACGTGATACAGAACTATTCATATCTTCTTGAGCAGCAACCATGAAACCAATACCAGCATCATTAGTTACAGCTGCCCAACGAACATCAGTTCTATTCCCATTTTCTTGTGGTTTTACATATTTATTTTCACCATCGATTGCATCAACTGTTGTTTCATATACATCAATTAATGCTGCAGTATTTCTATCACTATAATTTTCAAAAGGTCCACGACCATAATATTTATAATTACTAAATTCAGTTGGTACATTAAATTTCATACCAATTCGTGTTAAATTATTAGTAATAGTAGTAGATGGTGTAACAGTATTAGTTACTACAACTTCACCATTACCATAAATTTGATAACTAATAGTATTAGGGGAATTATTTCCCTCAAGAGTTCCAGTTACTTCAACTTGAACTAAGTTATTATTATTCTTAGTTACTTTTACATCAGATACATTAAAACGATCTTTTGTATTAGCTAAATTTGGATCATCAGCAGGATCGTTATCAATTTTAGCACGGAAATAATTAGGAGTAGGTCCTTCATTCATTAAAGTCTTTCCAGCAAAAGTATAATCTGAAATATAACCAGTTGTTTTATCTAATGATAATGCAAAGTCATTACCATTAACATTACCAGTAATGTTTAATACTTCATCTGTTTCTTCAACTTTATTAAATTCATTATCACCATCAATTGCAGGTTGAGTGATTGTTGTAACATAAGCTAAATTAATTTGTTCATATGCAATAGTATCACCTGCATGACCACTATAGTCACCAGCCCATATTTGATCTTCTTTTAAAGTAACATCAAATTCTAAGAAATAGTCTTTACCTTCAGTTTTTTGTACATCTGGTAATTCTACAGTAATTTCTTTTTCTGATAAAGGAGCTAGATTCTTTTGTTCATCAGTTAAAATACCCTCTTTTAAGACTTTATTGTTTTCTTTAAATCGCCAAGAAACATTATAGTTATTTAAGTTAGTATTTAAGAATTCATTAACGATACGTACTGTACCATCAGTTGCTTTACCATCATTATAGAAGTTAATTTCTTGGAAAATTTTCTTTGCATCTTTAACCTTACCGCCAGCAGTACGATCTGCATTTACAATACCATTAGCACAGAAATTGCCATCATTAACACGTTGATCATTCCAATCTCCACCATATCCCCAATATGATTCATCTTCATAATTAGTTCCAATAGTAGAAATTTTGTCATTTGCAAAATCCATTGCATAAACAACACTTTCATCTGTTTCACTCATGCTATCTAAAGCTGTAATTTCTTCAGCAGTTAAAGCTTTGTTTAATACCTTAACACTATCAATTGCTCCATTCCATGAACGACCAGAATTTTCTGGATCGTATCCAACACCAATACTAAGTGAGTTTGTATCAAATGGGGCAGTAGCTTTATTTGCTAACTCTGCTATTAATTCGCCATTATAATATAATTTATAATTTCCACTAGTATCACAAGTAGCAGTTAAATGTTTCCAATTTCCATCAGAGAAATCAGTAGGAAGTTCAGTTGTTAAAGTTCCTGCAGACCATCCATTTACAAAGAATTCAAGCTTTCCATTTCTATCGATTTTTAAGTTATAACCACCACTATCACCTTTAGATAAGATAGCTTGATCTCCACTTGCACCACCATTATATTTCACCCAGGCATCTAAAGTAAGTCCAGTACTTGAATTAGCAGTTAATTCTGTTTTAGCTGGAAGTGTAACATAACCATTTACTGCTTTTGTTCCATTTCTACCTTCAGTTAATGAACCAACAACTGTACCAACTGTATTAGTTTTAGCATCAGTTATCATATAACTTTCAGTATTAATTACTTTTGTTTCAACAGATTGATCGACCCAATCCCAAATAAAACCACCTTGAGCATTATCATATGTACGGAATACATCCCAATACTCTTTTAAATTACCTAGTGCATTACCCATTGAATGAGCATATTCTGATTGAATATATGGTAATTTGTTACCTTTATTAGTAACATGTCCGACAATACTAGATACTCCCCAATATTGTGAACTATAAATATCTACCATTGATTCTTCACGAGTAGCTCCATAACGATTTTGACGTTCATATTTACGAATACGACTAGGATCTCTTTGTAATATCCATCTTGTTGAATTCCAGAAAGGGAAATCATCTGTAAGAGCATAATTAGTATACGTAGCTTCATTACCTAATGACCATATTACAATAGAAGCATGATTTTTATCACGTTCAACCATATTTTTAGTACGACTCATAACGGCATTATTCCAAACTCCAGTATTTGGTAAGTTTGAAGATGTCGCACCTACATGTGTTTCAATATTCGCTTCATCACATATATAAATACCAAATTCATCAGCTAACTCATAAGTTAATACATTATTTGGGTAATGTGATGTACGAATAGCATTTACATTATGTTCTTTCATCATTCTTAGATCTGTTACAATTTCTTCTTTACCAATTGCACGACCTTTATCTAATGAAGTTTCATGACGATTTGTTCCACGGAACATAATTTTTTCGCCATTAATCTGCATTTGTTGTTGACCTGAGTCATTAATAACAACATTTTCAATTTTTCTAAATCCAATTCTTTGAACTGCAGTTTCAATTACTTCACCATTAGAATCTTTTAATTGTAAAACTACACGATACAGATTTGGTGAATCTGCAAACCACTTTTTAGGATTTATAACTCTTGCTTCACCAGTTTTTTCAACACCTAAATCATCAATTAACTCTTCTAAAGTTTCTTTAGCAGGATCTAAATTATATTCCATTTTAATCGGATTAGCTAAAATTGCTTCATCACTTTCATTAGAATATAATTGAGCTTCAACTGTATAATTTCCACCTGCTGCGTTTGCAAGATTTCTAACCGATGCATCAATAGTCAATGTTGCATCTTGATTATTTTCATCTAATTCAGGTTTAATAAAGAAATCTCTTAATTCTACAGTATCTTTAGAATATAAATATACATCTCTAAAAATACCACTCATACGAATAAAATCTTGATTTTCTAAATAACTACCTGTTGACCAACGATAAACCTGTAAAGAGATAGTATTCTCTTGACCAGCGATACTGCCATCAGCATTTGTGTTTAAATAAGGGGTAATATTGTAATCATCAGCAGTATAACTATCTTCACCATATCCTACTTTTTGTCCATTTACATAAAGATAAAAAGCAGATTCAACACCTTGGAATGATACAAATACTTGACGTCCATCCCAATTGTCACTTATTTTGAATTTACGCTGATAATGACCTACGCTGTTATTTACAGTAGGGGCATGAGCATTACTAGCATTCAATTCAACGCTTTCAAAATTTTGCCAAGGATATCTTGTATTAGAATAAATTGGTGGTTCATATTTAAAACTACCATCTTCATTTCTAATTGTTTGAATATTACTTGGCACATTAATTTTGTCCCATCCTTCACTACTCCAATTAATAGTATCATCATCTGGATCAGTTAAACGATCAGCTGGATTTTGAGCAAATTTAAAATCCCACTCACCATTCAATGATGAATAATAATTAGATTTTGAAGGATCTTTTGATAATGTTGACTTTTCATTATCCATTCCAACTTTGGCGTCGTGATATGGAATGAAATTAGAACGAGCATACTCACGATTTTCTTCTACTATTTCTAATTCATCATACCACGCTTCTCCTTCATATGGGCTAGCTGCACTAACCAAAATTTGTCCTGATGCCGCAAGACAACTAACAGTCATTGCACTAACTAATATGGAAGGCATAATTTTCTTCATTTCTTTATCCTCCTTTTCCCTTATATTACATATTGTATTAATAAAGCTATAAAAATGTAATACAATATTTTATTATCTAGGGAGAAGAATTTATTTTTTATAAATAATATTTTAAATTATTTAAAATAAAAAAGGCTTATAACAAGCCTTTTCTACTATTTTACAGTGACTAATTCTAAATAGCTAGTAGTTCCTCCAACACCTGGTGTACCAGCAGTAATTAAAATTTGTTCTCCTGGTTCAACACCATTTTCTTTAGCTAAAATTTGTGCATATTCTAACTGAGAAGCACGATCTGTCATTTGTTTACAAACAACACCTTTCACACCCCAATTTAATGCCAAAGAACGAGTTACAGGTTCATATGGTGTAGCAGCAATTATCATAGATTCTGGACGATAACGAGATACACGTTTAGCAGTTGAACCACTTTCTGTATACACTACGATTGCAGATACCTTGAATTTAGATGCAATTTCAGCAACTGACATACAAATTGCTTCTGAAGGATCTTCTGGAGCAGTTCTAATTGCTTTTCTTAATAAAGAACTATAGTCTAATGTTTCTTCTGTTTTCAAAGCAATCTTAGTCATTGTCATAACTGCTTCTTCAGGATATTTACCTTGAGCAGACTCACCAGATAACATGATTGCATCAGTTCCATCATAAATAGCATTAGCAACATCACTTACTTCAGCACGAGTTGGTCTAGGATTTTCTTGCATACTATCTAACATTTGTGTTGCAGTAATAACTACTTTACCAGTCGCACGACATTTTTTGATTAATTCTTTTTGAATTAATGGTACATCTTCAGCTGGTACTTCAACACCTAAATCTCCACGAGCTACCATGATTCCATCTGCCACTTTTAAGATTTCATCCATATTTTCAACACCTTCGCTATTTTCAATCTTAGCGATAATTTGAATTTCTGGATGACCATTTTCAATTAATAATTTCTTTACGTCTAAAACGTCTTGAGCACGTCTAACAAAAGAAGCAGCAATAAAGTTAACCCCTTGTTCACAACCAAAAGTAATATCAGCAGTATCTTTTGGTGATAAATAATCAAATCCTAATTTAATTCCTGGTACATTAATACCACGTTTATTCTTAACAATTCCATCATTTGCACATACACAAACAATATCAGTTCCTTCAACATGATCAACTAATAATTCAACTTGACCATCATTAACTAAAATAAAACCACCTGGTCTAACATCTCTATATAATTCTTTGTATGTAATAGTAAAGCGATCACTAGTACCTTCAATATCTTCTTGACAAATTGTAACAACTTGCCCTTTTTTAAACTCTGTTTTACCACCAACAAAATCACCAGTTCTAATTTCTGGTCCTTTTGTATCTAATAAAATTGCAATATTTTTACTTAATTCTTTACTTAATTTGCGAACTGTGACAATTCTTCCCCCATGTTCTTCAAAGTCACCATGTGAAAAATTAAGTCTCATTACATTCATACCTGCAAGAATTAATTTTCTTAACATTTTTTCATTTTCACTTGCAGGACCAATTGTACAAACAACACGAGTTTTCTTTTTTCTTTCTTTCAATTCAAATACCATACCCTATTTATCCTCACCTTTACATATATTTATATTAACGAAGTTTCATTGCATCTTCGTAAATACCAAAATCTGTTTTACGTTTTTGAGATAATGTTTCAATAATATCTAATCCTTTAATTTCACCATTTACCTCACTTACACAAAGACCACCTTTACCAGCTTCTAATAATTCAACTGCATATACCCCCATACGAGAAGCAAGTACACGATCACGAGCCGAAGGACGTCCTCCTCTTTGCATATGCCCTAAAACATTTGCACGAGTTTCAAATCCTGTTGCAGCTTCAACCTTTTTAGCTAATTCATGAACATCTGTAATGTGTTCAGTAATAACTACAATTGCATGTTTTTTATCAGATTCTTTTGATGCTTTTAATCTTTCAATTACTTTTTCTTCATCGAAACCAATCTCACTTGTAATAATCATTTCAGCCCCTGCAGCTATTCCCGCATTAATAGCTAAATCACCACAACGGCGTCCCATTACTTCAAGAATAGTACAACGTTGATGTGAACTTGATGTATCTCTTAAACGGTCTAAAGCATCAACAACTGTATTTAACGCTGTATCAAAACCAACCGTATAATCTGTATTTGGAATATCATTATCTATTGTTCCTGGAATCCCAATACAATTGACACCCATTTCAGTAAGCTTTAAAGCACCAGTATAACTACCATCTCCACCAATAACAACCAATGCTTCCATTCCCACTTTTTTCATTTGTTCAATTGCACTTTTTCTAATTTCAGGATCCTTAAACTCAGGAAAACGAGCTGATTTTAGGAATGTTCCTCCTAAGTTAATAATATTACGTGTACTATGACGGTCAAACTTAATGAAATCACCTTCATATAATCCTTTATAACCTAAGCGAACCCCATATACCTCTATACCTTTATTCAAACATGTTCTAGCTACAGCTCGAACAGCGGCATTCATTCCAGGAGCATCTCCACCAGATGTTAATACACCAATACATTTAACCATTCTTTTTCCTCCTTATAACCACATTTTTATTTCCAAGACATTTTAACACAAAAAGATTGATGTTTCCATCAAATCTTTAATATTTTGTATTAAAACATTAATATTTTTTTATCGTAAATCCTTACCTTTTAACTCTAATGGTATACTAACCGCTTTCATTCTTGAAATCAATCTTTCAACCCTTTCTTTATCACTAGATTTTAAAGTATAAAGCCTCTTCAGTTTTTCCAAAGAATACTCACTAGTAAAGAAAGTAGCTTTATCGTTTTGTAAACGATAAGCTAAAACAGCAGAGAGTACCTCATCTCTTGACCAGGGTGTTACACTTTCTCCACCCACATCATCAATAACTAAATAATCCAAATTTTTCATTAATTCAATTGAACTATTAATTCCCTCATTTCCAAACGAATTTTTTAAATCCATTAAAAAAGTTGGAAAATGAATAAAACCACATTTAAAGCCTTTAATAACTAAGCATCGAATTAAAAATCCCATAATAGTACTTTTACCTGTACCACCACTACCATAAAGATAAAATCCTCTATGAGTAGGATTTTTAATATAATCACTCATCATTTTGATTATTACTGTACCATTACTTTCAGGATCCTGCTTAAATGTTAAATCACTTGGTTTAGTAAGTAAAATACGATTATTAACATTTTTAAGTAAAATACTGTTTAAAATATTTTGATTGTTAAAATGTGTCCGCCCATATTGACAAGGCGTTAGCGATAGACTGATCTCACCATTTTGATAATTAAACTGGCGAATCATTCCCTTAGATATTTTAGGACATTTTTTTAATGATTTACAGTCTCTACAAATATCCAAATCTTCTTTATAATCTAAAAACTCTATCCAGTTTTCTTCAATATCACTACGACTTAAATAATATTTCTCTAACACCTTAACAATATTATGGTCATTTAATAATTCATTAATACTATTTTCTTTATTTTTATTAAAATTATTATCTTCAATAAATAAATTTAGATCCTGAATATTTTTCATGCTACCCTCCTATTCAAATTGACTTAAAAATTCTTTTAATTCCATTTCATCAATATTTTCATCTTTTACCATACTAATATCTTCTTCAATATCATGATTATTCCGACGATACTTTAAGTATAAACTAGCTTCATCTAAAGCTTCTTTAACCGTTTTTATTTTTTTACGTTTCCACTGAGCTGCACGAGCCTGCATGAAAGCCCTAGATAAAACATTATCACATTGCGATAATGTTAGCTCAATTAATACATTCATCACACCAGGCTCTAAGTATAAAGATGTCATAATAGACTCAACAATCTGCAAATCATGTTTAAGAGGTTCTCGTCCTCCTTGCTTATCTTTTAATAACTGATATGGATTAATACTTTCTAAATATTGAATATGAGTATTTAATGGATCATTACCATTAGAACTTTTATGAATAACTGCTTGTTTATGATAAATCTCTTCAAATTTTTCTGGCATTGCAAGATCATAATGATCCCGACAGTTTTTAATCAATAATTGATGAATCAGTTTATCATCCTGAATGCTATCTTTTACAAGTCCCTGCATATCAAGTGCATTAATACGATACATCAAACCTAATTGTTTAATTATTATTTCATCATCAGTAGTAATAATATTTCTTTTTATTTGATAATCTTTCAACCCCTGATAAAATAATTCTAAATCATATTCATTTTTAATATCTCCATAATCACTGTTAAAATAATTTTTTTCAACTAATACTTCTTTTGTACCTTCAAGTAAATTAATATCAAACACATCAGTAAATTTAGCAGTGATATCTCTATAATCACTTAAATCAGGAAGTGATGATTTAAAACATAATTTAGTTCGATATAACTCTTCTTTCCCTAACCTTTGTAATAATAAAGGTCCTAAAATAACATGATTAAATATTTTAGCTGGAGCTAAAGGAGTTTTTAAAATATAAAGATATGTTCTTATATTTTTAGCATCTTTTTTATATTTTGCTAAAAGTCCAATTGCTTCCAGTTTTAAACTTGCTTCATTAAGTTCATTTAATGACAATCCTGTTATTTTTGTTAGACGGCTAAAAAGGCTTGGGGCTTTAGTTAATGTAAGCTGATCTAATTCTGAATAAAAACTTAAATATAAACTACATGCATTATTACCAATTAAAGGCTGATATAATAACTGAATAGAACGCATATGAATACTATCAAGAGGATAACTAGCATTCACTGTATATAAATCAGACAACATTAACTTATCCATATTAACTTCCTTTCAATAATTTTTCAATTTGATCATATAAATATTCAATACCTTGACTATTGTCTAAAACAATATCTGCACGAACTTTTTTTTTTTTAATATTTATTTGATTAAAAATAATAGTTTTA
>ERZ808046.1208-NODE-1208-length-12650-cov-3.134892_pt1 | contig 12650 bp, 11 predicted proteins | sample MGYA00380196_ERZ808046 | MGnify/ENA primary metagenome ERZ808046 (study PRJEB31490, sample SAMN06133421) | mouse gut metagenome | isolation source: Z6_2 | host: mice | place: China: Chengdu | collected 2015-05 ...
TAGATAAAATGTAGCAGTCCGGTTAAACCGGACTGCTGCGAAGATGCCCATAAAGTAAAAAGAAAGGAAAACTGCTATGAAAGAAAAAAACAAAGGTAGTAAAATCCCCGACAAAGTGTGGCTGCTCATTTCTTTTGCAGTAGCTATGGTTTTGTGGTATTTGTTGTCCCGGAATCCCAAGACGGCCAGAAGCTTTCCCAATATTGTAGTGACCATAAAGGCCATCAAGACAATGCTTGAAAGAGGAGTTTTCTGGAAGGATATCCAGAGCAGTCTGATTTCCGTCAGCGCCGGATTTGTTCTTGGCTTCATTTTATCGCTCCCTACGGCGATTTTGATGGCATGGTACCGCCCGGTACGGAATATCATTGAACCCTGGATTCAGTTCGTGAGGAATATCCCCCCCCTGGCATACGTGCCGCTGGTAGTTATTTCTGCCGGAGTAGGAAGGAAGCCCCAGATTATTGTTATTACCATCGCAACTTTTCTGATTATGACAATTACCATTTATCAGGGCGTTATCAACATTGACGAAACGCTGATCAAAGCAGCCCGGGTACTTGGAGCTACGGATAAAGACATTTTCTTAAGGGTTATTGCTCCGGCCACATTGCCTTTTATTATGACAGCAGTCAGACTTGGTGCTTCTGTTGCCTTAACCACTTTGATTGCAGCAGAATCCACAGGTGCAAGTGCAGGTTTGGGAATGCGTATCCGTTCCCTGAATAACAGCTTTGAATCTGAACCTATGTTGTTGTATATTATCATTATTGGTATTATCGGCATTACCGTAGAAAAGGTGATTAAACTATTAGAAAGGAAGTTGACGGGATGGCAGGAGAAGAGAGAAATATAAAACTGAAAATTGAAAATGTTAAAAAGATCTACAACTCCCGGAATGGCGAAATGATTGCCTTAAACGGCGTGAATCTGGATATTACTGAAAACGAGTTTATCTGCGTGGTAGGTCCTTCCGGGTGTGGAAAATCCACCCTTCTTAATATTATTGCAGGTCTGCTGGAACCTACTTCCGGGAATGTATACTGCGACGGCAAGAAGGTGGTAGGAACCGGGACGGAGAGAGGCGTTGTATTCCAGCAGTATGCACTGTTTCCCTGGATGACCGTAAAGAAAAATGTTATGTTCGGTTTAAATCTTCAGGGGATCAAAGGCGAAGAAGCGGAAGAAAGGGCCATGAAGTACATAAAGATGGTGCAGCTTGAAGATTTCCTCAACCATTATCCCAAAGAGCTCTCCGGCGGTATGAAACAGAGGGTCGCCATAGCAAGGGCTTATGCGGTAAATCCTTCCGTTCTTTTAATGGATGAGCCTTTTGGTGCACTGGATGCCCAGACCAGGACCCAGCTCCAGTCGGAATTGCTGGAAACATGGGAGAAGGAGCAGAAGACATGTTTCTTTATCACCCATGATGTGGATGAGGCTATTATTCTTGCCCAGAAAGTTATCATCATGAGCGCAAGACCGGGACGAATCAAGGAAATCGTGGATATCAACATTCCTTATCCCAGAACCCAGGAAACCAAGATGTCTCCTGAATTCCTTGAATTGAAGAACCATATCTGGGGACAGGTATATCACGAATATCTGGAAGTAAGAAAATAAAAGGATAGTTAACGGTCTGGCAAATCCCGGACTTTTATCTATAAAAAGTTTATCACAAGGAGGATCAAAAATGAAAAAAGTATTAAGCATACTGCTTACAGCGGCAATGATAGCAACCCTTGCCGGCTGCGGCGGTAAAGAAGAACCGGCGGCATCCGCACAGGAACCCGTTAAAGAGGAAGCTCCTGCACAGGAAGCTGAACCTGCACCTGAGGCAGAGGCGGAAGCACCGGAAGAAGCAGCGCCGGAAACCAGCGAAAGCTATGAACCTGTTACATTGAAAGTGGCATATATGCCTAACTACGGAAGCCTCTGGTCAGTGCTTACCGCACAGCAAAAAGGCTATTTTGAAGAAGTAGGCATTACAGTAGAGATGGTTGAGTTTGCAGACGGCCCTACAATTATTGCAGCTATGGAATCAGGCAGCATTGACGTGGGCTATATCGGCCAGGGTGCACATAAGCTGTGTATCAACGGTCAGGCTTCTATCTTTGCACTTTCCCATATTTCCAATGGTGATGCCCTTATCGGCGGCGCCGGGATCACAAAAGTAGAAGATTTGGCAGGCAAGAAGGTTGCTTATTCATCAGGAAGCTCCAGCGAGGATATTCTTGTAAATTCCTTAACGGCAGCAGGCATGACAATGGATGATATTGAAGCAGTGGATATGGACGCATCAGCAATCGTTACAGCTATGCTTTCCGGTGGTGTTGACGCCTGCGCTACATGGTCACCCAACAGCCTTAAGATTCTTGAGGAGATGAGCGACGCAACGAAGCTGACAGACAACATGTCCTTTAAGGATACCACGATTTCCCTTGCAAGCTGGATCGTAATGCCTTCCTATGCAGAGCGTAATAAAGACATTCTGGTAAGATTCACAAAGGCACTCTTTAAAGCAATGGATTATGCGGCAGATGCAAACTACGAAGAAGTTTCCCAGTATGTGGCAACTCAGGTAGCACAGGATTATGACAGCGTATTTGCACAGAGAGGCGATGCTGACTGGCTCACAGGCAAAGAAGTTTCCGAAGGTGCAGCAAACGGCCAGGTGGAAAGCTATTACGAGACACAGAAGCAGGGATTTGTTGCAGCAGGCGCTGTAGAAGTTGACCCTGTTCCGGCAGTTGCTGATTATGTAATGCTGGATGTAATGATCGAGGCAGGAAAATAGTAAAAGCCTGAAAATTTATAATGTCATGGATTGAGAGTAGTCTGCCTTTGTGGTATACTGCTCTCAAACCATATTGAAAGAAGACAGGGAGAAAAGGAGCGTGTGCAGGTATGCTGATTTTACTGCTGGGAGCGTTTATGGTTGCTTCCGGTTATGTTCTGCTTAGGAAAAGAAGCATAGAATCCTTTTTCCTTTCGGGAATGTGCATCAGTCTTATGCTTGAGTTTACCGGCATTTTGATTTTTGCAGCCAAAAAGGGCGGCTATTCCAGACAGATCCTGGAATTTTTGTTTGTGTCCATGGAGCTTAAGACAAAAATCCAGTATTTAGTCATTCCATTAGATTTGATTGGTTATATGATTGCATTAGGAAGATATCTTTTTCCTTTTTTCCTTTTGCAGATGGCCATGCGGTATTCAATGATTTCTTTCATAAGGCAGGATCCTTTGATTAAGAAGATATCTGCCATTCTGCCAGTTCTTTCCCTGATTTTGTATTATCCGGAAATTTATAAAGCCGTTATAGCCTGGAAGCCGGAAGTACAGGATTTTATTGTGAATTTTTCGTATTTCTGGATTTGGCTGTACATTTTAGCTGCCATTCTGCTGCTGGTTATCGAATACTTGTCCATAACCATGGTATTTTTCCGCAGACAGTTTAGCCTGATCGTCATTTATATGATCACCATGTCGGGGCTGTATCTTTTTTACTGCGGCCAGGACCCGGGGCAGGTATACCGTTTTTACAGTTCTTCCTATAAGTGGAAAAGGGGGATTGGCTATTTACAGTATATTTGGGATATCAAAGCTTATTACCTGCTGATCCTGATAAATGTGATCTGCGGTATTTTGGGATTTATCAGTCTGCTTCGCTATACCCAGGAAAATTATGCCAGTGATATGGAAGATGTGGTCATGGAGCGGAAGTACAATACAGCCCGGGTGGGCACTTTAGTATTTGTCCATAGTACCAAGAACCAGCTTCTGGCCAACAGGGTTATTTTTAAAAGGATAAACAGCCTTGACATGACACAGCCGGAGGGCACCCGGAAAATGCGGGAATATGTGGAAACCTTGGAGAACATCAACGAAGCTTTGCTGGAACGGATGGAAGAGTTGTACCGCTCTGTGAAAGCCAGTTCTATTGTGATGGTCTCCTGCTCTCTGGAAGAAATAGCGGGCAATGCCCTGAACCGGTTTTATGATAAATGCCCGAATGCTTTTGTGGAAGTTTCGCTGGAATCCAATGCGGCGGTGCTGGCGGATAAAGCCCACCTTTGTGAAGCCATTTATAACCTGCTGGCCAATGCCCAGGATGCGGTTGAGGCGGCGGAGCGGGGAGCGGAGGGGAAGATCTCCCTGTTAAGCCATGACGAAAGGCTGTATACTGTAATTGAAATAAAAGACAATGGTGTGGGGATTCCCAAAGGGTTGGTAAAAAAGATATTTGACCCTTTTTATACCAGCAAAAACAGAAACCATAACTGGGGCATGGGCCTTTACTATGTGAGAGCAATTGTAAAAGGCCATTTGGGGAGCCTTAGAGTGGAGAGCAGGGAAGGCAGGGGCAGCAGCTTTTATATATTACTGCCCAAGTATGAACGTTAGGAAATGAGCATGGAAGAGAAAGAAAACACCAGAAAAATCAGAATTATGATAGCGGACGATTTTCCGCTTCTTGTGGAGGATCTGTGCGAACTGATCGAACGTCAGGAGGATATGGAGGTGGCAGGGACTGCCAACAGCGGCAAAAAAATCGTGGAGCTGGCGAAGAATACAGAGTTTGACATTATACTTATGGATATTGAAATGGAAAACTTAAACGCCGGAATCACGGCCACAGAGCAGCTGCGGGAGCTGCTGGGAGATATCAGTGTCATATTCCTGACTGTTCATGATACCAACGAAATGATCCTGACGGCAATGGGAGCCGGTGCAGTGGATTATCTGGTAAAAGGATGCAGCGAGGAAGAGATCTTAAACCATATCAGAAGCGCTTATGCGGGGAATCCCATTATGGAGCGCAAGGTGCATGATACGGTCATGCGGGAATATGTCCGGCTCCAGAAAAGCGAGAAAAGCCTGTTATTTTTCATCAACAATCTGTCCAGATTAACGGCGGCGGAGAGAGAGCTGATCAAAAAGCTTCTGGAAGGCAAGACGGTGAAGGAGATCGCCAAAGAGCGGTGTGTGGAAACCGTCACCATAAAAACCCAGATAAAAGGGCTGCTTAGGAAGTTTGGATGCAGTCGTACCAGGGAAGTAATCAAAATGATTGAAGATTTGAATATAACCCATCTTTTTTTATAAGAATGGAGAATACTATATGAGACTGTTTAAAAACAAAGCGAATGAAAACACAGAGACAGAAAAAAGAACCATACAGCAGAACGGACAGAAGAATCTGGTCACTCAGATTCAGGGAAGCTTAGGGAGTCTTAATAGTAATATTTTGGAAATGAATTATATTGTAGACGGCACGAATGTGGCCGTCAACGCAGTGGGCAGTTCCATAGAGGTCATCAATGAAGGGAACAGTGAACTGGCCTTGCGCACCAAAGAGATCAATCAGATTGCCATTAAAATGGGAAATGCCATTGAGAAGACAGGCAGTTACGTGCAAGACCTGAATGCGACTACTGCGAAGATGCAGGAAAGCAACGGGGAAGTCGTGGGGATTTTCAGGGAATTGATAAGGGAAAATGCCAATACGGAAAGCTGTATTGACGAAATTGCTTTAAATACCATGGAGACAAATCAGGCGGCGAAGGAAATACGGCAGGCAGTCGATATGATCAACAGCATTGCCGAGAAGACCAACCTGCTTAGCCTGAACGCTTCCATAGAAGCAGCTAGGGCCGGGGAAGCCGGCCGGGGATTTTCGGTGGTGGCCGGAGAAATACGTGCTCTTGCGGAACAGAGCAGGAAAAGCGCCGAAACCATAGGTGGAATCATAAAGGCCCTGGAGGAGAAGTCCAATAAATCGGTGGACAATATCAGGACTGTGCAGGATGCCTTCAAAAAGCAGACGGTGAGCCTGGAAAAGACAGACGATCTGATGGAACAGACCCATGTGCTGATTGGGGATGTGGCCGGGAAGGTGGGCCAGATCGAGGAGAATTCCCGGGAAATGGGCGGGGAAAAGAATTTTCTGATAGAAAATATGGAGTCTTTAGAGAAACTAAGCGGCAGCAATTGTTCCGCGGCAGAAAGTATTGTCTCCCATTTTAAAAATGTTGTCAGAAATTCCACCTCCATAAGCGAAAGGACATTTGCAGTTTCCGGCATTTACGATCAGATGGAGGAAGCCTGCCAGGAGGCGGCAAAAAGCGGAAAAGGAAGCCGCATTAGGGAACCGGAGGTGATCCGTGTGGCCTATATGCCCAATTATGGCAGTCTTTGCTCTGTGGTTCCAGCGATTAAAATGGGATATTTTGAAAGAGAAGGGATGAAGGCGGAGCTGTTTGAATACGCCAATGGCCTGCAGATCATTAAGGCAATGGAAGAAGGGAAAATTGATTTCGGCTACATAGGCAACGGCGCCCACAAATTTTGCATTAAGGGAAGGGCCACGATTGTAATGATGTCTAATTTATCCAACGCAGAAGCCATTATAGGGAACAGGCTGCACGGGGTAAGGACCGTAGCGGATCTGCGTGGCAAAAAAATAGGGAATGTGGAACATGCATCCAGCGAAACTATTCTGCGTATTGCTCTGGATACGGAGGGGATTGCTTACGATGAGGCCCAGATCATAAACATGACGCCGGAGGAGATCGTGGCAGGCATGAAAAACGGCAGTCTGGATGCGGGGGTCATCTGGTCGCCTTATACGCTGGAGGTTTTGAAGGCGCTTGGAAATGATGCGATCGTGGCGGCCAATAACATGACCTATTCCAGCAAGACGGCGTCGATTTCTTCCTGGATCACCCTGCCACGGTATGCCGCAGAGCATCCTGACAAGGTACTGCGGTTTACACGGGCGCTCTATAGGGGGATGAATTACCGGGCCATGGAAAAAAATGTGCGCCAGATAGCAGGATGGATTTCCGAGATCACTGCCATCGACAGGGAAAGCGCCTATGAACAGCGCAGGGATGCCCAGTGGCTGACGCCCGGATTTGTCAGTGTGGGGGCCCGGATGGGTGACGTGGCAAAATTTTATGAAATCCAGCAGAAAGAGTTCATACAGTCCGGTGAGGTGGAGATCCCGGTGCCGGTGGGCCGTTATGTCCTGTTGGATAATATGAAGCAGGCGGCGCATTAAGAGAGAATGATTTCTGAAAAGCACGGAAGCTGCCGGCAATGGGCTTTCTGAAAAGCGGGGCAGCATCTGGTACTGGTACATAATACGCGCAGGAGCGATAACAAAAAGGACAGGACAGAAAGAGCAGGGATCAGGACACAAGGATCTGACTTGCGGAAGGAGACATAAATGGAATATGTGGTAATAGTAGCGGTTTGTTTTTTTTCATCAGTGGTAGGTGCGATCTGCGGCATCGGCGGCGGCGTAATCATCAAGCCAGTGCTGGATGCAACGGGGGTCATGGCGGTTACGACAGTTTCCTTTCTGTCGGGATGTACCGTGCTTTCCATGTCAGTGGTGTCCCTGTACAAGAACTTAAGGGCAAAGCATAATTTCACTTTTGACAAAATGTTTGCCACCGTGCTGGCGCTGGGAGGCGTTGTGGGTGGTCTTACAGGAAAGGAAATGTACCAGGGAATCATCAGCCGCCTTGAAGACAGCAGCCGGGTAGGTGCGATTCAGGCATTTGTGCTGATGGTAGTCACAGCGGGAACGCTGATTTATACCATTTTTAAAGAAAAAATCCACACCAGGAACATTGAGAGCAGGGTGGTCATCTTCTGTATTGGCATTGTTCTGGGGATCCTTTCCTCCTTTTTGGGGATCGGGGGCGGCCCCATCAATCTGGTGGTGCTTTTTTACTTTTTTTCCATGGAGACGAAACAGGCGGCCATGTACTCTATTTACGTTATCATGTTTTCCCAGATTTCCAGCCTCCTTTCCACGCTGCTAAAAGGAAACACCCCGCCTTTTGAGCCCCAGATCCTTATTCTGATGATTGCCTGCGGTGTCCTGGGGGGACTGGCAGGAAGCAGGATCAATAAGAAAATTGAAAACAGGACGGTGGATAAACTCTTTATGGGTCTGATGGGTGTGATCATCTGTATCAACATTTATAATATCTTCCGTTATATGTAAAATCAATACATGTCAGACTGCTTTCGGGAAATTCTAAAAAGCAGTCTGACGGAAATTCCGTTAAAAAAAGTTCTTTCTCTTTTTGGGATTATGTTGTATAATCTCTATACATAGACATTTCAGATAACAAATCGTAATAAATTCCCGAAAGAAAACCCGATGATTTAGATGATTTTATAAGTTTTGTTATGACGATAAACGAATGGAGGATTTTATGAGAGAAAAGTATGAGTCTCTGGCGCTTGCAGATTTGAAGGCAATTGCAAAAGCCAGGGGGCTGAAAGGCACATCAACGATGAAAAAGGCTGAGCTGATTGAGCTTATGCTGACAGAAGACGAGAAAGAAAAAGCCAGGGGGGCGGAAACCTCCCAGAAAAATGCTCCTGCAAAGCCCGCTGACAAAACAGAAAGCAGGCGTGAGAACCGGGGAACTGACAGGGAAAACAGGACTGAGAGAACAGATTGCCGCTCCGAGAGGCAGGAGAAGGCTGCATATAAAGCGGAGCATCAGGAAGGCAGGACCGAGGAGCCAAGAGGGGATGAGGACAAGTTTCCGACGGAGTTAGACAGCGGTATTGCCGCCAGCGGCATTTTAGAGGTGATGCCTGACGGGTATGGGTTTATCCGGTGCGAAAATTATCTTCCCGGCGATCATGACGTATATGTTGCGCCCAGCCAGATCAGACGGTTTGGCCTAAAGACAGGCGATATCCTGGAGGGGAATACCCGGGTCAGAACCCAGGGAGAAAAGTTTGCGGCCCTTCTTTATGTAAAATCTATCAACGGATATACCACGGAAGAAGCGGCCAGGAGATGCAATTTTGAAGACATGACGCCTATCTTCCCCAATGAGAGGCTGCACCTGGAAATGCCGGGGGCCAGCATTGCCATGCGGATCATGGATCTGATAAGCCCTGTGGGTAAGGGACAACGCGGTATGATCGTATCCCCCCCCAAGGCAGGAAAGACCACCCTGCTGAAAGAGGTGGCAAAGTCTGTAAAACGGAATGCCCCCAATGTGCACCTGATCATTCTTCTGATTGACGAGCGGCCGGAGGAAGTGACGGATATCAAAGAAGCCATTGAAGGCCCCAATGTAGAGGTTATTTATTCTACCTTTGACGAACTGCCGGAACATCATAAACGGGTTTCGGAAATGGTAATAGAGAGAGGAAAGCGTCTGGTAGAGCATAAAAAGGACGTGATGATCCTGATAGACAGTATCACAAGACTTACCAGGGCCTACAACCAGACAGTGCCGCCAAGCGGGCGTACCCTTTCCGGTGGTCTTGACCCTGCGGCATTACATATGCCCAAGAGATTTTTCGGGGCGGCCAGAAATATGCGGGAGGGCGGTTCCCTGACCATTCTGGCAACCGCACTGGTAGATACAGGAAGCAAAATGGACGACGTTGTCTATGAAGAGTTCAAGGGTACCGGAAACATGGAACTTGTGCTCGACCGGAAGCTTTCAGAAAAGAGGGTATTTCCGGCAATCGATATTCCCAAGTCAGGAACCAGGCGGGAAGATTTACTTCTTGCCCCCGATGAACTTGAGGCCATCAATATTATGCGTAAAGCCCTGAACGGCCTTAAAGCTGAGGAAGCGGTGGATAAGATCCTTGATATGTTTGCCAAGACAAGGAATAATCAGGAATTTGTCAATATGGTTAAAAAAATAAAATGGTTCTAAAAGGTTCTAAAAAGTGCTTGCATCTTTGGATGAGCTGTGCTATACTTAAAAAGCTGTTTCGGGTTATATTTTCACAGGATATATAGCCGGTACAGATGATTTTGAGCAGTAAATGAGAACAATATACAAAGTTATTATAGAGAGGTGAGAACATGAAAGAAGGAATCCATCCTGAGTACTATCAGGCAACTGTAACTTGCAACTGCGGCAACACATTTGTGACAGGTTCAACCAAGAAAGATATCCACGTTGAAGTTTGTTCCAAGTGCCATTCATTCTACACAGGACAGCAGAAGACTGCAAGAGCTGATGGACGTATTGATAAGTTCAACAGAAAATATGGTGTGGAAAGCAAATAGTTTTGTGCGCAAAGGTTGGGGTGGTCACATCCCAGCCTTATTTTTATGCGCAGGGGTGCACAGATGTAATTGCTGCTTACGCAACGTGCGCTCCGCGCGGCGGGCAAGGAGAGGATCTTCCCTGATCGATTGTGCAGTCCCGTGCGGAGGAACGGTACCGCCTGCGGCGCACACGGCGCACAGCGGGCAGGAAGAGCTTTCCCTGCCTAATTTACAATAAGCCAGAGCGTGCAGGTGGCTGGAATGAATTTTCAAATACGTTCTGGGCAAAAATTTACAGTTGTGGTATAAATGCCGCAGGCTGTGGAAAGGGCATTGGTATTTTTATGAAAAAAAAGAAATGCAGCCGTTCATCGGGCATTGGCGGACAGGCTGTTTTAGAAGGCGTAATGATGAGGAACAAAGACGACTATGCAGTGGCCGTCAGAAAGCCGAATGGAGAAATTGAGGTGGAAGTGGATGTATTTCATGGCTGTATGCATGGAAGCAGGCTGACCCGGATGCCCTTTATCAGAGGGGTATTTAACTTCATTGATTCCATGCGCCTTGGAATGAAGACTCTGAACTATTCAGCATCTTTTTACGAAGATGAGGAGGAGGGGGAGACGAAGCTGGACAAAGCCCTTGACAAGGTATCAGGGGGAAGGGGCGAGGGGATTCTCATGGCCATTACCATGATATTTTCCGTAGCCATTGCGGTGGGGATCTTTATTCTTCTGCCGTATTTTATTACTTCCCTGCTGAATGAATATGTGAGAAATGCATCCCTTCTGGCAATCATTGAAGGGGCCGTGAGGATTTTGATTTTCCTTGCTTATGTGGTGGGGATCAGTCTCATGAAGGATATTCACAGGCTGTATCAGTATCACGGCGCAGAGCATAAATGCATTAACTGTATTGAAAAGGGCAGGCCTCTTACCATGCACAATGTGATGAGAAGCTCCCGCATCCATAAGCGCTGCGGAACCAGCTTTTTATTCTTTGTCATGTTTGTCAGCATTATTTTGTTTTTCTTTATCCGGGTGGATGATCCGGTACTGAAAATACTGCTGCGTATTGCGCTGATACCTGTGATTGCAGGAATTTCCTATGAAATAATCCGTCTGGCAGGCAGGAGCGACAATATTTTTGTACGTATCATTTCAGCGCCGGGCATGCTGTTGCAGAGGCTGACCACCAAGGAGCCTGACGAGTCCATGGTTGAGGTTGCCATGAAGTCTGTGGAGGCTGTATTTGACTGGAAAGCCTATATTGAAAATACTTTCGGATACGAAATTGATGACTCATGGATGAGGGATGAACCCTATACAGATGAAGAAGAATCCGGAAATGAATCTGAAAAAGAAGAATAGTGCGGGAAGATTTAGGCTGCCCGGCAGGGTAATGGGGAGGATGGGATGGAATACAAAGGGCTTTATGAGTGGGGTACAGGGAAACTGAAAGAGGCCGGAATTGAAGAAGCGGCGCTGGATGCCCGCCTTTTGCTGGAAGAGTGCTGCGGCACGGACAGGAATCACCTTCTGGTTCATGGAGATGATTCTGTGACTGTGGAGCAGCATGAGCAATATGTAAACTGGATAGAAAAACGAAGCAGCCATATCCCCCTGCAGCATATACTTGGCTATCAGGAGTTCATGGGCCTTAGGTTTGAGGTGGACGACAGTGTGCTGATACCCAGACAGGACACGGAGACCCTTGTGGAGGAAGTCCTGCGCAGTCTCCATGACGGAATGTCCCTTCTGGATATGTGTACCGGTTCAGGATGTATTTTGTTAAGCCTGCTTAAGTATTCTAACGGCTGTAAGGGTATAGGATGTGATATTTCCGAAAAAGCCATTGAAAAGGCCCAGACTAATGCCGGGAATCTTGGGCTGGAAGCGGAATTTTTACAAAGTGACCTGTTTGAAAATGTCAGCGGAAAGTATGAAATCATTGTATCTAATCCGCCCTACATCCCCAGCGGCGAGATTCCGGGGCTGATGGAGGAGGTTAAAGATCATGACCCGGCGGCCGCGCTGGACGGCGGGGAAGACGGCCTTTTCTTTTACAGGGAGATTATTCCCAGGGCAAAAGAATACCTGTATCCCGGCGGTATGCTTTTTTTGGAAATTGGCTGTGAACAGGGGGCTGATGTGAAGGAGCTGATGGAGCAGGCAGGCTATAAGGATATTTTAGTCTGTGAGGATTTTACAGGCCGTGACAGGGTAGTGTCAGGAAGATTTGGAGGTTAAAAGCGTGTTTGATAAACTGGAAGATTTGTTGATCCGATTTGAGGAAATTATGGGGGAACTGGCAGAGCCTACAGTGGCGAACAATCAGGAGAGATTCCGTAAGCTGATGAAAGAGCAGAGTGACCTTACGCCTATTGTGAATGCCTATAAAGAATATAAGAAATCAAAGCAGGATGTGGACGACTCCCTCGCCCTGCTGGAGGAAGAGTCCGACGAGGATATGCGGGAAATGCTGAAAGAGGAGCTGAGCGGCGCCAAAAAGCGTATTGAGGAGCTGGAACAGGAATTGAAGATCCTTCTCCTGCCCAAAGACCCTAATGATGATAAAAACGTTGTTGTGGAAATAC
>ERZ808046.1210-NODE-1210-length-12634-cov-3.382814_pt1 | contig 12634 bp, 8 predicted proteins | sample MGYA00380196_ERZ808046 | MGnify/ENA primary metagenome ERZ808046 (study PRJEB31490, sample SAMN06133421) | mouse gut metagenome | isolation source: Z6_2 | host: mice | place: China: Chengdu | collected 2015-05 ...
CTGACTTTTGCTAAAAACGAAACGAAAATATACAAACTCACTCCGTTCAAACAATGTATATTTTCGTTTCAACGCCAAATTCAGGAATTTAAAGACTTCTAAATCTCTGCAAAGTCAAAATTCCGCAGACGGTTTAGCGTTGGTTCTCGCCTCATTTCCTTGCTTATGCTTCTCGTTTCCTTATCTAAATGACATTGCTTCTTTTTTTGGCTGTTTTCTAAGAAGATGCGGGGTTATTTTCGGTCAAGTTGCAGATATGGTTACATTTCAAGGTAATGAAATGTTCAAATAAGAAAAAATTATAAGTTTCTTTTAATTTTTGTAATTTAATTCCAAAAACGGCGTCCATGAGACAGTTTGCGAGACACCCTGTTTGCTACAATATCTTTAAACACCCATATAGTACAGCTAATCTGAGAGGAATAGAAAGGCAGAGGAGGTAAATGATGAAGCAGGGGTTGAGGATGAGATGCAGGAGAATTACGTCTGGTTTTCTGGCATTTACCATGACCGCCATACTGGTTTTAGGGGATGCCGGGGCAGCGTTCGCTTCAACAGATGGCAGCAAGTTTTACAAAGACGGGAGTGATCTGGGCGGAGAAGGCTATTCTATGGCCACATCTAGCAATGCTAGTTTTAAGAATCACTCAGAGGATGAGGTGGTGATGAGCATCTTTTCCTCAGACGACAGTGATTTCCGTGCCGGAGGCACGTTCTTTCTTGATGTCCATTTGAAGAATGAGACGGGTACCACCATCACCAATGGTGTGCTGGACTTCACTGGCAAAAAGCTGCGGGAGTCGGGAGCTTATTTTGAGGATCCAAACGAAAGCGCAGTGAGCGAGGGTATCCTTGAGAGCGGTGACGAGCCGGAAGAAGGGCTTGACCTCTCGATACAAGACTTGGAGAATGATCTGACCGGTGAAGAACGGAATGAGGAAACGTTTGAGACATCCTTTGCCCAGGATGATGATGAGGACGGTAAGCTCAATGCGATAGAGGCCGGAGAAACCGGGACAAAGAAGACAAAAGCTGAAGAGGACGAGGAAGAAGAGGACGAGGAAGAGCTTTTGCAGAAGTTAGAGGATATTGAGCTTGCTCCCGGACAGATCTATACGGCTCGCTTTGTCTGTGAAGTAGACGAGGATCTGGAGAAGGCCAAAAATATGCATGTTAACTTCCGTTTCCGCGGTGAGACAGAAGAAAAGAAGATCAATAAACAGGAAAAATTTCAATATGTAGCCAATCATCTGAATATAGGTGAGATTCGGTTTGAGGATGGCAATGAAGTAAAGACAGGCGAGACAGTCACCATGGGAATCCACACCAGCATGTTCGACTTCGATTCCATACTTACGAATAAGAAGGTAGAGGATGAATTGCTTGCTTCCTCTTCCAACGCTGGAGCGGCAACTCCTTCCAACGCGCAGACGGCGACGCCTTCCAATACGGAAGAGGAGGAAGAGGCCGAGTGGGAAGAAGAGGACAATGATGACTTCGTAGTGGATCTGGGTAAGGTCAAATATGAGATTCAGATGATCAACGCAAAGCTGAATGATTTTGAGGTACGGGATGCTTTAGTCAGCGATGCGAATGAAAATATGATGGTATGCAGCTTTCGGGTATCGCAAAAAGTAAAGCCGGGCGTCTATTTCGGTAAGGTGATACAGAAGACAAAAGAGAAGTCAAAGACGTATACGGCCAGTCAGGGATTCGCCCTTATGGTCAGCGGCGATGGAGATGTGACCTTAGAGACCAAGGTGGAGGGCAGTGATGCCATTGTGACGGTCAGCGGTCCGGTGGATTCCTTCCCGGATGCCGATCAGCTGGCGGTAGCAGCGAAGGAGATCACAGTAATGCCTGACGAGATCGCCGAAGACAGCGATAAGATGGAGCAGGTTCAGAATGCTATCGAGAAAAAGGCACAGGAAGAGAATATCGATGTGAAGGCATTCAAGGCTCTGGATATCAAGCTATATGCTGACGGTCAGGAAGTCGAACCCACAGGTCCCATTCGGGTGGCCTTTAAGAATGTAAAGCTGGAGGATAAGTTAGCAAGCGTGGAGGCAGTGGCTGAGGAAGCAGCAGAAACAGTCGCAGAAGAGAGCGGGAATCCGATGACGAGATTGTTTCGGGCATTTTCCGCAGGCGAAGGCCAAAAGGCCGATGAGGTGGTGACGGCTGAGGAGGCCGTGGCCAGGGCAGCGGAAGAAGACAACGAAAGCAAGGTGGAAGTATGGCACTTGCCGGATGAGAGCGAGGAGATCGGCCAGACCTTTGAAGTGAGCACGGATGAGGAGACGGGCGATGTGGTGATGGATACGGATCACTTCTCGATCTATATTGTGGTGAATGTAGGGGACAGTGTAAAAGAGATTAAGGTTAACGTAAAACATGTTGCGATGATTGACGAATGGCAAACAAACGGAGATAAATTAACAGAACCAGTAATAGGCAACAGAATGTATCCAGGTGCCAATTCAGACGGGAATTATGTTAAAAAAAGCTATCAGATTTATACAGAAGATAAAGATGTAAACATCCCCAATGGTGCTGGTACAGGCATTGGCTATGAATTAATGGTAAAAAATTGGAGCAAAGTAGCTCTTGGCGGAAATTATGAAGTAAAGTCAGTCACTGTCATACGAGAAGGAAAACGTCTTGCTCCTGTTAAAGAGGACGGAACTGATCGAAAAATTAATTTAGAGAATGGAGATACTGTTGAGATTGAATATACCCCAAAGACCGGGACGATGTCAGGATATGCGGCATTCCATGACTATAATGTATCTATAGTTGCTGGAAACGGAGATGGGATACACACAGGAGGTTTGAATACAACCAATAAAGGTTTTAATAGTGGCCTTGCTGCAAATTCTATTGCTATTGGTATTGGTGGAGAAAACAAAGCGCAGATTAATCATAATAAGAAATCGGTTGGGGCAAATACGATTAACTGGTTTAATGGAATCAAGGGAATAGCAAGCCATGTGACAAATAGTGGTAAAGGGGATATCAAATTTAATTATGCGGATCCAGGTTTGTTTAAACCGGAGACGATAATATCTTCGGATGGTTATGTCAAAAAAGCGTACCTTGATAATTATAAGCTGAATTTTACACGTAAGGGAGATACTTATACGTTACAATCGGTTCAGGATAGTAAGGGGAAAAAGGTTGCCGACAATTTGGATGTTTTAGAGAAAACACATTCAACAAATTTATACAGTAATCTCTTTTGGCCGCTAGATTCCGGCGTGGCAAGAGAAAGTCAATATGGTGTTGACGGAAAAACAAGAGATCCTTTGTTTGGTGGAAGGGACGGAGCGAATCAATGGCAGAGTTTCAGTGATACACAGGATAATTTTGCCGCTAAATATGGCTTTAATTTAAATGACGAATTTAAAGTTAAGAAAGATTCAAGAATAAAGCATAATTGGTTCTTTGGAATGCGGTATGATTTTGATTTTGATATCGGTGATTATACTGGCCCTATGAACTATTATTTCCGTGGTGATGATGATTTTTGGTTGTTTATAGACGGAAAACGGGTAGATCAGGTCGATATAGGAGGTATCCATTCTTCGATCGGTGCATATGTGAATCTTAAAACATGGATGAAGAATAATTTAGGAGAAGTTACAGGAAAACACAGAATGTCCGTATTTTTCATGGAACGCGGCGGATACGGTTCCTGTTGCTACATGGCTTTTACGCTTCCCAATGTTGAGACGATACCGACGCCAGGTGCGAAGACTATTGAAAAAAACGTACAAAAAGTATGGAATGATGGCGGAGATGCAAGTACAAGGCCAGGATTCGTATATGTCCAGTTGTATCAAAATGATGTGGCATTCGGAAGCGCCGTAAAGCTGGACGCCAGCAACGGCTGGAAACATAAGTGGACGAATCTTCCCGAGTATAAGACAGTTGGAGATAATGGTCCTCACAGCTACACCGTAAAGGAGGTTTCCACACCGCCAGGATATATATCTTCGGTAAGCGGCATGACGATCACCAACACAAAGATGCAAGACGTTAGCATAACAAAACAGTGGTCCGGTGGCGCTTCAGAAACTTCTGTCAAGGTGGGGTTGTTTGGAAGCGACGGGAAACGGGTGACAGGAACGAATATCCTTACCCTGGATGCAGCGAATAGTTGGAAGGGAACCTGGAAGAATCTTCCCATGTATGATGCGAAGAAAAAACGTATCACATATACGCCATATGAGGTTGACAGCCAGGGAAATAAAATAAATGGCAACGTCACGATAACGCCTGCCAGCAATGGGAATTATACACAAGGCAACGATGGGAAATATATTGTTACTTATGGTACGGGAAATACAACCGTCAAAAATACTTACAACTACAAAACGATCTCGGTAAAGAAAGAATGGGATGACTACCAAAACGCCTATAAGACCCGCCCATCTGAGATAAAGGTTCAGCTTTACAGGAACGGAAGCAAATACCGGACAGATGAAAATGCGGTATTGAATGAAAAGAACAGCTGGAGCTATACCTGGAAGAATCTTCCGGTAAAAGCGAATGGTACGGCAACCCCTTACACCTACACTGTGAAAGAGCTGGATAAGGACGGTACTCCGGTAGAAGCAAATGGCAAGCCGCTGTTCACATCCACAGACGGGGAAATTTACCAATATCAGGCAACTTATCCCGGAGGAACCGGGGCAAGCGGTAATCCGTTTAAAATCAAAAACGCTTTGCGGCCAGCCGTGCTGCGGTTAAAGAAGATTGTGATTCCTAACGGACTTTCGCATGAACCGATTGACGGCAAGTATAAGTTCCTGATTCGTTTGAGAGATGCTGACGGGAATATCCATACAGCAGTAGCTCTGGGACACAATGAAACAAGCGAAGCAGTCTTTCTGGTGCCACCGGCAGCAGGTGAGAAATTTACAGTGGAAGAGATTGTGCCGATGGAGTATACGCTGGTGAGCACGACAGGAAGCCCAAGCGGAAAGCTGAACGGCAATGAGGTCACTGTAGTGCCTGGAGATGATATCACCGTTACCTTTACAAACAAACCGGATCATGAAGGATATTTCCATCATACCTATTCCGTAACCAATGAAAATGCTCATGGCACAGGCTTCTATCCGATAGAAACCAACCGGTATGATGAGCCGCATGGAAACGGGAAGGCGGATACCAAGGCGCCGGCAAGCCCGGTAGCATGGCTGTCCACAAGAGACAACGGAAGAAAGTTTGGGGAAGAAGAATCGCTGGAAGGAGATGAGGATCTGTATGCGTAAAATGACAATCTTAAAAAGGCTGTTACCAGTTCTGATGTTGGGCGTGCTGTCTGTAATGATTGGCGTGACAGGTGCCACTGTCCTTCACACGATGCAATTGGAGAACCCCATTAAGACGCCTCCGGTTGAGGGGAAGATCGAGGAGGATATCAATGGGAACGCTAAAAACGCGAAGTTTACCAATGACGGGGAGGCGGATGTGTTTTTGCGGGTGGCCTACACGGAAACCTGGCTGGCCAGTGACGGGAAGACGATATTGCCCAATCGGACAAAGGATAAGTCGGGGAACATGATTGCTCTGGCAGTGCCAAAGTGGAACATGAGTTCTCCCTGGGACTGGAGCAAAGAGAGTAAGGAAGGCTGGATTTATTATAAGAAGGTGCTTCCGGGGACCGTAGCCGGGCCGAATGCAAACCATTCAACCGGTTATATCGTGACAGATGTCGATTTTGCAAATGTAGCGAAGGCTGCAGACGAGAGATACAAAACAGCAAAATACCGCCTCCATTTTACGATGGAGGTGGTGCAGGCCAGCGATGACTGGGACATAAGCAGGGAAGCGGCGTCAGAACTGTTTGATAAGACAATCGCTTTAGAAGGCAACAGCAATTGGGTGACCAATAAATATAATGCCACAATTCAATGGAACTGAGAAAGGAGGCAGCTATAATGGAAGAGAACGGAAAAAAGAAATCTTTTAAGAAAGCCAGAGCGGCGTGCCTGATTTCTCTTGTTGCGATTCTGGTGGCATTTGGAATAACCTGGGCATTTTACAGCGACAGCCCGGTATTGGGCAATGTATTGCAGACTTCCAATACTAGTATTTCCATGGTGGAGGAATTTAATCCGGACAGTTCTTTCCTGCCCGGGGAGACGGTGGCGAAGATAGTAAGCTTTCAGAACACTGGAGATTTGGATTTGTTTTTGAGAGTCAAGGTACCGCCGACAGAAGCCTGGTACAGCAATGACGGAAAAACAGAGAAACCGGATTTGAACACGGAGAGGGTTATCAAAAACTGGACGAAGGCATGGAGCGAGAACGAAGAATGGACAGACGCAGTTGACGGCTACCGCTATTACAAAAAGGTCCTAAAAGGGACCGGGAACAAGAATGCGAGGCCGGAGGAAAGAAAGACCAATCCGATATTGGAAAGCATTACTTTGGATAAGTCCGTTTCCAATGACCGCCACAAAACAGACTACAGCGATAAGATTTATAAACTGACCTTTGACGCACAGGCAGTGCCTGTGGAATTGCAGGGGGATACAGCAGGAGACCAGCAGATAGCGGTGCAGGCGGAGTGGGGAATGACGGTTACGCAAAATGCGGATGGGACATTGAACTGGAGCAAGGCATCTGGCAATGGGCAATGATAGAAGAGGAAGGAGGAGCGCAAGATGAAAAGCAAAACAAAATTATTGGCCTTAGCCGGGATTCTCGGGGTTGCCACAGTTGGAGGAACCTTTGCATATTTCAGCCAGACCTTGACGGCCAAGAACGTTTTTGACACGGGTGTTTACGATACGGAATTGGTGGAGAAATTCGAACCGGAGGATGGCGAGAACTGGGAGCCGGGAACCAATGTAAATAAGGATGTGACCGTAAAGAATACGGGAACCCTCCCCGTGGTTGCCCGTGTGAAATTCCAGGAGGAATGGGTGAACAAGGCTACCGGTAAGACTATTTACCTTTTGGATACCAGCAATCCGGAACAGATGGCAAAGAATGAGAGCGATAAAACCCGTACCCCAGAGGCGAGAAATAAATTTGAAAATGTGTATCAGGCGGATTGGGAGGATGGTGAGGATAATCCGGATGGGCTGACAGAGGGAGATGACTCCGTGGTATTCAAACAGCTGATTCCGGAAGGATCTGAGGACGAGTGGGTTTACAATCCGGCAGATGGTTATTATTACTGTAAGCGGGTGCTGAAAGAAGTCACGGAAGGTGAGGACGGAACCGAGATTGTGGATGAGACGAAAAAGTTGTTAGACGGACTGACTCTTTGTGAGAATACGGATATGGGCGCTTATGAAATCGTGAAGTTTTATGCATTGACGGAAGAACGCCCGGAGGATGACAGCGAAGATTGGATCTTGTTTGATACACAAACCGACGGCGAGGGCAATACCTCGTATCTGGATACCCGGGATATGCAGGAAAAACTGAAGGCAGAAGGCAAGGCTATCCGGCATATGAAATCCATAACCCAGCTAAAGAGTGACGATTTGAGCGGTTACAGCAATGCTTATTATACGTTGACAGTTACTGCCCAGACGGTACAGGCGACGAATCTGGCAGTACAAAATGCGTTCGGAGATCTGGATGCGCTGGCGGCTCTTGGCTGTCAGTGGATACTGACGGATGAAACGGTGGTTCATGACGGTTCGGAGAAAGAGACATCATAACAGTTTTGCTGATTAAAAAGAGAATATTGAGACAAGACAAAAGATAAAGGGGGCGTGAGAGCTCTCAGTTCCTGACAGGAACGTACCAAATAAGAAATGCTATTAAAAATATAAAGAAGGTAACTATATTGACTGATTTCAAAAAAGGGAGAGTTTAAGATGAAGCTGAACAAAAAAGTAGTGGCAGTTGCAAGTCTGGGAGCGTTGGTACTGGTAGGGGGAACCTTTGCATATTTTAATCAGACGATGTCTCTGGATAACCCGTTGGATACGGGAAAATACAATACCCAATTGGTAGAGCAGTTCACACCGCCGGGTGACAAGGAAGAGTTAAAACCGGGTCAGCGCTGGGAGAAGGATGTATGGGCCGAAAACACAGGTGATTATCCGGTTCTGGTGAGAATTCGGATGGATGAGAGATGGATGAGAAAACCGGAGGACGGCGGTTCTGTCGGCGCTCCTTATAAAGTGCTCGGAAGTGTAAACGGAGCATGGGACGCGACTGCCGGAAAGTATGTGCCGGCAGATGACCTTGGGGTGGATAACCGGTTTTTGGCGGGAGTTTATGATTCGAGTGTAAATACTTTCGATGCTGCTCAAGTAGAGGATTCGGATGGAGAGACTCCGGCAGAAGATGGAACCGTAGTATACAAGAACATCGTTAATTCGGATAAATGGGTAGCCGGCGGCGATGGATATTGGTACTGGAATGGCGTGCTTGACAGAGCTGGCACGGAAACTTCAAAAACGGCCCTGATTCTGGATGATCTGGTAGTGGCGAAAGATATTGACCTTGGTAAGTATGAGCATAAAGAATACTATGCCATTGCAGAGAATCAGCCGGCAGCGGATGATGCCACGGAGGGCGTGTGGAAGCTGATTACAGAGTGGAATGGTGAGACGGATCCGAAGACCATCATCGACTGGGCAAAGACGCTTAATATTCCTGAGGGTCAGAAACTGTGGAGAAAGTCCGAGTCGAATGTGATTGAAAACCTGTATGGATATTCCAATTCCTATTATACGTTGACTATCACTTCTGATTTCGTTCAGGCAACTAATGATGCGATGAAATCCAGCTGGAATGTGGACTTAGACTGGCTTAAGGACAAAGGAATCAATAATATTCAGCTCGATACAGACAATGTAAGCTTGGTGAACGGAACAAACGGAGGCAGCACTGAACCAACAGAGGCCGAAACCACTACAGCAGAACCGACGGAAGCTGAGACTATTGTAAATGAGTAAATATCTAAAACGGCTGTTTAATATTCTTTCGTGGCCTGTCTATGTATGTATTGCTGCCTATTTGCTGATAGCTGCCCCTTTGGTGGTGGGCTATCGGCCGGTGGTGGTACTCAGTGGCAGTATGGAGCCTACCTATCATGTGGGGAGTATCATCTATTATAAAGCCACACCCTTTGATCAGATTGCAGAGGGAGATGCCATCACGTATCAGGTCGGAACAGACGGGGAGCTGGTCACTCACCGGGTGGTGGAGAAACAGGAGATTTCTCAGGAGTTTGTCACAAAGGGAGATGCCAATGAGACGGAGGATCCGATGCCAGTGTCCTATAGAAATGTGGTGGGACGGGCGGCTAAATGGACGATTCCCTATGCCGGGTATTTCGTTTCCTTTGGAAAGACCCCTGCTGTGATTGGCATTATGGTAGCAATACTGGTGATTGGCATCATCCTGGATAATGTGACAGCTGACGGGAAAAAGAACGGGGATGACCAGTAAACGGTAACCTGTGAATCCGTTTGGATAGGAGAATAAGGAAATGAAAAAAGGCAAAATTGTATTATTTGGCCTGGCAGCTCTGGCGGTTGCGTCAATCGGGGGAACCTGGGCGGCATGGACGGCATATCAGGAGACCGCGAATGAGTATATGGTTCCCAAATACAAAACCAGTCTGGAAGAGAAATTCACCCGACCGGACGATTGGCAGCCAGGCATTTCGATGAGAAAAGAGGTTTGGGTCAGTAACGATGTGAGGGACGAGAATGGAGAGCGGGAGAGCGCGGTGCCGGTGATCGCCAAGGTTGAATTCCATCAGCAATGGGTCCGCCGGGAAACCATCTATGAGATGGATGCCAACGGCAACAAGACTCCGGTGGATCCGGTGGCAGGAAAACATCTTCCCCCGGTGTTTGTCTCGGACGAAGGGGTAAGTCAGTATGCAGCAGTGCCCAATTTTAATAAGGAAGCCGTAGTAGTTCTAAGCTCCGGGGTTGCCCGTGATGAAGGATTGAGCCTGGGACTGCCGGTGGTGGAGAATCCGGCGGAGGCCAGAGGAAAATGGTTGCTGGTAGAGGAAGAGCCTAATGAGATCGGAAATTATATTTTCTATTATGTAGGGGTGTTGCAGCCAGGAGAGAGCACGCCAATGCTGCTCCAGAGTGTGACGATGAATCCGCTGATGGAAGCGACGATTGCCACAAAGGATACTTCCTACCGAAAACGGCCGGATAATTCCGGCTACGATCAGATCACGGTAACGAACCGGAATTCCAAATATGGTTATGATGGCTGTACCTATACGATGGATATCGAGGCGACTACTGTACAGGCTACCAAGGCAGCAGTAGAGAAGACCTTTGATGACGGTCGTTTTGAAAAAGTGATTTATTATCTGGCCAATGAGGTGGCGGATCCTGGTGTCTACGACCATTCAGATCTGGCCAAGGTTCTTACCTTGGTGAATACCGAGGGGGAGAAGTTGGAATATATTCCCTACCGCAGCGGAGACGGCAAAGAGATAGAAGAGGGTAACTGGTTTATGAGCTTTGTCGATATGGTGCCCGGAGGAATCTATAAGGATACCTTGAAGGTAGAGAATATGACCAAGAATCGTCGGGCGAGAATCTATATGAGGATTCGTCCAAGGGAGCAGGAGCCGATCAAGGATGAGCTTCTGGAGAAAATCACCATGAAGATTTGGTTTGAGGATGAGATGCTTTATGAAGGAAAGGTTACCGGCGCTAAGTATGGCAATGGAAGAGATTTTCATGAATTGCTTCCGCTCTGTTATCTGCGCCCGGGAGAGTCCGGAGTGGTGAAGGTGGAGATGCAGTTGGATCCCACTATCACCTGTGACCCGGATACCGGCGAATGCATCTATGCCGATCAGCTGTCAAAGATTGATTGGGAGTTCATGTGTCAGGGCAGCAATGGCGGCGGAGGCGGCGGTAACGGAGGGGGAGGAGGTGGCGGCGGAAGCGGCGAGGGCGGACCTGGCGGCAATCCTCCCACCACCGATATCCCCGACGGCGGAGTACCCACCACCTTTTTGGATGACGGTGAGGTTCCTCTAGCCAGTATGATGATTCCGGATGAGGATGTACCTTTGGCGGCGCTGCTTCCTGAGACCGGAGATACCCGTCCGGTTGTCCTTCTGGCTGTGCTTTCAGCCACCAGCCTGATGCTTCTTGCAGCATTGGGAATACAGCTGAATAAAGAAAGGCAAAGAAAACAGAAATAAGAGAAGTGAGAAACCGGCAGATGGCCATTCGAAGAGATGGGGCTGCCGGTTTTTTGAATTTTTTGAGCCGTAGCACATCCGTACAGACAGCGGAATTTAATAGAAATGAATGTTGTAAAAGGTATTTCTTTGTGATAAACTATAATAACTATCAAGATAGTTAGAGAGGGAAGAGTATGGAACAAGAGGTCAAGGAATTTCTTAAGAAATTTTTAGCGGCATTACGTCTCAATCATGTAGAGGCGATTCCGTTTACTGGGGATGAATTCCAAAAAGGAATTCATGCAATAGAAGAATCCTTGAAAGAACAATTGCCTCGACAGATGTTTGAAGATATTGCAGATGTATTTGCCAAAGAGCCGGTTGATGAGGTGTATCGTCATATCTGTAGTTTGTTTATGGATTTTAATGGTTCCCAGATCAGCTTTTCCGGTGCAGATAATCCGAGATGGACTCGTATGACGATTAAAATGACACCGTATATGGCCGATCGAGTACTGGATGACATGTCAGTTTTTCCGATAGATCGGAAGCTGATGAATACAATTGCAGAAGAATTTTGTGAAGCGGCAGGAGTTCTCTTATGGGAAGAGTTTTAGACGTTATCAATGATAAACGACTCGGGAGATTAAAAATACAGGTTGAAAAATTTGCATCAACTATTATGAATGACTATCTGAATAGTTGTCGCAGTACATGTAAAAACAAGGCATTATCTTATAAACATACCAAAAGCTTTTATGATTCTGTATGGGGGACAATAGAAATCAACGAAGGTGAAATATTGATTTTGAATAGCCCTCTTCTGCAGCGATTGCGTCATATCAAACAATTGGGATTAGCCGATTTGTTATACAGCAGTGCCAATCATTCTCGTTTTTCACATACTTTAGGCGTTTTGCAGACAGCAGATGCGATGACTGTTCAGATTGAGAAAGAGTTAAGGAAACAGCAGGTTTCCGTCAAACAAGATACCAAACAGTTGATACGCTTAGCCGCCATATTTCATGATTGCGGTCATATGTTTGCGAGCCATGCTTCTGAACAATTCTTTCAAAGAAACAGAGAATATCCTTTCCATGGTATGATAAGGGATGTCCGCAGATGTTTCAGACTGAATCTGGGAATTAAAGAACCAGCACTTTCGGAAATTATTTCTATATTATTTGTAAACTCTCCGGCAGTGAGGGATTTGTTGGGGTGCTTAGAAAAGGGATTGGACAGTTTTGATTTTTCTATTGTAAACCGAGACATCATAATCGAGAAAATATGTTGTTTTATTATGGGGTTCCCTTATTCGGAGGATTTGATTCCCTACTCACAAGTGATTTGTGGCCGTATTGATTCGGATAAGCTAGATTATCTGAAACGTGATTCTCACTCGACGGGAGTTCCGGTTGCCGTCGATATGGCCAGAGTATTTCAAAAGCTTCGCGTAGTTCCTTCGAAAAAAGGACGGAC
>ERZ808046.1214-NODE-1214-length-12594-cov-2.943836_pt1 | contig 12594 bp, 9 predicted proteins | sample MGYA00380196_ERZ808046 | MGnify/ENA primary metagenome ERZ808046 (study PRJEB31490, sample SAMN06133421) | mouse gut metagenome | isolation source: Z6_2 | host: mice | place: China: Chengdu | collected 2015-05 ...
GTTTACACTGGATAAATCCCAAACCTTTTCTGGGCGGAAGGGGGGTGACTCCGGTAAGGAGACGAAATCCCTTATAAATATCATTGGTTTCTTTTCCGGTAATCAGGAAGAAAGAAATCTCCTCGCCAACCTCCGCCTGCCATGCGGTATGTCCTTCTATTCCGGGAGTTACCTTCATACGGGAAGGATTATCAAATACGATGCCATATCTTTTATTAGTAACCATAAACGGTACAGCCACAATTTCACCGCCCTTATGACTGTAATCATGCCAGAGTATCTGTTCCCGTTTTCCAAGATTTAATTTTCCGTCCTGATGCTGTCCAAGTCCAAAATATCTTTCGTCTTCCGAGGCAGAAAATTCTGCACGGATATGGTATATGGACTCCCCGAGTACGACGTCAGGTTCAAGAGAGTAATCAAGAAGCGTCAGTAATTCCCTTCCTGATGCATCATTAAAGGAAACCGACCCGTTTTCATGAAGAACAGTCCTTATCCCGGATATTCCAAAATATGTTTCTAAATTATCTTTGATAAAAGAAACATGTACATTTGAATCAGGTCTGGCCTCTATCCCCCACATAGGTGAAACTATTTCTCCATCGCCTCCAATCGGCGTGTATATAAATTGAATCACATTGTCCGCATACGGTATAATCTGAATATTCCCTTTTTCGCACACAGCCGTCAGTCTGTTTTCCTCCATGGTACAGGAAATGATTTTTCCGGGTTTTATAATATTATTCTTTTCCATAATTATCCTTTCACCGCACTGTCAATTGTTCCCTGAATAAAATATTTCTGCAGGAATATGTAGGCAAAAATTAAAGGAAAAATAGCAATGCTGGCAGCGGCGGCTGCGCCGTTTACATCCTTTCCTCCCGTGGAAAAATACTGGGAAATTGTAAGCGTCAGGGTATACAGCTTCGGCTTTTGCAGAACATATAAGCTGTAAGCGTATTCATTCCATATACCTACCCCGTTTAATATGATAATAGTTACTGTCACAGGTTTAAGCTGAGGCAGAATAATAGAAAAAAAAGTCTGCGTTACGCTGCACCCGTCAATTGCGCTGGCTTCGTCTAAGGAAACGGGAATGGCCGATATAAAATTGGTAAAAAGGTAAATCGTCATAGGGAGTCCAAAGGCTGAGGACACAAGGATAATTCCCCACAAGGTGGATATCCCATGGATGGAAACAAGCAGGGAATAAACACCCACCAGAATACTTAAGGAAGGAATCATCATAATTCCTAAAATAACGCCCTTTACCAGATTATTGCCTTTGCTCTTGTTCCTTGCAAGAGGGTAAGCCGCAAGACCGCCTACTGCAATTTCAATAAGAAGCACGCATACCGTTATAATTAAAGTGTTTTTTACCGCTGAAAGAAGCGTTCCGGCTTCAAAAACCTTTGTATAATTTCCCGTATAAATTTTCTGTGGCAGAGACAGTAAAGAGGACGAATCTGTTTTTGTCTTAAAAGACATAACAATCAGGACATAAATAGGAAGAATATGAAAAATAATGATTGCAATCCCCAGCAGATATTTCCACCAGTCTTTTACTATTTCTTTTTTAACTTTCTTTTCCATTACATATCCACCTCCTTCTTATTAAAATAGGTTGTGAAAATATTAGATACTGCCATAATAAATAAGAAGGTAAAAATACCTACAGATGCAGAATATCCGGCGTTTTGCGCTTTAAAATACTGATTGCTTACATAGGAAGCAAGAGAATGAGTAGAAAATCCCGGTCCGCCTCCCGAAAGAGAAACAATTACATCATAAAGCTTTAACCCGCCAATCAGATTCAGCACAACTGCCGATGAGATGGAAGGCAGCAGTAACGGGAAAGTAATGTGTCTAAATCTCTGCCAGGGAGTGGCTCCGTCAATTTCAGCCGCTTCCAGATACATTGCCGGAATATTCTGTAAACCGGCCATATAAATAACCATGGCAATTCCTACATACTGCCAGGAATTCATTAATGTAATAATGATTACGCCTCTGTTGCCGGACGCCATCCAGTCGATGGGCGCCATTCCGAATAATCCGATAATTTCATTAAAGATGCCATGATTATACTGGACAAAGAAATAAATGATATAACCCATAATCAGACTGGAAATCATAACCGGCATATAAATAAAAGTTCTCACGATTTCATGTCCCTTAAATTTCGAATTTAAGAATACGGCATAAGCAAGTCCAAGAAGATTTTGTAAAAGTGTACTTCCGAAACCGTATATAACAGTATTGCGGAAGGAAACAAGAAAGTTGCTGTCAGTAAACAGTTTCAGATAGTTTTTAAATCCTACATATTTATAATCCTGTGAATATCCGTTCCACTGTGTAAAAGAAATCCTGAACGCTTCAGCTAACGGTCCTAAAACAAAGAACAGAATAAGAAGCAATGCGGGAATATAAAACAGATTCATCCGAAGATATCTTTTTTTCATATAATATTACCATGCCTTTCCATTGCAGCTTAATAAACGAACAAATAATTATCAGACAGGGCGCTGGCAACAGCCGGCGCCCTGTAAAAATACCTTAAAATGAATTATTGAGCTATTTTTTCTTCATAAGCAGTCTTGATTGTCTCAACGCATTTATCAATTCCCTGTCCGGGATTCATAAATATTTCATTTCCAGATACGCCCATATCATTCCACATGCCGCTGGGAAGATATACACGGTCGAAGTAATTTACAAAAATCAAATCATCGCCAAAAGCGTCCATCATAATATTGAATTCCTTGGTTACATACTCATCGTCATTTGCAACACCCTCCATGGCGGGAATCTTACCGTCAATAGTGGCAACCTGTACGGAAATATCATCTCTCGTCAAAAATTCCAGAAGCTTTCTGCACTCATCAGGATATTCGCTGTCTTTCCACATACCATAGCAGGTACCTTCACCTGAACTTACATACAGCTTACCTCCTTCATTGGGAGAAGGAATTGCCATAATGCCAAGTCTTGCGTCAGGATTATAACCAAGTGCCTGTATTATTGTATGATTTCCGCTGATAACAATTGCGCCCTCTCCGTTTGCCAGAGCCTGAATGGCCGCATCATCGCTTGCGGTAAGAATATCGGAATTAAAATATCCCTTCTGCTGCCAGTTATCAAGCATCTTTGCTATAGGGGCCCATTTTGCCGCCCAGTCAAAGGAGCCGTCAAGTAAAGCTGTACCCTGATTGTCGGAAACATCCTCGTTGGTAAGAAATCCGGGAGCTATCACTTCAAAAAGAGTGGCAATATTGTTTACGGATTTACCGCCTACATATACAGGAACCTTCCCTGTTGCCAGAATTTTATCGCAGGCTGCTTCAAAATCTGCCCATGTGCGGATTGTAGTGGCATCTACGCCCGCCGCCTCAAAAATTTCTCTGTTATAGCAGATAGAGGCCGGGTCAATGGAAAGAGGAGCTGTATAGACATTTCCTTCCGGGTCGGTTACAGTTTTTTTGATGGAATCTTTTACTTTAGAGAGCCATGGCTCGTCATTTAAAGGCATAAGATATTCCGCATATCTTGTGGTACTCCATCCATGTGTTTCCCATAAATCCGGTAAATCACCAGAGGCCATTCTTGTCTTCATAACATTTTCATAATCATCGCCCGGTGAAATAAGCTCAATACCTATACCCGTTTCCTCGGTAAACTGATTCATAAGCACCTGTAATCCGTCCAGTCTTTCACCTGTAAGACCGGTTTCAACCTCCAAAACCACATCGGAGGAGGCTGCAGGCTCCTCCGGAGCATCGCTTTCGTTGTCAGCTTCAGGAGCTTCCTGTGTCTGATTATCTGCTTCGGGAGCTTCTGATGAACCGTCGCCCTGTCCGCAGCCTGTAAGTAATGAAGCGGTCATGGTAACTCCGCATAATAAAGCTATTAGTTTCTTTGTGTACTTTTTCATAATACCATCCTTTCTTTTTACTGTTTCAGACCTTGTTTTCGCGCAATCTGCAAATAGTTTTATTGGAAAATTTTCCGTTAATTACATGTTATCATATTAAAAAAGTCCCAAGAGGTCTGTTTTTTTATGCAAATTGTACTTTTTTTTGCGATATAAATATATTTTTTAATTAAATTGACAAACTATTTTTATTGTGCATATAATTGTATCTAAAATATATGGCTACTGTTTTACGAAGTATGGAGGTTTTTATGGAGGAACTTAAAAAGAAGCTTGAAAGACACCAATCTCTAAAATCATCTTTCATGCTTGCATTTATCGTATCATTTTTGATTCTTTCCTTTATTCTGATTTTAATTTTGTTTTTCTGTTATTCACAGGTAACGGTAAAATCTCAGGAAAAGGAATACCGGAATACGATGAATATTCTCTCGTCTCACCTGGTTAACCATATAAATGCGAATTCCGGTCTGTCCCTTACTTATCTGTTTGATACGGAATTTTCAAATTTGTATTATTTCTTAAACAAGAAAGATTATAAAGAAAATTACGTGGCTTATACTCAATACGTACAGGCTTATAATAAAACTCTCAATAACCGGATGACTCTGCTTGGAAACAGTATTTCAGGCGTAGGCTTTATTCCGAATAATATGAACCAAAATCTTTTATTTTATGTAAAAAAATATGACGCCCTTCAGGTTGTGGAAGACTATAACTATAAGGATTCAGACTGGTATCAGCAATTACAGGAAAATAACCGGGTGGTTTTGTATGTTCCCTCCGAAACCTCACAGGAAGAACATACAATTTCCATGATAAGGGCAGTTAAGGATATAGATAAACGAATTGTTGTAGGATATGAAATTCTGGACATTTCTCTGGATTTCATTTTTGAATCTTTAAAGGATATTTCCATAGGAAGTTTTTCCGGGATTTTTCTGGAATCTCCACAAAATGAACTTCTTTTTTCCACAAATAATGAATTGATTTCTGTTTTGCATACTCTCAAAGCAGATGAAAAAAACAAAAATATGCTGACCAGAAGCTATGATTTGTACTCCTACACGGATAAAAATTTTCGTTTTACTTTTCACTATTTATCATCCAGATATGATTTATATAGCAGTCTGTTATATGCAACCGGAATTGTTTTTTTGTTTTATCTGATAATGATACTTATGGCAGGAATAATTTTCCGCCGTACCTCCAACAGTATCAGAAATTCTGTTGAACCGGTTCTCTCTACAATGGAAAAATATCATGCGGGAGATTCCCACATTCAATGTTATACCGATAAATGCAGTATTTTGGAAATCAAATCCATAGCTGTCAATCTTAACGATATGATACAGAAGATTAATTATCATATAGATAAAGAATATAAATTCCAAATGGAACAAAAGGCAGCGGAATATCAGGCCCTGCAGGCGGAAATAAATCCGCATTTTCTTCATAACGTGCTCAATCTTCTGATTGCTCTTAACCGTCTGGGAGACAGAGCAGGGCTGGAACAATCCATTATCAGCCTTTCCAAAATGTTTCGCTATACCTGTGAACATAACTTCAACAGTACGATTAAACAGGAATTTGATTTTATCAGGGATTATCTTTTTCTCCAGAAGACACGGTTTGACGAGAGGCTGGAATTTCAGATTTATATGGAGCCGGGTCTGGAAGAATTTGAAATTCCAAAGCTTCTGGTTCAGCCTCTGGTTGAAAATGCAATTGTTCACGGACTGGAACCCTCCGATGGAAACGAAACTATACAGTTATCTGCAGTTACGGCATCGGGATATAATGGAGATAAATTTATACTGATTAATGTAATTAACAGCGGACTTCCTTTTATTGAAAACAAGTCTTATAAAAGAGTAGGCCTTAAAAGTATTGAAGAACGTCTGTCAATTTTTTCTCCTAACTCCTTTTTTATTATCCGGGGAGGCGTGGACAAACCGTCCAAATGTACAATTATGATTCCGCAAAAGAAAGAAGGCGACTGAAATGTTTATACTTATTGCTGATGATGAAAAAATGATACGCTTAAGCCTGCAGTCCATGCTTGAAGAACTATATCCCGGAGAGCATATGTATATGCATGCGATAAACGGAAAAGCAGCGGTTGAACAGGTAAAAAAGCTTCCGCCGGATTTGGTTTTTCTGGATATCCGTATGCCTCTTATGAATGGTCTGGAGGTTTTGGAAGCCTGTCAGGAGCTTTCTTCCTCAATAAAATGGGTGATTTTAAGCGGTTATGCAGAGTTTGACTATGCGCAGAAAGCAATCAATCTGTCCGCTTATTCTTATCTTTTAAAACCTGTGGATTTAGCCACTTTAAAAAATCTGGTAGATAATATCATAGAACTGAAACAAAAAGAAACAGAACTGAATAACAGATTATTTACCTCTGATATTATCCGCACCTTTTATCTGGCAGACCAGATGGGAACAGACGAAATGGCCTTTCTTCCCTATGGCAGAGCAAATTATGTAATTTATCATATTTATATTGACCGGCAGGAAAAGGAAAGACAGTATTTTCTAAAAGATATCCTTTTTCAAAAGCTTAATCAGTTTTGTTCAGACAATACTTCTGTCCTTTATTATGCCATATTTTTTAATACAAATGGGGAGTTATGCATTGTCTGTTCCGTAAAAGACCCCTCTCATCTGAATTTTTTTATTAATTCACAGATAAAAGGATTTCCGGAGGATTCCATATCTGTCTTTTCCGGAAATTCAGATACACTTACAGAAATTTATCAAAAAAGCCAATCCATAGAAAAAATATCGGATATCCGGCTTATATATGACTGCCGTCAGACAGTGGATATTAAAACGCTTGAAATCCTTCCTAAGCTGGATGATTATCTTTATTTTTGCAATAATATTAATCAGTTTATACAAAATACATTAATCGGAAACAGGGAAACTGTCCGCCAACTGGCAGCTTCTTTTGAACAGGACAATAAAATGTCCGATATTTTTAAAAACGTAAACCGGAATATTTTTTATTTATATTTGAAAGATATTTTTTCACACAACTTTTCCTCTGAAAACTTTCAGTCGTTTATAAAAGAGTTTTATCAGGTGTCATCTGATTTTTCTTCGGAAGAACCTCTCAGGAATTTTGACGTTGCGGTTATCAAGGATTTCGTTCACCAGAATTACGCAAAAGATGTAGGGATTTCGTATGTAAGCGAATATTTTAATCTTTCTCCCACTTATTTCAGCAGACTGTTCCATGAAAAAACAGGACAGAAGTATATTGATTTTGTTACGGAAGTCCGAATGGAAAACGCCAAAAAACTGATTCGGAAATCACCTGATATATCGGTAAAAAAGACGGCGGAATCTGTCGGCTACACCAGCGTACGGCATTTTTCCAAGCTGTTTCAGAAATATACGGGCGTACTTCCATCAAATTTTTAAAACAGCTTTAAAAAGGTTCAGGAATGTTTTTATTATATTTGGGTTTATTCAAAAGAGAATCCTTGCAGCCTACGAAAAGGACTTCTCCAAGCATGCTCCCAATGAAATCGTTCCGAGATTGCGTATGTTGTGGAACAGTATCCCTTTGCGGGCATATGAGGACCTGAAAGCATTTAAGCTGTTCATTGTAGATGTTGGACTACTTGGCTGTATGGTTGGACTGCATCAGAGTACTTTACTTGATGGCAACGACCTTTTTGTTGAGTTCAAGGGCGCCCTTACAGAACAGTATGTTTGTCAGCAGTTAAAAACCATCGAGAATTTGAATGTTTATTACTATACCAATGACAGAGGTTCCTGCGAGGTTGGATTTACTGTTGATACAGGAGAACGGCTCGTCAATCTGCCGCTGTATGCGATAGGTCAGATTAAGGCTGCGACCGATGCCTGACAGAGCGAGAATAGACATTGAAAAAGCTGCGAAAACTCAAGAAATTATATACTGGCTTTTTCCTGCATAACACTTTATAATAGATTGCAATGCAATAGCACAATTTTCCAATTTTAAATTATTTTAAAAAAAGGAGGCTCTCTTACATGAAATCCAAAGTTTATTTCACCAAAGACATTACCCCGGAAAATGTACTGAAACTTTATGAAAAGCTTGAAAAAGATTTAAAAGGAAATGTAGCCGTAAAACTCCACTCCGGCGAGGCCGGCAATCAGAACTTTATAGGCCCCGACCTCTGGAAACCTGTAGTTGAAAAGGTAAAAGGCACGGTAGTTGAGTGCAACACCGCCTATGAGGGCGAACGCAACACCACAGAAAAGCATTTAAAACTTTTCGAAAACCATGGATGGAGCAAAAATTTCAAAGTGGAAATTTTAGATGCCGAAGGGCCTGACCTTGAACTGGACATCCCTGACGGAAATAAAATTAAAAAGAACTTTGTAGGAAAAGGTATCAAGAACTATGATTCCATGCTGGTTCTCTCCCACTTTAAAGGACACCCCATGGGAGGATACGGCGGAGCAATCAAACAGCTTTCTATCGGCGTCGCTTCCTCCTACGGAAAAAAATATATTCACGGCGTAGGAGTTCCCGAGGATTTCTGGAATTCAGACCATGATTCTTTCCTGGAAGCCATGGCAGACGCCGCCTCGTCCGTAGTAAATTATTTCAAAGGCAACCTGGCCTACATCAACGTCATGAAAAACATGTCCGTAGACTGCGACTGCTGTGCCGTAGCGGAAGACCCCTGCATGCAGGATATTGGAATTTTAGCTTCCCTCGACCCCATTGCAATCGACCAGGCGTGCCTTGACCTCGTATACGCCTCCAACGACCCTGGCCGCGACCACCTCATCGAGAGAATCGAAAGCCGAAACGGAGCCCACACCATAGAAGCCGCCGTCTCCCTCGGCTACGGAAGCAAAGAATACGAACTCATAACCCTATAATGTAATCAATGCGTACCCAATTTAATAAAATAAGCCACAGTCAAATGAATGCTCCGCATCCGCTTGACTCATTGCTCGCGAGAATAAACAATAACCACCTGACTGATTATGATTATCTGTCAGAGAAATATTTTAAAATTTAACATTAGAGCCAGCCAGTAAACAGCTCAGCAAAGGATAATTTTTCCTTAAGGAGCCCTTACAAAAACATCGGCACTTGACGAGGTATTTCACGAGTCTAGTGCCGTTATGTTTTTGTAGAGCGAAAGCGCGGCGACGAAGGAAAATTATCCTTTACTGAGCGTTACTCCAACCAACTAATTCTATTTTTACAACCTCTTAAGCAATTCCTCTCTTTGCTCCTCATACCCCGGCTTCCCAAGCAGAGCAAACATATTCTTCTTATAGCTCTCAACGCCGGGCTGATTAAACGGATTTACTCCCAGCAGATATCCGCTGACTCCGCAGGCAAACTCAAAGAAGTAGAACAGCTCTCCCAGATAAAACTCATTAACCTCAGGAACCGTCACCATAAGGTTGGGCACCTGCCCGTCCGTATGGGCAAGAATAGTTCCGTTCATGGCGCTCTTATTCACAAAATCAACATTCTTCCCTGCAAGATAATTCAGTCCGTCCAAATCCACAGGCTCTTTTTCAAGAATGATTTCTTCCCTGCTCGCCTCGATATTGATAACGGTTTCAAACATATTTCTGGAGCCGTCCTGAATGAACTGTCCCATAGAATGTAAATCTGTTGTCAAATCAACGCTTGCCGGGAAAATACCTTTCTGGTCTTTTCCTTCGCTCTCGCCGTAAAGCTGTTTCCACCACTCGGAAACATAATGAACGCTGGGCTCATAATTTGCAAGGATTTCAATTCCTTTTCCCTTTCTTAAAAGAATATTGCGGACTGCCGCATATTTAACGGCGTCGTTTTCTTCAAAAGAAGATTCCAGTGCAGCCTTGCGTCCGGCCTGCGCGCCTTCCATCAGCTTATCGATATCCGCGCCGCTAACAGCAATGGGAAGGAGACCTACGGCGGTGAGAACCGAGAAACGTCCGCCCACATCATCGGGAACAACAAAAGTTTCATAACCTTCCTCTGTCGCCAGGTTCTTCAAAGAGCCCTTTGCCTTGTCGGTTGTGGCATAAATTCTCTTAGCCGCTTCTTCTTTTCCGTATTTCTTTTCCATCATAGCCTTAAATACGCGGAAAGCAATGGCAGGCTCTGTGGTGGTGCCGGATTTGCTAATCATATTGATAGAGAAATCTCTGTCTCCGATTACATCCATTAAATGTTTGATATAAGTAGAACTGATGGAATTTCCCACAAAATAAATTTCAGGCGTTTTTCTGATTTCCTTGCTTACAACGTTATAGAAGCTGTGTCTTAAAAACTCAATTGCAGCTCTCGCGCCCAGATAGGAACCGCCGATACCAATTACAAGAAGAACTTCGGAATCATTTTTAATTTTTTCCGCCGCTTTCTTAATTCTGCCAAATTCCTCTTTGTCGTAATCCACAGGCAAATCAATCCACCCTAAAAAATCATTACCGGCTCCTGTTTTGGAAACCAATAATTCCTTTGCATCCAAAGCAAGCTTTTTCATGGATTCCACTTCATGCTCTTTCACAAAAGAAGATGCTTTGGAGTAATCAAATGCTACCTTATTCATTGTAAAAACTCCTTTCTTTCATAACATTTATTTATATGTATCATGTACAACTTAAACCTGATTTAAACTGCTGTCTACTTTACTTACAATTTCCTCTGAAAGGGCGGCAGCCGCTTCCTCTCCCTGCTGTTCTTTGGATAAACCGGTAATATTAATATTGCGGTTTACCTTTGCGTCATAGGTTTCAGACTTTACAATTTCCGACAAGTCTATTCCAACCGTTTCCTTCATTGTCTCAAACAATTTGGTCATAATTCCCGGAACATTGTCCGCTACGGTACTTACGCCGTTACTGTTATCCCCTCCGATAATGGTAATCTTATCAATCTGGGTAAGAGGCTCCGCAATCTTTCCGGCAATATCGGGAAGAACCTGGATAAGCATTTCAGCCATGGCCGCGTCATTGTACTTCTGATAGGCAAGGGCCTTCTTTTCCATGGCCTCCGCCTCGGCAATACCCTTTGCGCGGATGGCTTCCGCCTCGGCCTCGCCTACCAGCCTGATACCTTCCGCTTCCTGCTCCCTCGTAAACCTTGTAACCTCGGCGGTGGCTTTACCTACCATCTTAATACCTTCCGCCTCCTGCTCCTTGGTAAACTTCTGAGCTTCCGCCGCTATCTTCAAGGCTTCGGCTTCTTTTTCCTTCTCAAACTTCTCCGCCTCGGCATTTTTCATTCTTTCATACAATTCCGCTTCGGAATTCTGCTGGCGGGCAAATTTGTCGGCCTCCGCTTTTTTCTTGATTTTCGTATCCAGAGCCTTTTCCTTAACTTCCGCTTCCTTCTGCTTTAATACGACTTCCTTTTCCTGCTTGGCAATGCTGGCTTCCTGGGTTGCAATTTCAATGGTCTTGCGCTGTTCCTGCTGCTGGATGCTGTAAGCGGCGTCCGCTTCCGCACGTTTGGTATCCTCCAGCTTCTTTAATTCCGCCTTTTGAAGGGCAAGCTCGTTGTTTTTCTTCGCAATTTCCCGTTCCGCATTGATTCTTGCATCGTTTGCCTGCTTATCGGCTTCCGCCTTTGCAACCGCCACTTCCTTTTCAGCCTCGGCCTTTGCAATAGCTGCTTTCTTCTTTATCTGGGAAATGTTGTCAATTCCCAAATCGTCGATTACGCCGTTGCTGTCTGCAAAATTCTGTACATTAAAGCTTACGATATCAAGACCCATGGCGGCGAGGTCGGGCTCTGCGTTTTCCTTTACCAGATTTGCAAATTTCTGGCGGTCGCTTACCATTTCCTCCAGCCTCATGCGGCCCACAATCTCTCTCATATTGCCTTCCAGAACCTCTCTGGCAATTCCGGCAATATAAGGGGTATTCTGATTAAGAAAATTTTCCGCCGCAAGGGCAAGCTTTTCTTTTTCGCTGCTGATTTTGATATTAACCGCTGCGTCCACCTGAATATTGATGTAATCCGCTGTCGGAACCGCATTGGACGTCTTAACGTCGATGGCAATCAGCTTAAGGCTCAGCTTATCCAGTCTTTCCAGAAAAGGAATCTTAACGCTTGCTTTTCCGATAATCACCTTTTTGCGGAGACCGGATATAATAAAAGCCGTATCCGGAGGCGCTTTCTTATAACCTGTAATTACAATAACAATTAAAAGAACAATGACTACTGCGGCAATGATAATTCCTGCCATTTCCTATCCCCCCTTTTCCTTATATAATCAAAAAAATTGTTCTTTACTCAGTGTCAGAGCCTTCTTCTGAATTTATTTCTTCTTTATCTTCAATAGAATCATTTTCTGCAGAAGCTTCTTCTTCCTCCACTTCAATTTCATCTTCCCCGTCAGAAACCTTTTCCCTGACCTTGGCAATCTGTGCAACGGTGACTCCCTCGTCCAGATTAATCAGCTTCACTCCCGAGGCCACGCGCCCGATTGTGGAAACGTCCTCCATAGGTATCTGGATAATAATTCCTTCCGTGGTAATCATCATGATTTCGTGTTCGTTGTTTACCGCTTTTACGCCAATGACATATCCTGTCTTATCGGTAATCTTATAGCATTTTACACCTTTGCCGCCTCTCCTCTGAACGCTGAATTCCTCTAAAAGGGTGCGTTTTCCCAGACCCTTTTCGGAGACAATCAGAA
>ERZ808046.1216-NODE-1216-length-12560-cov-3.143235_pt1 | contig 12560 bp, 8 predicted proteins | sample MGYA00380196_ERZ808046 | MGnify/ENA primary metagenome ERZ808046 (study PRJEB31490, sample SAMN06133421) | mouse gut metagenome | isolation source: Z6_2 | host: mice | place: China: Chengdu | collected 2015-05 ...
GATTCCGGCTTCGCGAAGTACTTTCGCCTCGTCCAGGCTGGCGGTCGCATATCCCCACACATAATCTACATCTTCAAATAACTCCGCTATCGGCACAGCGCCGTGGCCATAACCGTCAGTTTTGATAACAGCAATCATCTCGGTATCACCGCCAAGCCACTTTTCCATCTGCTCCATATTATATGCGATTGCATCCAGATTAATAGACGCATATACACGATTGTACTGTTTCATCCTAATTTCTCCTCCGCCTCTTTCATACATGCCCCAACTCCTGTAATCAGGTCTTCTGCAAAGACACTGTAACTTCCAAGTCTTTCCTTTGCCTCATCTCCGCCGCAGGCATGGAGATATACGCCCAACACAGCGCCTTCATATACCGGCAGACCGCCTGAGAGCAGTCCAGTGATGACACCCGAAAGTACGTCCCCGGAACCTGCTTTTGCCATTGCCTGATTCCCTGCCGTATTGACAAACATTCTCTTTGTCCGCTCTGCCACAATCGTACGCGCATCTTTCAATACACACACTGCCGGATACTGTCCTGTGAACTGCAAAAGTTTCGCAAACCGGCCGGATGCCATCTCAAGAACGGAACAGCCTAGCAAACCAGCCATTTCTTTCATATGCGGGGTCAGTACAACTGGCATAACCGCCTCCCTCAGCAATTCACGGCGGCAGGAAAGCAGATTAATCCCATCTGCATCTACCACACAGGGAACCTTGCATTTCTTCATGACTGTTTCTAAAAGCTTCGCAGACGTCCGGCTTTTCCCAAGCCCGCAGCCGATACAGACCACATCCGCCCATGCCAGTAGCTTCTCCAGCTCCTGTTCATTATATTCTGTATACGCAGAAACAACCGCCTCCGGCAAAAGCTGCTGTAAAATCCCGCGGTTCGGTTCCGGCGTATAAATCCGTACCAATCCTGCGCCGCTTGTGTAGGCTGCCTTGGCGCTTAAGTAAGCAGCCCCCGCCATGCCTTCACTACCGGTAACCATCAACACCTTACCATAACTGCCTTTGTGGGAATTGGCTTTCCGTTCCGGCAGAAGTTTTGAGATATCTTTCCGCTCCAGTGTATAGCAGACTTCCTGGACATGTTCCATAAAAGAAGTATCAATTCCAATATCCACATGAACGACCTTTCCCGCATACTCTTTTCCCGGAAATAATACGGTTCCCAGCTTTTCACACTGAAAAGACACCGTCAGCTCTGCCCGGAACGCTATCCCCAGGACACTGCCGTCTGCAGAAGAAATTCCTGACGGAATATCCACGGCGGCTTTCCTTCCCGGCATTTCATTCAGTCTCTCTATCAGCTCATGATAACGGCCGGTCACTTCCCTATTTAATCCCACTCCGAAAATAGCATCCAATATAATACTATATTCTTTCTCCGGTAATTCTGTGATAACGGGGATTCCAAGATTTTTAATTATATTTGCCTGAATCATGCACTCTTCGCTCATGGAATTTTCATTTCCTACAAATAAGACCGTGACCTGTTTCCCCTGTCCGTGCAATAGTCGCGCAATTGCAAAACCGTCTCCGCCGTTGTTTCCCGAGCCACAGACACACAGCGTATGAGAGCAGTCAACCCCCTCCTCATTAAGCACTTCTACTGTTTTACAGGCCGCATGTTCCATCAATACAACCGACGGGATTCCGATTTCTTCAATTGTATGCCTATCTGCCTTCTGCATCCATGTGCCATTCGGTAAATAACGCATAAGCATCGTCTCCTTTCATTTCATATGCGTTTCGCCTGAATTCCTGTTCACTGGCACGTCTGTAAACAGGAACTTGGACCGCCATTTGAAATCATCTGCGGCGATGGGCGGTCCAAATTCTTGTCATAACGTGTATCCTCCCCAGCCAATCAGCACAGTGATTTCCATGGGGTGAAAAGCGACCGATTATCTTCCTTTTACACGTCACATCGTAACAATTCAGCTTTCAGCCGAACTGTTACGTCGCATTTTCTTATTCATTTTACATTTGCTGAAAATCCTACTCTAAACCGTTACGCATAATATTGTAAGATAATTTCATAAGACTGTCAGAAAGATGTACGCTCTCTACAATCTTATCTCCTGCAAGATTCAAGTCAATATGCGCAAAATTCCAAATTCCTTTAATATTACTCTTCGCAAGCAGTTCTGCCACTTCTACTGCCTTTGCCTTCGGAAGGGTCAGCGCCGCAATCTCAACATCGTTTTCTTGTAAAAATGATTCCAGCTCATCGACCATCTGAATTTTAATACCGCGGATAGACATTCCCTTCAGGCTGCGGTTATTATCGAATAATCCCGTCAGTACAAATCCGCTTCTCTCAAACGACTGATACTTCGCAAGCGCCTGCCCCAGGCTTCCCACGCCGATAATAATCATATTATGACTCCGGTCCAGCCCAAGAATCTTGCCAATTTCCGCATGCAGATACTTCACGTTGTATCCGTATCCCTGTTGTCCGAAACCGCCGAAGTTGTTCAGATCCTGCCGGATCTGTGAGGCCGTTACATTCATCTTCTTGCTGAGTTCATTGGATGAAATACGCTCCACACCGTTTTCCATCAAATCTCCCAGATATCTATAATATCTTGGCAGGCGGCCGATGACCGCCTGTGAAATTATTTTCTCTTCCACGAGGCACTTCCTCCCAATCTTTTATCACTGATATTCATTATATAAAAGATAAAAAGGAAAGTCAAACTTTTGTCAATGTTTTGTAACCGAAAGTGTAACTATTCAGCCATAGCAGCAAAACAAGAATCCAGCCCCTTCACCAAAAGAGAACGGGCTGGATTCCTGTAATGATTTACTTTGCTTTATCAAGATATGCTATACCAGATAATTCATCATCATACCAAGGGCATAATAATTATTCAAGGCATGTGCGCCATTTCTTGAATACATGTTGAATGCATGATATGGGCTGTTCATAGTTTCTGCCTGTGCAGACTCAATGTCATTGTTAATCAATGTACTGGATTTTACATTCATTCCAGCCACAGCCTTGCCATAAGCTCTGGTGGCAATTCCGCTTGCTCCGGAAATCAGATCCTTTGTCAAAGAAGGATCCTTTGCCATATTTTTCTTCAGAACTTCTTTGTCAAATTTCAAGGTAGCATCCTTGTTTACTGTGATTCCCAGTTTTTCCAGAGATTTTTCAGGTCCAATTCCTCCAACGAGATTACGAAGCTGCCTGTCAACACCTGTTCCTCTGCCATAATTGTCATTCAGCAATTTCAGGGAAGAATTGTAAGCATCTACCAGATTGCCGACAGCAGACACTGTTTTATCAGCATCCACATCTGCGCGTATCGTAGTCTTGCCCACACCCTTTAAGGTAACCCCAATCCTGGTGTTATCAACGGAAATCTCATTACTGTAGGATTCATACTTGGTCGTTTTTCCATTCATCGTTACCGAATAGATGGAATCTGCCGCTTCCGTCTGGACAGTGTCCAGTCCGCCTGCAGCGCCAAGCTCACCGCTCACCTGAAAACCATTGTATGCGCCGGTGTATGTTCCGGTCAGTTCCAGAGAAGCCTTGCCGTCTTTCTGTACAATAGTCGCCCGTACATTCGCATCCCCCTTGTTAATCTGGTCTGCCGCTTCTCTCAACATTTGCACATTAGTCTTTGAAGACCCGTCCTCGTTGACAGCGCTTACGCTGACATTGACAGATTTAACACCGTTTCCTACTGAGAAGTTCATGTCGCCGGCCGCAGTATCAGAAGCTTTGACACCAGTACTTACATTTGTCTGTGCCTGCGCAAGCTGGGTCACATCCACTGTCAGTTCCTTGGCGTCTCTGATGGAAAGCTTTTTAGAGGCGGTTGCCACATCTTCATTAGAACTGGTCACAGTCAGATCGTTTGCCAAACTGGTACGATTGCTTCCCTTGAGCGCATTCGCAGCATTCATCAGATCAGACATAGTAGAATTATATGTTTTCATAAAATTCATACTCTCTTTCAAAGGTCCTTTTACAGGTGAAACTGCTGAAACAGATGACCGTGCGTACCTCTGGTTCTTAGACAAAGCCTGAGCCAGCCGGATATTATTGATGGAAGACTGATAATCATAATACCCCATGCCATAAGAATTAATTCCATTAATTGCCATAGTTTTTCCTCCTTTCCTGAGTAAAATTTATAATCCTCCACTTATTTTTTCGACCTTTTTTCATAAATCTTAATATATCGTTCCAATATATTCCTCCATTTACAATCGCAACTTACCTACGCAGAACAATCGACAGAAACAATAGGAGTCACTGTAATCTGCACAGCGGAAACAGTCGGATCTGCCGAAGCAGATGGAACACCTGATGCCGCTCCAGTATAGCCGGACATCGTATCAGCATATGCTTCCACAACCTGCCTGTACCGGTAGTCATCAACAGATGGCTTAACAAAGATATCATCAAAGGAGGCTGTCTGACAATGCTCCTGTGCTTTTCTGGCAGTCCGCTTTTTCCTTAATTCTTCGGCAAGCCGTTGTTCTTGTTTGAACTTCATCTTTTTAGCCGCCGCCCTCTTCTGCTGATAAATCCGTTCTTCTTTATGAAGTCTGGCAATCTTGATGTTGCCGCTCTGGATAAGCGACTTAATCTTGCGGATAATCGCAGCAGCCTCCACGGGATCCGAAACCTGCAGCTTGACCTTTGAGATTTCACTCTGCTTTTGGGCGATAAGTCCTCTGACAGATGGGACGTTTTTTGCACTGGCAAGCCGCATCATGCTCTGGCTGTGAGAATACTTGTAAGAGACGGCAAAAGGACTCTGCTTCTTAGTTGTCTTTTTAAAAAAAGGACTCTCATTGCCATCTTTTTTTTGATAAGCCCATGAAAAATCATCTTTCTTCTGATCCTCCATGGCAGTCCACTTAGAAACCTCTCCATTCTCGTCCAGAATCAAGCCCATACCGGTCAGTTTTTTATCCATGAGTCCAGCCTGTACATGGGAGGAAAATTGATAATTATTCATCAGGCTGAGAATGTTTTTTACCCTGTTTTTCAATCCTTCATCATTTGCCATCTTCTCCAGCAATTGCGGAGAGAGGGCAACATTATTGAGCCCCTTTTTAGAGGCTGCATAATTCTGTATCTGTCCCGTATCCGAAAGAGAGATAAAATCAAAATGTATATTTTTATATGTATTTCTCAGCTCGTTCATAAGCTTTTCCGCATCTGACAATTGTTTTCCTTCAGGCGGTGCCTGAGGAGACACAGAAGGCGGCGGCTGACATGACACCAACGGTGGCGCTTCCGATGCCGGACGTGCCTTCTGAATATGTGTATTCTGGTTTGCGACCCGCATAAAAGCTCTCCTTTCCTGTAAAGCATACTAAAGCGACAATATCTTTATATTAATATATAAAAAAAAAAAAAAAAAAAGAAAGGTAAACCAGAAAAAAACATTAGTTATTGTTACCAATCATATAATCAAGTTCATCCATGGATTGCTGTTTCTCTTGGATATCATCCAGCAGCTTAAACCTCTGTCTTCGAAGGATCTTAATTTGTTCCACATTGCTGCCTGCCTTATTTTCCAGCAGACTCAATTTTATCAATATGGAATGAATGGCTCCTGTTCTGCGAAGGCCGGCTTCATTCAGAGTCATCCATATCCTTTTTGTATAAAAAGCAAATTGAAATTTCCCTCCTTTTCCGATATAATTTAGAAACAGTTAAAAACCACGTATAGATTCAGGAGGATTTTATGATACTCGCATGCCACAACTTAAATAAATCATTCGGCGAACAATTGATCGTCCGCAATGGTTCTTTCCATATAGAGGACAGAGAAAAAACCGCCCTTGTCGGTATCAATGGAGCAGGCAAGTCCACCATTCTTAAAATGATTATAAACGAGGAGCCCGTTGATGGAGGGACCGTCGTCCTGACCAAAGGCAAGACTATCGGTTACCTTGCCCAGCAGCAGAATTTAAACAGCGGCAGTACCATTTACGAAGAGCTTCGCACTGCGAAGGCAGACTTGATCGAAATGGAGCAGCAGATCCGCACCATTGAACTAGAACTGAAGCATCTTTCGGGAGAATCACTGGAGACCCGGCTGAATACATACCATCGTCTGATATCCGAATTTGAATCGCAGGGCGGCTATGTCTATGAAAGTGAGATTACCGGTGTATTGAAAGGTCTTGGATTTAAGGAGGAGGATTTTTCCAAACAGACCGCTACCCTCTCCGGCGGTCAGAAAACCCGTGTTTCTCTTGGCAAACTGCTGCTGACCAAACCTGATATCCTGCTATTGGACGAGCCGACTAACCATTTAGACTTGAATTCTATCGCATGGTTGGAAACTTATTTATTAAATTATTCCGGGGCAGTTTTAATCATTTCCCATGACCGTTTTTTCCTGAACCGGGTTGTGACAAAGGTAATTGAAATTGAACATGGCGAAATGCGGATGTATAGCGGCAATTACAAGGCTTATGCAGACAAAAAGAAGATGATCCGTGACGCCATGATGAAGGAATACTTGAACCAGCAGCAGGAAATCAAGCATCAGCAGGCAGTCATCGAGAAACTCCGCTCCTTCAACCGTGAGAAATCCATCAAACGGGCGGAAAGCCGCGAAAAAATGCTGGCAAAGATACAGACCGTCGAAAAACCGCAGGAAGCTGCAAAGGAAATGCATTTTTCACTGGAGCCATCCTGTGTCAGCGGCAATGACGTATTGACCGTAGAGCATCTGACAAAGAGCTTTGATGCTCAAACGCTGTTTCATGATATCAGCTTTGAAATCAAGCGGGGCGAGCATGTTTCTATCATTGGAGACAATGGCACAGGAAAGACGACCCTTTTGAAAATACTAAACAACATCATTGAGGCAGATTCCGGCGGCTTTGAACTGGGTACAAAAGTCAGAATCGGCTACTACGATCAGGAACATCATGTACTCCACGATCATAAGACGGTTTTTGAAGAAATATCAGACGATTATCCGGCATTGACAAACACCGCCATCCGCAACACGCTGGCGGCATTCCAGTTTACCGGAGACGAGGTTTTTAAATTAATCGGGGATCTGAGCGGTGGAGAAAAAGGACGCGTTTCCCTCGCAAAGCTGATGCTTTCCGAAGCCAATTTTCTAATCCTCGACGAGCCGACCAATCATTTGGATATCATGTCAAAGGAAATCCTGGAACAGGCTTTGAACGACTATACCGGAACAATCCTGTATGTGTCCCATGACCGTTACTTCATCAATCAGACCGCCAGCCGTATTCTGGAACTCGTCAACCAGACATTTGTGAACTATATCGGAAATTATGATTACTACCTAGAGAAGAGAGAGGAACTGACTACGGTTTATGCCGGCGGTGCTAAGAACATTTCCCAGTCTTCTGCTCCAAGCCATATGGCACAAAGCACAGTTTCTTCGGATGAGGTTTCCCTCCCTGCAAATCCTAATCCACCGTCAGATTCCAAATTAAGCTGGCAGGAACAAAAAGAAGCTCAGGCAAAGGAACGCAAACGAAAAAATGATTTAAAGAAAACCGAAGAACAGATTTCGATTCTGGAGGAACGAAACAAAGAAATCGATGAACTCATGACCCATGAGGATGTTTACTCCAACTCTGTGAAATGCCAAGAACTGGCAGAAGAAAAAGACCATAACAATACCGAACTAGAAGAATTATATGAAAAGTGGGAAGAGTTAGCGGAATGATCTCTGCCGATCCATAACGCCGCATGGATATCAGCTCTTCTGTAACACCTGTCCCAGTGTAACAGTTCAGCCTTCAGCCGAACTGTTACACTTTCTGATGACAAAATCCTAGTCTAAACGGTTCCGTTTCAAGGCTTTCATCATCTGAATAACCGGCAGGTTCACAGCCGCCAGACCGTACACCGTCAAAAGCTGTGTCAGATTTAAGGTCTGTACCTTGAACAGTCCATGCAGTCCCGGAATCACCAGTACGGATGTAATCAGGGCAAATCCAAGCAAGAATGCTGCAATCAGGTAAATATTATTGAAGAAACGATCCGTAAATATAACCGGTCTGTCTTCCTTACAGTTGAATCCATGGACCAAACGTGCCGTACACAATGTTCCGAATGCCATAGTACTTGCCAGCAGTGCATTTCCCCCACGATAGCCCATCATAAAGGCAATCATCGTTGTCACGCCGATAGAGAGACCCTCTGTTCCAATCTTCATTAGAAACTCTCTTGTCAGAATAGATTCGTTCACCGGCCGGGGCTTCTCATTCATCACATCGCCGGAATGTGGTTCTACACCTAATGCAATCGCCGGAAGACTATCTGTCAGCAGATTAATAAACAACAGATGTACCGGAGCAAATGGTACTGGAAGTCCTGCAAGGGCAGCATACAATACCGCCAGAATGCCTCCAAAGTTACCGGATAACAAAAACTGGATGGAATTCTTGATATTTCGGTACACATTTCGTCCATTTTCTACTGCTTTGACGATTGTTGCAAAGTTGTCATCTGTCAATACCATTGATGCGGCATCCTTGGACACCTCACTTCCGGTAATCCCCATTGCCACACCGATATCTGCCTGTTTCAGAGCCGGCGCATCATTGACACCGTCGCCCGTCATAGAAACAATATTCCCTTTTTCCTGCCAGGCGCGGACAATTCGGATCTTGTGTTCCGGCGAAACGCGCGCATACACAGAAATACCTTCTACAAAATCTTTCAATTCTTCATCCGACATAGAATCAATTTCAGCGCCTTCACAGGCTTCCGATTCGTTCCGAAGAATACCGATCCGTTTTGCGATTGCCGCCGCCGTGACTTTATGATCCCCGGTAATCATGATTGGACGGATTCCCGCACGTTTACATTCTTCCACCGCCATTTTAGACTCTTTCCTCGGCGGATCCATCATGTCAATCAGACCGATGAATATCAGTTCATCCTCATCTTCTACCCTTAATTCCAAATCATCCGGAACCTCTTTATAAGCAAATCCAAGAACACGAAGCCCTTCTCTAGAAAACTCCTGATTCTGCGCTTCAATCAATTTTCTGTCAGAATCTGTAATCGGACGTACCTCACCGTTAATACGAATCCGGTTCATCCTGCTAAGCAGTACATCTACCGCCCCCTTCACGACCATCACAGACACGCCGTCTATCGTATGCTTAGTAGACATCAGCTTTCTGTCACTGTCAAAAGGATTTTCACTTTCTCTCGGATATTTTTCACGCACTTGCTGTGCATATACACCCAGTTTACTTCCCAGATTAATCAGAGAAGTTTCTGTCGGGTCGCCAATTTCCATCCCATCCACATTGGTGGAATCATTACACAAAATACTGGCAAGAAGAAGAAAATTCACATCTTTCTCTTTTACATTTATCTCGTCCGCCGGAATCCGGTTACCGTTAACATAGTAGTCTTCTACTGTCATCTTATTCTGTGTCAGCGTTCCCGTCTTATCAGAACAGATAACCGACACACTTCCCAGTCCTTCCACCGCCTGCAATTTGCGGATTATCGCATGTTCCTTTGCCATCTTCTGTGTACCAAAGGACAAAACGATTGTGACAATAGAACTGAGCGCTTCTGGAATTGCTGCAACCGCCAAAGCTACCGCAAACAGGAAGGCATCTCCTACATTTCCGCCGCGAAGCACGTTGATTCCGAACAAAATACCACAGGAAATCAAAATAATGACAGACAGCTTCTGTCCGAACTGATCCAGATTCATCTGTAATGGCGTCCGTTTCTCAGATGTAGATTTCAAAAGACTTGCTATCTTACCCACCTCAGTCTCCATGCCGATTTCTGTCACAAGGAAAGCCGCCCGGCCATAGGTGACAAAGCTGCCTGAATACACCATATTGACACGATCGCCAAGAGGTACTTCACCGCTGATCGTATCGATGTTTTTCTCTACGCCAAGACTTTCCCCAGTCAGTGCGCTCTCATCAACTTTCAAGCTTGCACACTCTAAAATACGTCCGTCCGCCGGAATGTAATCCCCGGCATCCAGCAAGACAATGTCTCCGACTGTCACTTCCGCTGACGGTACCTGAACAACTTGCCCGCTGCGCATTACCTTTGCCTCAGGACCAGACAATTTCTTCAGACTTTCTAAGGACTGCTCAGCCTTCAACGTCTGCACTGTTCCTAAAATTGCATTGATCGTAATTACAGTCAGAATGACAACGGTGCTTTCCGCATCTCCTAAGATTCCCGATACGGCTGCAGCAACAATCAAGATAATGACAAGAAAGTCTTTAAACTGTTCGAGAAAAATCTGGATGGTTGTTTTCTTCTTTCCTTCCGCCAATTCGTTTGGACCATATTTTTCCTGATGGGCGCGGACCTGTTCTTCTGTAAGCGGTGACAAAGTTCCATTGATCTGCTGTTTGACCTCTTCCGGCGGCAATTGATAAAATTCACTCATGCTGTTTCCTCCTTTTTTGTCCGAATGCAATGAATACCCCATTCTTTATTCTGTGTAACAGTCCAGGCAAGCTCATCTGTTACATGAATCCGGCCCATAATAAGTTCACCTGCGGTAAAGGGCTGGATTCTCTCTCCATCACACTTTCTTACAGACTTTTACAACAAGTGCAAAGTCCTACGCTGAACTTATTACTATTCTGTACACAACCAGAGAAAACATGCTTTGTACGTCTGTACAAAAAAATGAGACTCTATTGCATACGGATAATATGCAATAAAAGTCTCACTGTTTAATCACGATACGGATGAAAAATTCATCGTACTGACGATACCGTGCACACCTTCTGAAAATATCAGGCGCCAATTACTCCCTTTTATTGAACCTAACTATAAGCCCTTTTCCTGAAAATGTCAATATGTTTTTATACAATTCCCTGTGCCGTCATGGCATCTACAACCTTTTCAAATCCGGCAATATTAGCACCAACTACAAAATTTCCTTTGAAGCCATATTTTTCAGCCGCATTGTATGCATTGTGGCAGATATTTACCATGATATTTTTCAATTTTTCATCTACCTCTTCAAATGTCCAGCTCAGACGTTCACTGTTCTGGGACATCTCAAGCGCTGATGTGGCAACGCCGCCTGCATTAGCAGCCTTACCCGGCGCAAAAATAACACCGTTCTCCTGCAGATACTCCGTCGCTTCCAACGTAGTAGGCATATTTGCACCCTCTGCTACAGCAATTACACCATTTGCAACAAGCGCCTTTGCATCATCCAAGAGTAATTCATTCTGCGTTGCGCATGGAAGGGCAATATCAGCCTTCACAGTCCACACGCCCCTTCCCTCATGATACTCAGAATCCGGACGATACTTCTTGTATTCTGTCAGTCTTGCCCGTTTTACTTCCTTAATCTCTTTCAGGGCTGCTACATCAATTCCGTCAGGATCATATATCCAGCCTGTAGAATCACTGGCTGTTACAACCTTTGCTCCGAGCTCCTGTGCTTTCTCGATTGCATAAATCGCCACGTTGCCGGAACCAGAAACCGAAACTGTCTTTTCTGCCAGTTCGATGCCATTTAATTTCAGCATTTCTTCTGTGAAATACAAAAGCCCATATCCAGTTGCCTCTTTACGTGCCAGAGAACCACCGTAGCTCAACCCTTTACCTGTCAGTACTCCTTCATATACACCGCGGATTCTTTTGTACTGTCCGAAAAGATAACCAATCTCCCTCGCACCTGTTCCGATATCACCCGCCGGAACGTCAGTATCCGCACCGATATATTTGCAAAGCTCTGTCATAAAGCTCTGGCAGAATGCCATCACTTCTCTGTCTGATTTGCCTTTCGGGTCAAAATCTGCACCACCTTTACCGCCGCCAATCGGAAGTCCTGTCAAGGAGTTCTTGAATACCTGCTCGAAGCCAAGGAACTTGATGATACCGAGGTTGACAGACGGATGCAGACGAAGTCCGCCCTTATACGGTCCGATTGCACTGTTGAACTGTACGCGGTATCCTGTATTCACCTGAACCTGACCACTGTCATCCACCCACGGCACACGGAACTTAAACTGTCTCTCCGGCTCCACCAATCTCTCAAGAAGCGCTTCTCTTCTGAACTTCTCTTCATTTGCCTCGATTACGACGCGAAGAGATTCAAGTACCTCTTTGACCGCCTGATGGAACTCTGGCTCAGCTGGGTTTTTCTTCACTACCAATTCAATAACTTCATCTACATATGACATGACTTTTACCTCCTCCTTAAAATAACCGGACATAAACTTCTGTCCGATTTAGTTGACTTTTTCTTACTCGTTTATTTTAGTCGCTCCATATCCTCTTGTCAATCAAAAAGTTTAAGTTTTTAAAGTTTTAACACTTTAAACCAATGAAACATTCAGTGATATAATATCACTGAATGTTTCATTATCATATCCAAAAATGGAGTATTGATTACTCAATACTCCATTTATCTGCACATATTAGTTATACTTACGTTTTCTAGCAGCTTCAGATTTCTTTTTACGTCTTACGCTTGGCTTTTCGTAGTGTTCTCTCTTACGAATCTCCTGCTGAATGCCAGCCTTCGCACAGTTTCTTTTAAATCTGCGTAAAGCAC
>ERZ808046.1218-NODE-1218-length-12549-cov-7.670542_pt1 | contig 12549 bp, 13 predicted proteins | sample MGYA00380196_ERZ808046 | MGnify/ENA primary metagenome ERZ808046 (study PRJEB31490, sample SAMN06133421) | mouse gut metagenome | isolation source: Z6_2 | host: mice | place: China: Chengdu | collected 2015-05 ...
AAGACATTGAAAAAGAAACAGAAAGAAAAACAGCAGAGAAAATGATAAAAATGGGAAAACTATCACTAGAAGAAATTGGTTTATGTGTGCCAACTTTATCATTTGACGAGTTAAAGGAACTTGAAGCCGAGGTTATACAGTTAGCATAATCGGCAAAACAATTTAACATCAAAATAACAGCGTAAAGGCGCATGGAACAGTAAATTTGTAAACCATGCGTCTTTTTTTGCGCCCCAAAGGAGAAACATGAGCGACAACATTCAGACCAACACCATAGGGCGATTAACGCCCTGTTTACAACAGAAGATTGATAAGACAAGGTATTTAGTCGAGGTACATTTCTCTGCTACAAGTACCCAAAGCGTAGAGGACAAGTTAAAGCGTGTCATTCTCCACGATTTAGAGTATGGAAAACAGGGAAAATCAAGAAAAAGTGATGAAAAATGATGAATACGTCCTTGACAAGTAGCAACAGGCAAAATCGCCATGTGCATTATGAAAGACATGACCCGCTGGGGGCGCGACTATCTCCAAGTGGGGAATGCTATGGAGATTTTCCGCAGAAACAACGTGCGCTTTATCGAGAAAGGCGCAGGATCTGGAGCGATAGCAGACAAGGCGGCGGGATAGCCAATATCTACCCCGCCGCTCTGTCATGTTTCTATTGTTTTCAACACATAATTATGCTATAATTGTGTCAAATAAAGGAGGGAAGCATTATGCCTATTATTATGCCTATTAAGGATTTACGTAATACAACCGAAATTTCCAATATTGCACACAAAAAGCAGGAGCCTATTTTTATTACCAAAAACGGATATAGCGACTTGGTTGTAATGAGTAGTGAATTGTATGATAAATTCGCAAGGATTAATCGCATTGATCAAGCTATCTACGAATCCGAACAGGAAATTGCAAACGGAGCAGAGGCTGTCGATGCAGAGATAGTTTTTGCGGAATTGGAGAAAAAGCATTTTGGATAAATACAAAGTAATGATTAACCCCAGAGCAATACGCGAATTGGACAACATTTACGAATATATTGCAAATGAGAAATTGGCTCCTGAAAATGCAAAAGGACAGGTTGACAGAATTAAGAAAGCTGTGTTGAGTTTAGACACTTTTCCGCAGTCTCATCAAGAGCGAAACGAGGGCAGATATGCAGGAAAGAGTTACAGACAGTTGTTGATTGATAACTATATTGCTATCTTCCGCATTGACGAACCGTACAAAACGGTTTATGTGGTAACGATACAGTATCAAGGAAGAAATCTATAAGATAAGCGCCAGATGACAGAGTAAATCATTTGGCGCTTTCTTCAATATTTCTAATGGATTTTCTGTAAGCGCTTAATAATCGTTCCAGAGCCTGAACTCTACCGCCTGTCAGCAGACTCCCGGTACTTCGTAGGCGTCATTCCCACAAATTTCTTAAACTGCCGCATAAAGTGAAGCTCATTTTCGTAGCCGCAGAAAAGCGCAAGATTCCGGATGCTCATATTGCTGTTTGCCAGGTAGTATCGGGCAAGGGAGAGCCGGGCGGATATGATATCCTGACTGCAGGAGCAGTGAAAAAACGTCTTGTACAGATGCTGAAAATAGGACAGGCTGAGATTCAGGGAAGAAGCCAGCTCCGGAATCTGGAGAGAAGCGGCAGGATTGTTGTAAATCTGCGTGCGCAGGGCGGAAAAATCCGCATAATATTTTTGAATGGGCTGGGAGGCGGATTGTCTTTCCAGCTCTTCCTTTAAAGAGTACAAAAAAATATGCAGAAAGGAGTCGGCAATCTCTTCTTTATAAACAGAAGAACTGTGGTAATTTTCCGACAGGAGGCGCACATACTCTGAGAGCCTGTGAAAATCATAGGGATAAGTAATCTGCCCAAGGGGAAGTCCCAGAGATTCCGGAAGTACCGGTGCTGCCTGTTGTTCAGGGCCGGGAAGAAAGTGAATCCAGTCATCATTATAGCCGGCTTGGTCACAGCCATAGTGAATGTAGGTATGAGGCGGAAAGCAGATCAGGGCATTGGGATGGATTGGCTCTTTCCTTCCATTCAATACTACCCAGGCTTCTTTTTTGATGAGCAGAACCAGATAGTCCGGTAACCCGTTTTTGTGCTCAATATCACAGGGGCGGGGGTGATGGGAATCGTGGCCGCAGCTGTTAACATATAACATTTCAGTTTTCCTCCTAAGCATCCTTATGTTAATGAAAGCAGAATAAGTCAGTTAATTGCATTGTAGGATATTGTAGATGGGGCGTCAATTGTTTATGATAAGAAAAAGCAATTAGATCGTCATTAAGGGAAAGGAAAAGAAAATGAACAGTAATCAAGCATGGGCGGAGGAAACGCTCAAAAAAGTCAGGGAAAAAATGCAGTGGGTAAGTGAGAAAAACAAAGATAAGATACCCTACACCACAAGGGCAGACGGAAGCTATGATGACCGCTCGGATGAAAAGGCCGGGTGGCCTTCGGATGACGGGCTGAACTGGTGGACCAACGGCTTCTGGGACGGTATCATGTGGCTTTTGTATCAGGATACCGGGGAAAACAAATATCTGGAAATTGCAAGAACCTCGGAGAAAAAGCTGGAGAAATGCTTCGACACCTACTATGGCCTTCATCACGATGTGGGCTTCATGTATCTGCTCACGGCGGTGGCGGATTACAGGATGACAGGCAGTGAGGATGGCAGGCGTATCGGTATGCATGCGGCAAACCTTCTGGCAGGGAGATTCAATCCGGCGGGGAAATTTATCCGGGCCTGGAATCAGAATGGGGAAAACGATGTGACAGGCTGGGCGATTATCGACTGTATGATGAACATTTCCCTGCTCTACTGGGCTTCTGAGGAGAGCGGTGATCCCAGATTCCGCCAGATCGCCATGATGCATGCAGATACCGTCCTTGCAAACTTTATCCGGCCGGACGGTTCCTCCTGTCATATTGTGGAGTTTGACCCGGAAACCGGAAAAATGAGAAAGAGCTACGGCGGCCAGGGCTATGGGGAAGGCTCTTCCTGGACAAGAGGGCAGGGATGGGCCGTGTACGGCTTTGCCAACAGCTACACCCACACAAAGAAAGAGGAATATCTGGAAACGGCAAGAAGGGTGGCGGATTACTGTATCTCCTGCCTGCCGGAAAATGGGATTATTCCGGTGGATTTCAGGCAGCCTGCCGAGCCTGCATGGGAGGATTCCTGCGGGGCATGTGTGATTGCGTCGGGCCTTCTGGAAGTGGCAAAATATGTGCCGGATCCTGACAAGAAAAAATATGTGGATGCCGCTGTGAAGATTCTGCGGGCAATTGCAGAGACAAGGGCTGACTGGACAAAAGGATGCGACGCCATCGTGCAGAACTGCACCGGAGCATACCACAGCAGGGAGCACCATTTTACCATGGTGTACGCGGACTATTATTTTATAGAAGCCCTGTATAAGCTGGCAGGGTCTGACCTGCTGCTTTGGTAGTCTGTGAAAAGAGAACGGGGATAATTAGCAGAGAAAAGCAGCAGAGGAGAGCAGGGCATGCAAACAATGATTCAAAATCCAATTCTTCGCGGCTTTCACCCGGATCCGTCCATCATCCGGGTGGAGGACGATTACTATATCGCAACTTCTACTTTTGAGTGGTGGCCGGGGGTCAGGCTGCACCATTCCAGGGATCTGGTCAACTGGGAGCTGCTTCCCTATCCGCTTGAGAGGATTTCCCAGCTTGACCTGCGGGGAGTGGGGGCTTCCCAGGGAATCTGGGCGCCCTGTCTTACCTATGACCGGGGAACCTTTTATCTTCTGTATACGGTAGTTAAGGCATTTTACTGTAATATGTACGACACGGAAAATTATCTGGTGACGGCAAAGGATATTTATGGCCCGTGGTCGGAGCCTGTGGCCCTTAACAATTTTGGGTTTGACCCTTCTCTGTTTCATGATGAGGACGGGCGGAAATATATGGTCAGCATGGTGACGGATCACAGGGTTCCCAAAAAGTACGCCGGACGGCTGGTGCTTCAGGAATACGATCCCCAAAAGAAGGCCATGACGGGTCCGGTGAAGGATATTTATCAGGGGGAAAAAATCTTCCTGGAGGGGCCCCATATTTTCAAACGGCAGGGCTGGTATTATCTGTTCGCGGCGGATACCGGAACCGGGGAAGGCCACGGACAGTCCATTCTCCGCTCCCGGAATATCTGGGGGCCTTATGAAATGTTCCGGGCCGATTACATGGAACGGGAAACGGAGAACGAGGCATACTCCGTCCTCACCAGCAGGCACCATGAGGACATTCTTCTGCAGAAAAGCGGCCACTGTGATCTGGTGGAGACAAAAGAAGGGGAATGGTATATGGTGCATCTGTGCGGACGGGCCAGCACTCACCGTAATTCTGAGGACGCAAAGAGATTTCCGGGGAGCCGCCGTTATATGATCGGGCGGGAAACCGCCGTACAGAAAATCATATGGCGGGAGGATGGATGGCCGATGCTGGAGAGCGGCGGTACAACACCTCAAAATGAGGTGCCTGCGCCCAGGGGGACAGGGGAGGCCTGGAGAGTAGCTGCCCCTCTTATACGGGATGATTTTGACGGAAAAACCCTTTCCATGGACTATCAGTCCCTGCGGATTCCCATGGATGAATATTATCTTTCCTTAAGCGCCCGGCCGGGATGGCTTCGGATGTACGGGCGCAGCGGCTTATCCTCCCGTTTTTCCCAGACGTTGATTGCCAGAAGGATGCGGGAGTATCACATGGAAGCCGCGGCGCGGGTGGAGTTTGAGCCGGATATTTTCAAGCAGATGGCAGGGCTGATTTTCCTTTATGATACCGATAATTATCTTTATCTCTATATATCAAGAGATGAGGATGTGGGGAAATGCATCACCCTTCTTAAGGCGGAAAACAAAAAGTACGAGTATCTTACCGATTACATCCCTGTCAGGGAAAATGAGACAATTTATCTGAAAATGAAGACGGAAAATGCCATGACGCAATTTTACTACGGCTATTCGGAGAAGGAACTGCAAAAGATCGGGCCGCTGGTAAACGCCAGCTTCTTGTCGGATGAAGCCTGCGATGAGGGATGGTTTACGGGAGCCATGATCGGTATCTGCTGTCAGGATTTGACCGGATTTGGGAAATATGCGGATTTTGACTGGTTTGAGGTGAAGGGTTAGTACGGAGTGCCATCGGGACATTTTGAAAAGGAGTGATTGATTAAAAAAATGCACTTTGCTCTTTAAAAAGTGCATTTTTTTTGCAAATAAAAGCTGATATATTACACTTACAGGAAAACGGAAGGCCGACCGACATCCAAACTTAATATTCAGGAGGGACTAAGATGAAAAAGAAACTTTTGGCAGCTTTGCTGTCAGCTTCCATGGTGGCAGCAGTGTTATCCGGCTGCGGGGACAGCGGCAGCGCTTCAAGTGAGGGCGGAACAGACGCGGCAGCGAGCGATGAGACTGACAGTGCGCAGGCAGAGGGAACTGACAGCGCAGGTGCCGGTGAGGATGCAGGAGAGCAGCAGGCAATGGATGCACAGGAAAGTGAAAGCAGCGGGGATGCTGCCGGGACAATCGTTACGGAACCCACAGAACTGACTTATATCTTTGCGGATGGAGACGAGGGCGCTAAGGCCTCCATGAACACAATTGTAGATAAGTTTAACGAGACCTATCCCGACATTACGGTTACTATAGAGCCGGGAAACGGCGGAGCTTACAGTGAGTTTATTAAGACCAAGGACAGCGTGGGAGAATTCCCGGATGTGATGGAGATGAGGGACACGGCAATGTATGTGCGTGCCGGAAAGTTAGAGCCCCTGCCGGATGATATTGTTGCCCTTTTCAGAACCACTACGGAGTTTGACGGCAAGGTGTACACGGCTCCTCTGGGAGGGGAAAACACCAACGGCATTATTTACAATAAGACCTATTTTGACGAGAATGGCTGGACAGAGCCTGCTACCTATGACGAATTTATCACACTCTGCCAGAACATTAAGGACAAGGGCGATATGGCTCCCCTTGTGGTAGGCGGTCAGGATATCTGGCATATGGGCTTCTGGTTCCACAAGGCTTACAATGACCAGGTGCTGAGCCAGGACGGGGATTTCATCAAGCACTGCTATGAGGGAAGCAAGGATTTTTCTGACGAGACCTTTAAGGCAGCCTTTGAAGAGCTCCAGACCATTATGCAGTATGCGCAGGAGGGCTGGGTGTCCACACCGGATGCGCAGATCACCACATTCCTTGTAAATGACATGGCAGCCATGATGTACTCGGGAACCCATATGTTCTCCCAGATTGCACAGGCAGATCCGGAATTCGAGATGGGATGGTTTGCGGTTCCGAGCCCGGATGGGAAGACACGCCTTGTGGGCGGCGGCGGAGCAGGCGGACTTGCCATTTCCGCAGAGTCAGCCAAGGATCCCAACAAGAAAGCGGCAGCAGAGGAATTCATTCGTTTCTTCTATGCGCCTGAGAACTATAAGATTTACTGCGAGACCTTAAGCGCGATCCCATCCACAGTGGAAGATCCGGGACTCGATGTTGCTGATGTGCTCCAGGAAGTCATCGATGCCAATGCATCAGCGGATGATCTGGCGCCCATGTGGAACGGACGGGTAGGCGAAAATGAGCTTCCTCCTGATTTCAGAAACTTTACCTACAAGACTTTGATTGAAGTGCTCCAGGGCACGAGGGACATCGATTCCGCCTGTGAGGAGCTGAATAAGACCTGGCAGGTTGCCAGCGAGAGCTTTAACCCTGTTACAGGGGTAGGGATTGAATAGGGGTGATACTGTTATGAAACAAAACAGTTCATCCGGAAAAAAATTTGACAAAACAGCATTTGCCTTTATTGCTCCGGCCTTTCTCTTTTTTACGCTGTTTATCATTGTTCCCACGGTGTCCAGCGTGTATTACAGCTTTACCTCCTGGGACGGCATCAGCCCCAATGTAAAATTTATCGGGCTGGCCAATTATAAGGAGATTTTTACCAGCGCCCGGTTTGGCAATGCCCTTAAGAACACGGTAATCCTTACGGTTTTTATATCCCTGTTTGAAAACAGCATTGCCCTTGGGCTTGCCTTGATCGTGGATAATGTCCGCTGGGGAAAAAATCTTTTCAGAAGCGCCTTTTATATTCCGGTGCTGATCAGCGGTATTGTTTCCGGTTTTATCTGGAAGATTATGTACAACTATAACTTTGGTACTTTTAACGCCATTTTGGGCAATCTGGGGCTGGACGGATGGAAGCAGGACTGGCTGGGAAACAGCGCCCTTACCCTGATTATGATCGGCATTGTTTTGATCTGGAAGGGAGCGGGTTACTACATGATTATTTACCTGGCATCCCTGCAGAGCGTGTCCACAGACCTGATCGAGGCGGCACAGATTGACGGGGCAAGTCCTTTCCAGCGCTTTAAGGCAATCACTCTTCCGCTGATTTCAGGGGCGTTTACCATCAATCTTACGCTGTCTTTGATCAACGGCCTGAAAGTGTTCGACCAGATCAATGTAATGACCGACGGCGGCCCCGGCTTTACCTCGGAGACGCTGGTGTATCTGCTTTACAAGGTGGGATTTAATGAAGGAAGGCAGGGTTTTGGCACGGCAGTGGGTATCATGCTTTTGTTTATCATTATTATCCTTAACGCAATTCAGCAGAAATTTTTGAGGAGCAGGGAGGTGCAGATGTAATGACGGCAGTAAAAAAGCCCAGATTAAGTAATTATATCCTGTTTGCGGTGACGATTCTCCTTGCCATCCTGTTTATTTACCCGGTGCTGTTTGCCCTTATGTCTGCTTTTAAGAGCAACGGCGATATCCTGAAAAATCCTGTAGGGGTGCCAACCTCCCTGTATGTGCAGAACTTTAAGGATTTGTTTGAGCAGTCGGACTTTACCACCGCGATCATCCATTCCCTGTTTCTGACGATTGTATCGGAGCTTTTGATCGTCTGCATTGTGCCCATGGCGGCATATGGGATTGAGCGGAGAAAAAGCCATACCACCTCCCTGATCTATACCTACTTTCTGGCGGGAATGATGATTCCCTTCCACCTGTACATGTTCCCGCTGTTTCGGGAAATGAAGCTGCTCCATCTCTTCGGCAACATGGCGGGCCCTATTGTATGCTATATTGCAGGCTCCATTGCCTTTGGAACGCTTCTGTACTGCAGCTTTTTAAAGGGAATCCCTCTGGAGATAGAGGAGGCAGCCATGATTGATGGCTGCACCCCCTTCCAGACCTTCTGGAAAGTGACTTTTCCTTTGCTTGGCCCCTGTACGGGTTCTATGGTAATATTAAATGGACTGGGTATCTGGAACGATTATCTGATGCCTTATCTGGTGCTTCCAAGCGGGGTTGCCAAGACCATTACCGTGGAAATCGCCGGGTTTGTGGGACAGTATACGGCAAGATGGGATATTGTATTTGCAGGAACCATCATCTCCATTGTACCGGCCCTGATCATCTTCTGTATGTTCCAGAAATATTTCGTAAAGGGAATTACCGCGGGAGCTGCCAAGGGATAAGAGGAGGAAGCCGCCTTGAAAAGCTTTAATCTTTATCAGAAATTTGCCCTGACAATTATATTGTTGGGGCTTTTGCCTATGGCAATTTTATCCACCTTCATCGCAAATAAAATGATCCGGGATTACTCGCAGGCCCTGCGGGCGCAGTATGAGCAGGCTTCCGGCTATGTGGCCTTCAGTATGGAGTCCATGCTGGATTCCTACAATACCATCTCCAAAATGCCTTATTACTATAATATTGATGATTATGGGGCAAAGGGGAGTTATCTCTCCTTTGACAATTTCCGTCAGATTATTTACGGGGAAGGGTATGAACCGCAAAATCTTGAGGAGGAGAGAGAACAGGATATGGTTCGTTTTTTGCAGTATATCCAGAGCGTGGATTCCCATATCCGTGGAGTTCACGTGATTGCCAGCGTCCATGAGGGGGAAAAACTGTCCTTCCATTACAGCGTTTACAATACCTTTTTCCGGGATCCGGATTTGTTTGAACAGGCAGTGAACTATGACACGCTGGACAAAACCGGAAAGCAGTTGATTCTCATTCCGCCCCACAAGACCTCCTATTTTTATGGAAATCCGGATACGGTTTTTACCATCGCCCGGAATTATTTTGATTTGAGAGGGCCTGTTGGAAATACGCCCTATGTGGGTACGCTTTTCATTGACGTGGATTTGAAAAGGATGGAGAGAATCCTGCACAGCGTAGCCTTCACCGGAAACGAAACATTTTATGTGGTGAATGAAGAGAACGATTGTTTTTACAGCAATCAGGAGGATATGATCGGCAAAAATCTGACGGCAGAATTCCAAAGGCAGGAGACTTTAAAAGAACGGTTCATCATCCGCACAGCTCAGAATGAATATGGTCTGTCGGTGGTGGTTTCCATGGATGACAGGACAGCTTTCGGCGCTATCAGAACCATGCAGAAAATGATGTATCTGTTTGTGGCGGTATCTGTGGCGGCGCTTTTGGTGGGGTCTGTGTATTTTTCCAGAAAACTTACCCGTCCCATGCGGGAGATGATGGCACAGATGGCAGAGGTGGAGTCCGGAAATTTTGATATAGAGCTGCCTGTCCGTTCACGGGATGAAATCGGTGTTCTTTCTGAGCGATTCAATCAGATGAGTGCGGCGCTCAAAAACTATATCAACCAGTCCTATGTGGCTCAGATCAAGCAGAATGAGGCGGAGCTCACGGCCCTGAAATCCCAGATTTATCCGCATTTTCTCTATAACACATTAGAGATCATCCGCATGAGCGCCCTGGAGGAAAAGGGAAGAGAGCAGGTACCTGAGATGATAGAAGCCCTCTCGGAGCAGATTCATTATCTGATCGGCCCCATGCAGGACATGGTGCCCCTTGAAAGGGAGATCGGTATTGTACGCAAATATGTATACCTGCTCAATTGCAGAATTGGAGGAAAGCTGCAGCTCACCGTGAAAGCAGCGGGAGCCGGAGTCTTCCAGGTTCCCAAGCTGATCTTACAGCCTATTGTGGAGAATGCCTATGTGCATGGCATTAAGCCCAAGGGGAAGGGCTGCATCATGATCGAGACAACGGCTGGCAAAGAGAGCTTTGAGATTACGGTGATGGATAACGGAGTCGGCATGGATGAGGAAGCGATGGAGAAAATCCGGAGGCTTTTTGAGAGCGATGAGCCGGGGATCAAGAATGAATACAACTGGCAGAGCATCGGCCTTAAGAATGTTCATGACCGTATACGTTACCTGTACGGGGAAAAATACGGGATACGGATCACCAGCACACTGGCAGTGGGAACCATGGTGAGGATATTGCTTCCTTTGCCGGAAAGGAATGAAAACGATGATACGAATGATTTTGGCGGATGATGAGCCCGTAATTACAAGAGGAATCCGAAAGCTTCTGGATTGGGAAGGACTTGGAATTGAGATTACGGGGGAATATGAGGACGGAAAGAAAGCGTTTGAGGCGATTGTCAGGGAAAAACCGGAGATAGCCCTTCTGGATATTTCCATGCCGGGAATGACAGGGGTGGAAATCCTGAAGGAATGCCGTGCTATGGGAAACCGGATATCCATCATCTTCGTCAGCGGTTTTCAGGATTTTGAGTATGCCAAAGCCGCGCTGGAATACGGGGCTACCGCCTATCTGCTTAAACCCGTGATCCGGGAGGAGCTTCTTGGCGCGGTGGAAAAGAGCATCCCTGCTCTGCGCCGGGAGGATGGAATAAGCGCCGGGGCAGCTGTGGAGGATTCCCACACCGCAGGCGGCATTGACTATGGTTTTCTTGTGGAGGAGGAAGATACCTGCTATGTTCCGGTCTTTGCAGATATTATGTACAAAAAAGAGGAAAACCGGCAGATGAAAAAGCTCATCCACTTTTCCATTTTCAGCTTTCTGGAAGAGTACATGAATGAGACAGGCCAGGGGATTGTCTTTCTGAAAAATGAAAGGATTGCAATGGTGTTCAAAAGCCTTTCCCGGGAAGCTGTAAAGGAGATTTTGGAGGATATATGGGAAAAAGCGCTGAGAGAAACCGGGCGCAGGCTTTTCTTTGTGCTTGGCGATGAAATTGGTTCCATGGGTGAGATACCGGAAGTGTTCCGGCTCTGTACAGAGCGCGGCGGCTATGCATTTTTTGCGGACAGACTTCCTCTGCCCGTAATCGGCCTGTATGGGGAAGTGTTTTCGGGAAGGGGGAATTCCGAGCTTTTGGCTCAGACCAGGCAAAGGCTTTTTGAAGCTGTGGTGGCGCAAAACGAGCCCCTGGTAAAGGAAATCTGCAGACAGTACGCTGCTTTGGTCTGCCGGCTTTCGGAGGGAAAAAAGGAGGATGCCTGTTTTTATTTTTGCACCGCGGTTCGTTTTATGGAGGAAAAGTGCGTTGCCATCGATCTGCCGGGACAAAAGCCGGAGATGAAGGAGCTGCTTGAAAGAAACCGGGAATGCATGAGCTTTGGCGAGATGGAGGAGCTTTTCGAGCAGGAGGCGGAGCAATATCTGGGTGTAATCAAGGCAGCCGCCGCAAGCCAGGACAAAAAGGATATTTTGAAGGCAAAGGAATACATTGAAAAGCATTACATGGAAAATCTCTCCCTGAATGTGCTGGCGGAGGAAGTTCATATGAACCCTTATTATTTCAGCAGTTTTTTCAAGAAAAACACGGGGGAGAATTTCAAGGATTATGTGAACCGCATCCGGGTCAGACATGCGGTTTCCCTTCTGATTTCCACAGATTTGAAAACCTATGAGATTGCGGAAAGGGTGGGATTTGGAGAGGTGAGGGTGTTCAATGCCGCTTTTCAGAAGATTTATCAGGAGACGCCGGGGAATTATCGGAAGAGGGTGAGTGGTGGTGGAGAAAGATAGAAAACAAACGGAATACAAATTGATTCTATGACGGAATAAGATATATATGAGGAGGTTCACCATGAGCTTCCCTGTTTTTTAGCGTCATATTTATCGCATTCTATTTCTAATTTTTTGAAATCAAGACATCTGCTCTTTCCTTTGTAATTTGATTCACCTACACAAAGTTTATATAAGCAATTTGCCTTATTTATTATAATATCTGCATTTTTTCGACACCAGTTAAGTTCGTCAATACACAGATTTTCGCTCATTGCAAATAACTACTATTCCAACATATATTCGATGCTGCTTACCGATTTGAGGTGATACAGATGATACTCTGTTGTCCGCATTATGCAAATTTCTTATGTATTTCATATCTATGTGATATAGATTTAACCGTTCTTGCTTCATAATGCTCCTGTATAATAAATGTGGCTATGCTTTTGGCATAGCCACAATGTGGAATCACCATACAAGCGATTCCATCGCTTTTACAACTTCCACTTAGTGGTAGGACTCACCATTTATATTATATATTATATTTCCTGATTCAGTCAATAGATGGAACAGTTTTTACAAATATTTCAACAAATATTTGTTACAATTCACGGCTTAGCCGAATCAACATTAACACAGTCTGTTTTAGATAGTGCATATTTTTATAAATATGCA
>ERZ808046.1221-NODE-1221-length-12507-cov-3.794047_pt1 | contig 12507 bp, 18 predicted proteins | sample MGYA00380196_ERZ808046 | MGnify/ENA primary metagenome ERZ808046 (study PRJEB31490, sample SAMN06133421) | mouse gut metagenome | isolation source: Z6_2 | host: mice | place: China: Chengdu | collected 2015-05 ...
GGGGTCGTGCCGAAGTTGGTGTAGCCCACAGGGCCCTCGGGCAGAAGGGTCACATAGTTGTCGGGGTAGTAGGGCACGGTCGCGCCGGTGGCCTTGTCATACCGGGCCTTGTCGTAGATGATGATCTGCGTCCCAGTCTTGGACTGCCACACCCGGCGCACCGTCTCCTCGTCCATGTCGATGGTGGGCACGATGTTGCGGGTCAGCACAACGTTCCGAACGGATTCGATGTTCCCCAGCAGATCGAAGGTCTTCTGATTCATCAGGGCATAGCGCGGGGTGGCTCCGTTCTTCGCCAGGGCCAGCTTTGCTTTTCTGAAATCTTCAAAAGGCTTTGCGGTATCGGGCGCATCCCACTTTTCCGTGTCTGTCAGCGCCACAAAATTGTTGGTCTTATAGGAGCCGTCGGTGTCGTAGTTGATCTCATACTTCACGTTGTTGTCCAGGATGAAGATCTTGGGGGACCCATCCTCCGGGGCCAGCAACTGCATCCGCATGATCTCGGGAACCATCTCAGCGCCCATGATCAGATCGCCGGAATCATCATAGATGCTTGCCATGATGTCGTTGAAGTATGGGTTGTTCTCACTCTCGATCTTCAGCAACTCCATGAGGTCATACTCCCGCACCAGCCTGGACTCACGGAAGAAGGGCATCTCTTGGCTCTGCCCGCTGAACGTCCCGCGGGTGCGGAGGGTGGGCATGGCGTCATAGTTGGAGGCCGCAAGCTGAACAGGCAGGCCCTTGTGGGTCTTGATCATGTCCATGCGGTTGCCCAGCATTTTCTTCTCCGGGAAGAACGCCTGCCCGATCATGGGAATGGTGTTGTTGATGTTCTGCGTCTTGAGGTAGGCCGTCGCAACGCTGGTGGAGTTAAACAGATTTTCCAACAGGATCATTTTCTTTTCCCTCCCTTACTCCAGAACGATCATGGGAAGCACACCCAGCGCGGCGGCGGAAATCTCCACGCCGGAGTGCTCCTTTGCCCGTTCCTTGTTGATGTACGCTTTCTTGAGGATGGTGCCGATGGGGTAGCTCTCGAATACGTCCGAAAGCAGGATTCCTGCGGCGGTGGCGTCGTTGGCCGCGGAAGAAATCAGGTTTTTCCCGTCTTCACCGGGCACTGCGTTCAGCGGAGTACCCGCCTTGACCACCTTCACCCCGTCCACCGTCTCGGTGACGGAATCAAAGTCAACCGTGGTGGGCACGCCCTCCCAGCCGTTGGGCCGGTTCAGAATCTCCGTGCCCCGGTAGACCGTGTAAGTTTTGACTGTCATGTTTAACCTCCCAAATAATGTTTCAAAATGTTGTTGCTGGCTTCCAGTTCCTTTGCCCTGTTAGAGCCGATCCGTTCGGCGATCTCAGTGGCTTTGTCTTTTTCACCGCCGCTTCCAGTGCCCGCCCCACCGGGCTTGGGGTCGCTCTTGACCAACTCGGCCTTGATCTGCTTCTCGTGCTCGGCACTGGCCTTCTGCTGGTTGGCGAACACCTTGTCCATGTCCCCCGCCGCCATCGCCTTGGCGGTCTCCTCGGCCAGCTTCTCGTCGAAGCCGGGCATCGCCAGATACCGGGCCTTGTAGGCCGCCTCTGTGCGCTCCCGTTGGAGCTTTTCGTTATCCGCCTGAAGGGCGGCCATCTGCTCCTGCAACTTGCCAAGCTCTGCGGCACGTTCGGCAGCGGCAAGCTCGTCCTCAGACATCTTGCCTTTCAGGTCCTTCTTGGCCGTTGCCAGCTCGGAGGCCGTCTTGTCATACAGGTCCTTCTTTACATAGCCGGTCAAGTCCACTCGGTCGGGGATGTCCAGCTTCAGCAGGGCCTCTACCTTCTGCTCGGGGGTGAGAGCGTCGAAGCCCTCAATGGTGGAAGTGTCGATGTTCGCCATAGCAATTTCTCCTTTGCGTTTTTTGGTGTTCTCTCACCATTTTTGCGTTTGTCCGGTTCTCTCCGGTTTGCGAAATTTCTACCGCCCCTTCTCTGGGGCCTATCCCAGCGGCAAAGCCGCATCAATACGAAAAAAGAGCCATCAACTGTTTCCAAAACGGAAACGGTTAATGGCTCTTGGCTCTATGGCTCTTGGCTCTATGTATTCGATTTTATATCTCTGAATATTTTCCAGAGATAATATTTCACTTTCAGTCGGTTCCACCAGTTTAACCTCAACGTCACTGAAATTTCATTAAGATCAAACGGATTATTATCTTTAATCCCGCAATCGTCCGAAACCGTAATAGTGGGTATTATATGGCCGATTTCTTGCCCATCAAAAAACAGTTTAATTTCTTGCTTACTTTTCGGTCCCATCACACATTCACCTCAATGTCATGCTTGCACGCCTTACAGCGGAAAGGCATATGTTCAATGCGGGTGTCCTCTTTTAGCGGAAATAATGCCTTTCCGCAGTAGGGGCATTTGTACCACTTTTCGGTTTTGATGGTTTTTTTACCCATCGGCATTAGCCTTTTTCGTTGTCAGTTCTTTATATGCGTCGTGCTTGCCACGCCAGTAATCGGCACTGCCGCTACCGCCAAACCCAATCATAAGCGCTGCAAGAAGAAACGGCCACATATCTTGTCCACTTGCGGGTTTTGCAATTTCGGCAAGGTCCTCCAGTCTTAACTCCCCGATTTTCCCATCATTTACTTTTTCCTTGATTTCATCAATGTTCATATTAGGATTCTCCTTCCCAAAGTTTTTTGGTATAAATCCAATCATCGAATCGTCCATTACAAAATCATCCTCTTTGCTCTGTTCATTTGGCCTCCCCATCAGGAAAAGCTATTTCACGAAATAATCTGCCGCTGTCTAAAAACTTAATTCTGCTTGGGTAGACTTCGGCAATGCAGCCGTATTCATCTTCCACAATTCCCATAACACGTCTAAGTTGTCCTCCTGGTGTCCCTCCACGTAGCAAAGATTCTCCGACAACTTCCGCCATATCCTCCCAACGATGGAAAATCGCTTTTTTGCCGCTTACAAGGCACGGGCGGTATTCAGAGCTTGTATATGTTATAGTACCATCAATCGCAGCCACACAATCACTCCTTCACGGCTTCAAGGTAGCATCGACAGCCCCAATGCGGTTTAGGCGGCACTTTGTCGATATCGTACACCTTGCCATCCCGTGGCCCGCAAACCTCGCAGACCTTCTCGTCATCCTCAGTCCGCCACCGCACCTTCTTTACCCCGGCGTCCTTGAACGCTTTCAGCCTCGCCTCATCGGTTACGATGTCGGCGTATTGGGTAGTCTGGCGGCTCCAATACCGCAGAGCCTTTTGGAATTCCTGCCGCTTCCTGGTGCCGGCGGTGATGGATTCTATGGCCCGGTCCCGCTTGCGCTCCACCTCGTGGGTGTAGGTGTAGCCGGTCACGGGGTTGGGCTTGTCCAGCACCTCGCTCATGAGCCACAGGCCCATCAGCTCGTCCTCCTCGTCCTCCAGCTCACCGTGGGGGTCGGTGTCCTCGTAGACCATCACTGCAAGGTCAAGAAAGGCTTTCCTGTTGTCGGCGTCCAGTTCTTTGTAAAGCGCTTTCACGGTCTTGATGATGGTCAGCTCATCGAAGCCCGCAATGGTGCATTTCCGCCGCGCCGCCTCAAACCGCCGGACGGCTTTGCGGTTCAGCAATTTGCCCGCACGGTCGGAGATTTCGTATGGGTTATTCATCCTTGCTCACCGGCTTTTCATCGCCGCCTTCGCCCTCTGGATTATCCTGTGTGGTCCGTTCCCGTTCCAACTGCCGTTCCAGTTCCTTTTGCTGTTCCTCATAATAAGATTGACTCATTCTATAAAATTCCTCAGCGTTGGGCATCCCGGAGATGACCCACGGAATCTTCGGGTGAATCTTGTCGTTGTTCAGCCCCTCGCAGAGAATCTGCATCCGGCTCTGCATATTTGACAGGTTGTTCCGGGTGTGCTCAATTTTGATGTCGGACACTGCCAAATCAAGGTTGGTCGTCGTCCGGCAGATGTAGAGGGCGATTTTCAGGAATTGGCGCTCTGAACGGTTGAACATCTTCTCGGTGTCCTCGGCCCGGCTTTCCGCCGCCTGCCACCCATCCCGCATGATGGTGGCCCGGCCCGTGTCGCTGGTGGAGCTGCCGCCGTTGCGGTGTGGCATCCCGCAGATGGTGAGCACCGCGTCGTACAGGTCGTCTACGATGGTCTGCGCCCCGCCCTGGTCCAGTTGGCCGTCTACCCGGTAGACCTTGGCGGGCTTGGAGGGGTCGCTGGAAATCATCAGTCCCAGCTTTTCCTTCAGCTCTTTGGCCTGCTCCTCGTCAATTTGGCAGTTCTCAAAAATGAGAATACTCTGGACGAACTGCTGGATATCGTCCACCCGGCTGCTCTCCATGGTGTTGATGGCGTTCAGGAGCGGCAGAACCGGCTCAAAAGCCCCCATCCGAGCGCTGTTGTTTTCATACTCAATGACAGGAATGTAGGGAATTGTCCGGGGCTTATGGTTCTGGATTTTTCCTTCCTTGACCTCGCAGTAAAACTCCGTGGTATACACGCAGCTCATCCACTGCCCGTCCTCATCCTTCTGCCGGATGACGCCCGCCAGGGGCTTGCGCCCAATGCCGCTGTGGTAGATGACAAAGGCTTCTCTTGGGTCCAGGCTGTAGACCGCGAAGGGCGAACCGTTTTCTTCCGGCTGGTCATCCACTGTCACCATCCGCACACCCACGCCGCAGATGTGCATCCAGTCCACGATCTCTTTGTCCAGGGAAACCTTGTCCACGGCGGTCATATGCCCGTTGAGCTGCTTGACGCTCTTGGAGGTAGAGTCGCTCCCGCCGTTGGCAATGTACTGGATGGGCTCATCCAGAAAGTACGCTGATTTGAACGTGACGATCTCATTGGCCCGGTTTACTACGACCTTGTTGTTGCTTTCCGGGCGGACCTGCTTCTGCTTGCAGCGGATGTCCTGCTTGCCCCGAAAGAAGTCGTAGAGATATTGAATTTCCACCCGGTTTGTCTGATGGGTGGAGTATGCCTTGCCGACCACCTCCGCCACGTTGTCCGGCGTGATCTCCTTCTTGTCGGCGTAAATGCGCCTCCTACCGTGCAGGCCATCATCGGACCACCGTTCCATTACGCGTTCACGTTCCGACACTCCACCACCTCCAGAAAAACAAAAAGAGGGCCAACTACCGAGAAATACTCGGTAATTGACCCTGTGGCCCTCTCTTCCAACGCCAGTGCGTTGGCGCTCAAGATATTTTCTTCTTCGCGACCATGATGACGGTGACTTCTCCGTTTTCCTGGTGAACGACCGCCTCTGTCCTTCCTTTATGGTTCAAAGCCTTTTCGATAGCCTCAATATGCCGAGGCGTCAGTTTTACCGCCATAGCGCCGCCTCCATACAGCTTCCAGAATTGTATCTTATGTTACAATCTGATTCTACCCCATCTTCGTCTGGAAGTCAAGACATATGTTTGATTTTTTATCAGAAGGGGCGCTGGAATACGCTGACTTTGTTTCCTTCCAACGATTGGACAAACTCCGCCAACATAGCCATTCCATCCGGGACGTCATCATGCTTGTTTTTCCCCGCCATCGTGTAACCGCAAAGAAATTGCAGCGCCCTGCGGTACTCCTTGTTCGTTTTCAAAAGAGAACTATCTTTGAACAATATATGCTCTTTGACCCACGGGCTGTTGACGATAATCTTCGTCTCCTTATTCGCCGTGGTGTATTTTGTGGTGATTTGAGTAATCCCACCCAGTCGTTTGACCTCTCCCTGTACTTTTTCTGCTATCTTCCCGCCGGCGGAATTGCTCTCAAAGCGAGCCATCTGCACGTTGTGGCCCACCAAGGCAGAGGCCAGCCGTGCCTCTACCACCTCGGGGTTTCCATTGTCACAGATCACATCCTCCAAGTAGAAGTCATTCCCGTATTGATAAACTACTGGCAAAAAGCAGTAGTCTGTTCCTTTATCCTTTGTGTCACAAATTGCAAGAATTGCATCCGGCTGAGTGTAGGATATCCGTTTCCCATGCTCATCAAATTTCGCTCCCGGAAGGTCAAAGTACCGCCGCAGTTCCTCCTCGGAGTAGAGCAGACCTTCCCGCTCAATGGGCTGATTCATGTATAGCGCCCGCCAGCTTGCGTCATCCATGACCTCCCGTTGCTGGTGGTAGAATGCGGTGGTGAATCCGGCGTGGTTGCCGTAGTCAAAATTACTTTGGTCGTTTTCATCCAGGGCAGGCACAACAATAAACTCCGCCTTCTCGCTGTCGGAATAGGTCTGCTCCAGCCGTCCGATCACATCGTGGACGCTCCAACGGGTGGCGATGTGGAGTTCCCGGCAGTCTCCGATCTTCCGCTGCCGCAAGTCGGTGGCGTAAAGGTTCCACAGTTTGTCCATTCTTTCTCGGGAGAGGGCGGACTCCAGCCCATCCACAAGGTCATCGCAGTACAGAAGATTTTCCGCCCGGACTTTACCGGCATTCCCAGAACCGATAGACGAAAACTCAAATGTGGCAAAACGTTTCCCGCTTTTCCTGTCTTCTCCAAGGTCAATCATCATATCCTGGGCGTTGGTCTTTACTACCTGAACTGTAGGAAACACATCATGCCACAAGTATTCCCCGTCTGGCTGCAAAATGCGCAGGCATTCATCGTATACGCCACGCAAGAAAGCGTTTGAGTGTGATCCACCCAATATAGGCTTATCCGGGTTTCTTCCACCCAACCATGTCAGGAAAAACAACGCAAGAGTTGTTTTCCCAACTCCAGGAGGGAGAGATATTGCAAGCAACTCCAATTCCCCATCTGCCAGCCGTTGAAGCGCCTGCGCCACCTGGTAAAGTTGCTTTCTCCTCGGAAGATAAAACCGCTTATCTTCTGCCCGGTTCCACTCGATATACCGGCAATGAGCGTCAAAATCAAACGGCGCATCGAACAGCAGCGCCCGCTTGTTCAGCTCCAGCATCCGGGCGCTGCTCTGCTCCACTGCGTACTTCCCTGACAGACGGCGTATCTCTTTGTTCCTCCGGTGGGCCTCTGTGAAGTTCTCCGCCTCTTGCAGACGAACGATTTCAAAGTAGTCCCCCAGCGCCGACGGGTCAGACAAGTCTTTCTCGGCGGCTTTTACAACTAATGCGTTAATGTCCATTCTCAGTTATCTTCCTCTGTCATACTCAATTTTCCGCCCTCCATCGCTTCGATTGTTCCCACAGTTTTTGTTCATCGTCCGTTAAATCATCTTCCGAAACCCCAACCCCAAGAGTATAGACTGGATAGCGCCCAGAAATGATATCTTGGGTCGTTGTTGCGTCTATCAGGCGAGGTGTAGGGATACAATCTTTTTCTGTCTTACAATCCTCCGCAGGTTCCGGCATGGGCATCCAGTGAGTGACTTTCAAATCATGCCAAGTTGTCCACTCAAATTGGCATATGTTCCACTCTTTGATTTCCCATGCCTGTATATCATTATTCCATCTGACATCCGCAAATACAGACTTTTCGCTTTCTGGCATCTCCTCAACAATCCATTAATGAACCGCAGTTACGATAACCGGCTCCATGTCTGGCGGCATCGTCTCAGGCGTTACTTTCGTCCAGTCCATGCTTCTCCTTCCTGGCCCATAATTGCCTTTTTAATTTTGAAAAATTTTTTGAGACTTGCTATTCCGCGCAGGAACGCAATTTCTGGATATCCTTCCACTCCCCACGAGCGAAGAACGCCGGGTTGAACCGATACAAGCCACGATCCACTCGAAGCACCGCCCCGCACTTTACAAGATCGGCCACAGCGTGATTGACCTGGCTGATCTTCACTTTCAACTCGCCACAAGCACGCTGACGCATCGGTACTCCAAACTCAAAGCATTGATCTGCGTTGGCGTAAGGCATCCGGCCCAGCAGCCACAGCAGCACCGGCCAGCAGTAAAGAGGTATCTCCCGAAGTCTTGCCAACCCATCCATATATAGCTTCAAATATGCCGGCTCACTCTGGGGAGCGGAGACGTACACGGTGGACATATTCTTCACTTCGCCGGTTGTGTCATCCACCGAAATAACTGTCCGAACAGCCCGCCCCACACGATCACCCCCGCCCGATTCTAACACGTCTTGCAGGATTTTCGCAATACTTGTTGCAGTCAAATCGCGTTTTCGTTGCAGGAATCCTGCAAAATGAAAAAACCCGGAATCCGTTGCGGCCCTAAGCCGGAAGCCCATTTTGGGGGGTCAATTCCCTTCTTTTCTATTATCGGACGTTTTTTCGCTGTTCGGCCCGTCTTCCGCCGCCGCCTTCTTCCCCGCCTCATCTATCACAATCGGTTGCTCATACTCTAAGGCATGGCGGCGTACCAAAAGTACGTCATATCCAGCAGCATTCGCTATGCGTATAAGCGATGATACCTTCATTTCGTTCCTGCTTATCGGCGTCGTCAAAGCAGTTGTACAACTATTTCCCGCTTTCTCAGCCATTTTTTTATACGTCAGCCCCGCCCTTTTTGACAGCTCTTTTAGCGCTTCCGACAGCCTCATGGTATCATCCCCTGTTTTTAAGCATAGCATACTTTTGTGTATTTTGCAACCCTTTTTTATTTTTTTGGAACTCGTGGGGCTAACCCGGTCGCGGACCGGCTTCGCATATCCCCCAGGGGTGCCCGCCGCCCATAACGGCCCGAAAAACCGGCCAGCGCCAACGTTTCCCGCCCTCTACTCAACAAAACACTTATTTTGTTGAGTAACTCAGCCATATTTTACACCGCCCCTGCCCTGGTTCCGTCAAATCGCACAATATATATACGTTTGTATTCCAATAAATGCGGCTTAATCTCTCCAGCTGCAAGCAGTCTGCGGAACCAAAATGAGAGAAACCAAATGTTGGAAATTTCCTCACTTTTTCTCCTTCATCAGAATTGTATCATGGTTTACAATTCAACCCTCCCCGCCAACTAAACCTTATATTGTAAACTCACACATATAAACAGTTTACAATAGCGCCCACACAAGCCCCAGCATAGTGCAAAAAAGAACCGGGGAACTACTCCCCGGCTCTGTGCTGCTCTGTATGCTGATTGTCCCGCTCCATAGTCTCCTGTATGGCCCGCTTGATAAAGCCGTTGACGGACTCACCCTGGGCCTGTGCGTGTGCCTGGATGGCGTCCCGGTGCTCTGTCGTAGTGCATATCTCCATCCGTGCCCGCTTGGCTATATAGGCGCTGTGTGCCTTGCTTTGTGCTGGTGTATATCCCTTGTATCCTGCCATTAACATCACCTCTTGTATATAGAGTATACCACAAAGTTTGATATACCGGTATCTACAAAACGCATAAAAATATACCGGTATCTTTGTGCAAAATTCCATCTTGATAGATACCGGTATCTATGCTATATTATAATCACAGCAAGGGACAACACCCGAGCTAAAGTACCTTGAAATCTGAATAGGGTTTACACTCAATGCAAAACATGATATAATTCTCTTATCATCAAGCAGGAAGGAGGGATTACAATGTCAGATAAGGAATTAGTTACTATAACAATTCAGCATTACGGAGATTTACAGCGTATCAAGCAAGCGAACGGCGACCACGAAAACCCGGCACTTGATTATGTGCTGAAATTAACCATTGCACAGCTTTCCTCCCTGGGCGTGAACGTGGAAGATATCACACTGAACTAACCAGCCATCAAACGAAAGAGTGTAGACCCTATTCAGTTTTCAAGGGTCTACACTCTTTATTATTTTTCCCGCTCTATGCGCTCCTCCACCGCTTTCAAGATGTAGCCCTGGAGACTTTCACCGGCGGCGCTGGCGGCTTCCCTGATAGCTTGTCCGCGCTCCTTGATTGGCTGTATCACAATCCGATCACATTTTGCGTTGTATGCGTCGTTGTTGCGTCGCTTTGTCTCTGATATCGGCATAGAATCACCCCGCACATATCATACCACAGGCAGACAGACACGGCAACGTGTCAAAATGAACAAAAACACATTGCCGTGTTTGTACAAATCGTAGAACCACAAGAAAAGCACGTGAACGTGTTGACAGCGACACGTGAACGTGTTAGAATAAGACCATAGAAACAAACCAAACACAACAGGCCGCAGGCCGGAAAGGAACATAAAATGAACACCATGAATTTTGTCATCGAGAAGGTTTCCAATATGATCTTCATTTCCTGCAAAGACCACATTTTCAAATCCTGGGAGGAAAGCGAGTTCACGGAGCGCAAACTGGCCAACGCCAAAAAGAAGATCGCCGCTTGCTACGGCGGCCCGGTGACGTTCTCCAGAACATTTTAACCCACCTGACGATGGCTGGATGACCACCAGCCGAAACGCCTCCGGGCGTCGTGGGAAGTCCACCCCGCAAGGGAAGCGTAAACCGGCAGTAACAGCGTATAGAGGCGCAGTGGGTAGCCGGAAGCCCGCACAAGGCGCAGCCTGGAGAAGTGCCACGGCTCCAGAAGAAAACAGATTAGGCAGGCCGGCCCCGCCAGAGAGGGCAACAGAGAGCGCCGCAGCAGTGAGAGCGGAAAAGTTTTTTGAAAACCATGAAAAAAGCCATTGACATATTAGATAGAATATGTTATAGTAATATCAGCAAGAGGGGAACGGCTTGACCTCCCAAAAGGAGGTGACAACATGACAGTGTTAGAAACCCTTGCGTTACTTAACCTGTTAGCCGTTGTTATCTTTGGAGTTATCAACATAACGAAAAAGAAATAACCGGCCCCCCCGCATAGGAAACCGGCATTTCTACGGATTATAAATCTTGTGAGGAAGAGCCGGGCCTGTGACAGCAGGTCAGCCCCTCTTGCCACTTATTATAGCAAAGGGGGTTAGAGATGTCAAGCGAAGATTTGAAGCCCAAGCGGAAGACCAAAACAAGCCCTGCGGCGGTCAAGCGGTACAAAGACAAGCATTACAAGAAATTTCAAGCAGACATCAGAACGGAACTATATCAGAGTATCGAGGAATACACCACCGGCGAACAGATCAGCAAAGCCGAATTTCTGGCCCGAGCACTTCAAGCCCTGCAAAAATAAAAACCTCCGCCCGTGTTACCAGCACGTTAACGGCGGAGGGCCCCAGCAGCAGAACCACCAACCACAGAGGCAAGGCTATTATACAGCTTTCTGCCTCCAATATCAAGGAGGAAATCACAATGGAAAAGACTACTTCTATCAAGTTTTTCTGGAACGGCATCAAGATCAACGGCGAAAATAAGCTGATCCGCTGCTTCTACAGCGTTGATAACTCAATCTCTGTTTCTGGCCCATGCGTAACTATCTCTGCCCGCGATTATTCCGGCCACCTGCCTGGCGACCTGTTCCCCGTCCGCAATGAAACAGACCTGTACACTGATTATTTTGATACCGACCGCGCCACGCTGGAGTCGTCCCACCCGCTTTATAAGTTTGCCCGCGCCGCTGCTCTAAGAGCGGAAATCCGCGACCTTGAACGTTACCCCGGCTGCTGTGAGATTGACCGCCGCGCCCGCTCCGAGAAGCTGACACGATACCGCGCCGAGCTGGCTGTACTGCCCGAATCCCAGCCCACCGCCGCCGAAGTGGCCGCCGTCCACGCCCTGAACCTTGCCGCCGAGACGGCCCGCCTGGAGGCGGAGAAGGAAGCGCAGCAGAAAGAGCGGGAGGAAGTTCTGGCTATGCGCAACGCTGGCCGTGTGTACATTGATGAGATTGCCGCCGCTCACCCCATCCAGGACGGCGCGCCGGTGGTAACCATCCAGTGGAGCGAACACCCCGCGTTTTACTCCTGGAAAGACGGGGAGCTGAAGCTGTCCGTGGCCGCCGCCGAGATCGTTCTGCGGCACTATGACGAGCAGTTGGCCCAGCAGAACGCCGCAGAGGGACGCGGTGGTTATGACAAGACCGGCTTTGTCATTGATTACACCGCCCAAAACGGTGAGCCGTCTACCTACACGGGCCGCTATGATTTGGGGGACAATGACGGCGGGCTGATTGCTCACATCCGGGCCTTTGCGGAAAGCTACCCTGACAAGAGACTCCCGTATCATAGCGAGGAGGACGCCGCAGAAATTTTCGCCCTTGCTGACCTCCTGGAGAGCTACACAGCCGCCGGGCGGGTGGTGTCCGTATCCGTGGCCCCGTGGCTGGAAAAGGCCGTGGAGGCCCGGAGAGAAGCCGAACGGCAGCGGACGCAGAATACCTTGGATATGGTGGATATGCTCACAGATGAGCAGTTAGCCGCCGCTGTTCTGTGCTCCCCGAAGGAACAGCCCGACGTAGCCCGGTTTTTCCTTCAGGCGCTGTCCCGCAGGGACGAGAAAAAAGCCCTTTCTGTCTTCAAGGTGTGGCGTTCCGGCGCTGGCCTGGAAGCCTTGGGTGAGATTTGACTTTCCGCCCGCCGCGGAGGTTACGACGGCAAAGGAGGATTTAACATGAACAGACAAGAAAAAGCCGCCGCCGATTTCTGCGCGGCCATTAAGGAAATCGCCAGCAAGCCCGAGAACCTGGACAACCTGGAAAGCTACCTTTCTGCGCACTTTGCCGCATGGCTCCAG
>ERZ808046.1226-NODE-1226-length-12500-cov-3.208484_pt1 | contig 12500 bp, 12 predicted proteins | sample MGYA00380196_ERZ808046 | MGnify/ENA primary metagenome ERZ808046 (study PRJEB31490, sample SAMN06133421) | mouse gut metagenome | isolation source: Z6_2 | host: mice | place: China: Chengdu | collected 2015-05 ...
CCTATGTCCAGCGGTAAGGAGGACTAAGTATCCCCGGGACATGTCTTGAACACGGACGCAATCGGCGCAGTTGGCCCTCCATGACCAAGTTGCGCCTTCATCGGACATCGTGTCCGATGACTGCTGGATGCACTAAGGGGATACTAAGTCCTGCTAACCGCTTTCCATAAGGCCCGGCGCATATTTCATGCACGGCCTGCCCGGGTTGCGCTGTTCTGCTGCCTTCCTGTCTCTGAAATAAAACTACGGGAATGAGGTGGATTATCTTGAAAAATATATTAGTAATTGATGATGATATCAGCATTGGAGATATGCTGGAGGAGCTTCTGACCAAAGAAGGATACCGGGTCTGCCGGGCTTACTCGGGGACGGAAGCTCTGTATGTCCTGTCACAAGCTCTGCCGGATCTTGTCCTTCTTGACCTGATGCTACCGGGGCTTGACGGAGAAGAACTTCTGCCCCGGATAAAAAACATTCCCGTCATCGTGGTCAGCGCCAAATCAGACGTATCAAACAAGGTGGAACTGCTCCTTCACGGAGCGGCGGATTATATCACCAAGCCCTTTGACACCAGCGAGCTTCTGGCACGGATCGCCGTACAGATGCGCAATGCCCATACCCCAAAAGCGCACCCGGAACTTACCTTTAAAGACCTCCGGCTGGACACCCTCTCCCACAATGTCACTCTGGACGGCCGGAATATCCGTCTTACCCGGACGGAATATGCCATCTTAAAACTATTAATGCACAATCCCTCACAGGTCGTCACCAAGACCCTGCTCCTTGAACGGCTCAGTGAAGACACCCCCGACTGCATGGAAAGTTCCCTGCGTGTCCACATCAGCAACCTCCGCAAAAAACTGCGCGAAGCCGGAGGCGGCGACTACATCGAGGCGGTCTGGGGCATTGGTTTCAAGATGAAAGAATAACCGGCCAGAAAGTGCCGGCGGGAAATCTTTACTGTTTCTTAACTCTTTCCTTAACAGCTTTCTTAACATCTATAAGGTAATATGTAAACAGTTCAAATTTAAGGAGGCTATTTTTATGGATTATGTTCTTACTACCAATGCCCTGTGCAAAAATTACAGGCATTTCAAAGCGCTGAACGGGCTTTCCATGCATGTGCCCAAAGGGGCTATCTATGGATTTGTGGGCAAAAACGGCGCAGGCAAGACCACACTGATACGGCTGATCTGCGGACTGCAGGAGCCTACGTCAGGAAATTATTCTTTATACGGGGTAAAAAACACAGAAAAGAATATCAGAGAGTACCGCCCCAGAATCGGTGCGGTGGTGGAAACGCCCTCTATCTATCTGAATATGACAGCAACGGAGAACTTAAAAGAACAGTACCGCATTTTAGGTCTGCCCTCTTTTGAGAGCATACCGGAACTTTTAAAGCTTGTAGGACTTGAAAATACAGGCAGAAAGAAAGCCAAGAACTTTTCTTTAGGTATGCGCCAGCGGCTGGGCATTGCTATTGCCCTGTGCGGTGACCCGGACTTCCTTGTGCTGGACGAGCCGGTCAACGGCCTTGACCCTCAGGGGATCATAGAAGTGCGGGAACTGATCCTGAAGCTGAACCGGGAGCGGCAGATCACCGTTCTGATCTCCAGCCATATCTTAGACGAATTATCGCGGCTTGCAACCCATTACGGATTTATTGATAAGGGACATCTTTTAAAAGAAATCAGCGCACGGGATCTGGAAAATGCCTGCCGGAAATGTATCCGTCTGGAGGTTTCCGATATGAACGTATTTATCCGCGTGATGGAAAATCTTCACTTGGAATACCAGGTGCTTTCCGATACCTGGGCCGATATTTTTGCCAAAGAAACCATTACCCGGCTGGTTCTATCCCTTGCCAAAGAAGGCTGTGAAGTCCTCTCCCTCACGGAGCGTGACGAAAGCCTTGAAAGCTACTACATTAGTCTGATAGGAGGTGCTGAACATGAATAAACTGTTATCTGCCAATTTCGCACGGTTGAAAAAAGATACCGCTCTCAAATTGTGTATTATTTTTATGTTTGTCATGGGCGTCCTGCTTCCGTTCATGAACTATCGTACCATGACGGCCTATGATATTCCCATTTACATTGATGGCAGCTTCTTTGACTATATTTCATTTATGGCAATAATTTTTCCAGCTTTTTGCAGTCTGTTTATCGGCACCGAATACAACGACGGGACCATCCGCAACAAACTGATCATAGGGCATAAAAGAATGGATATCTATTTATCTAATCTGGCTGCCTGCATCGCCGCCGGGGCGGCTATGTGCATTGCCTATCTGATCCCCTACCTGGCCGCAGGCATTCCCCTGATGGGCTTCTTCAACATTGACCATATCAGCACGATCTGGATCTTACTTGGATGCAGTCTCATGCTGATCATTGCCCTTGCCTCAATTTTCACACTGGTTTCCATGCTGAACCAGAATAAGGCCCTGTCCGCCGTCATCTGTATTCTGGGACTGTTCGTCCTCTTAATAGCGGGGATAATGATAAACAATCAGTTAAGCATGCCGGAATATTATGACGAATATGCCTATATAGACCCGGATACCAAAGAATTAGTCACAGAGCCTTCCATGGCCAACCCCTTTTATATACAGGGAACCCAGCGAAAGATTTATGAATTCTTAAATGACTTTCTCCCCGGCTCCCAGATTGTACGGCTTTCCTCCATGGATGTGCCGTACCCGGGAATACTGTCCATGTATTCCGGCATCATTGCAATAGCAGCCACCTCTCTTGGTATCTTCTTTTTCCGTAAAGAAGATATCAAATAGCTCCATCACGAAAGTTTGATCAATCATACAGGAACCGGAGGTATCATGGAAATGGAATCGAATATCTTAATGGTCATACTTATTTTAATTATTTTGCTGTTATGGCTGAAAATACGTCTGATGCAGAAAGGGGCGGAAGAAATCAGCAGCGGCCTTGCCCAGAAGCTTGCCTGTGACACCAACACCCTGCTTACCATTTCCAGCACAGACCGGCACATGAGAAAGCTGGCAGAAAGCATCAACTGCCAGCTCCGGGAACTGCGCCGCCAGCGGCTCCGGTACCAGCAGGGAAATTTGGAAATCACAGAAACCATCACCAATCTCTCCCATGACCTGCGTACTCCCCTGACCGCCATATGCGGCTATCTGGACCTTCTGGAAAAAACAACCAGCTCCGGGGAAACCAGCCGTTATGTGCAGATTATAAAAAGCCGCACGGAGGTATTAAAACAGCTCTCGGAAGAGCTGTTTTGCTACTTCTGCGCCACATCCGAGATCAGCGGGCTCTCTTATGGGCCAGTCGTGTTAAACGGTGCACTGGAAGAAGCTCTCTCTGCCTACTATGCTGCCTTGAAAAGCCGCCAGATCGACCCAACAGTGCAAATACCGCAGACAAAGATCACACGCAGTCTCAACAGAAATGCTCTGTCCCGTATTTTGGGAAATATCATTAGCAATGCCCTGAAATACAGCGACGGGGATTTAACCATAACCCTCTCTGAGGATGGACAAATCACCTTTTCCAACCACGCCTCAAAGCTGAATGAGCTGCAGGTAATGCGGCTGTTCGACCGCTTTTACACAGTGGAAACCGCTGCCAGATCTACCGGCCTTGGGCTGTCCATTGCCAGGGAACTGGCGGAGCAGATGGGCGGCGCCATTACTGCGAGATATGATGAAGGCATTCTGCATATTGCCCTGTCTTTTCCAGCACCCGGCTCCAGTCACCGGCAAAACTCGGTTATATGATCCAGCTTCCGGTTTGCAAAAATCTTCCCCCCGCCTGTTGTGAGATTGTACAGGACTGACCATTGCAGTTTGTCCGTATCACCGTCAAAAACGCCGACATCGGCCAACAGCCTTACGGCCTTATTCTCATCAAGCACGCCTCCATTTCGTTCTATTTCTTCCCGGACTGTGTCATAACGTTCAAACTCGGTGAATCCCTCTCCAATGTCCACCCCGTCAAAGGCGATGAAATTAGAAGCGATTTGGTATTCCCCGTCCGCCTCCACTACCTTAAGTTCCTGGTCATAGTACTCGACGAGCACGGAGCGTCCCCCTGCATCGGCAATTAAATAATGGCACTCTACTCCCCCGGAAAAATAAATATTATACTGTTTTAACAGTGCAACCGCTTCATCCACTGTAGCCGCCCCATCAAGCACAAGGCGGATAGCCGTGGTGGTATTTAATGTTATCTTGTCCCCGTCAAAAGGCGCCTGTGCTTCCGGCACCGCCAGCAGTGCAATTGCAAGCCCCTTTTCATTCATCCCGTCAAAGGGCAGAAAGGGTGCAGCCAGAGTCAGAAACCGGCGGAAAACCAACCCATCCGGCAGATAAGTTTCTGAATATCCCGCAAAAGCAAGATTAACAGTGGAAACCGAAGCGTAGCCATTGGCCGGAGCGGTATACACCTGTAAAGAGGGGGCATATAAAAAATCAAAATTCCTGCCAAATAAAATATCCCCTTTTTCGTTTTTTACGGTAAAGGCAGTGCACCCGTCTCCCGTAACACCCAGATCTATGGGGAATCCCTTTAGCAGCCGCTTCGTCACGAAGGCTTCAATATCTGCATCGCTGGCCGCTCCGGTCTCCAGAAATTCATCAAAGCCATAGTCTCCATAATAGGTCATCTGATACATGCCATAATTGTCAATCTTTTTCAGCGACAGGAGGGAACGCAGCTCATTAAAGAACAAAATAAATGTCATGATCAGAAGAATGCCTGCGACTGCGCCTGTACCTGTCAGAATCCTAAAAATTATTTTCTTTCCTGCCTGCTTCATGCCAACTCATCCCTTCCCCCAATATCCCTATTGCAGCTTATAGATCTCCCCCTTATACGCCGCAAAGGTCCTGTCGTCAAACAGCACCCATTCAACCACATCGATCCGGTCCGGGAAATCCTCAAGGAACCGTTTCACAGTTTCCACAGCCACTTTTGCCGCCTGATCCACAGGATACCTGTAGACACCTGTCGAGATGGAGGGAAACGCCAGCCTGCGGATTCCGTTGTCTGCTGCCGTCTTAAGAGAGTTAAAATAGCAGGATGCAAGCAGCTCCGGCTCCTTCCTGCTGCCGCCATGCCATACCGGCCCTACTGTATGGATGACATATTCACAGGGCAGGTCATATCCTTTCGTCAGCTTTGCTTCCCCTGTGGGACATCCGTGGAGCCGCCGGCATTCTTCCAAAAGCCCCGGCCCGGCCGCCCTGTGGATCGCGCCGTCAACGCCTCCTCCTCCTAAAAGAGATTCATTGGCCGCATTCACAATGGCCTGCATGTCCGTGATTTTCGTAATATCTCCCTTTACTGCTTTTATCATAAACCCTCCTGTACTGTGTACACAAATACGCTCTTTCCCTTCCGCATCCTGTAATAACACTGCATTTTCTTCGTCTTACTCTGTAACAGGCGATGCGGCAACGTCCGCAAACCCACAGCCGGCAGCCGCCGCCAGATCTAAGGGCGATAACTCGATCTGCGCTCCCACCTTTCCGGCGCTGACAAACATTTTCTCATACTCCTTTGCCGTTTCATGGATAAAAGTCGGAAACTGCTTTTTCATCCCGATAGGCGAACAGCCGCCGTGAACATATCCGGTCAGCGGAAGCAGTTCCTTTTGCCTGATCATACTGACCGACTTCTCCCCGGCTGCTTTTGCTGCCTTCTTCAAATCCAGTCCGCCCCCGACAGGAACCACGAAGACATAATACTGTCCTGACTTTCCCTGGGTGACAAGGGTCTTGAACACCTTGTCTGCATCTTCCCCGAGCATTGCCGCGATCTCACCGCCGCTCATAGATGCATCCTGTTCATAGGTATGGCGCGTATAGGATATCTTCCTGGCATCCAGCACGCTCATCACATTGGTCTTATCGTTATTCTTCATCATTTTCCTCCCGGCGCATGTTTAAAAATCTGTTGGCCAGGCTTCACGCCCCGGCTGCCTTAAACAATGTGCCTATTTCTTTTCCTTCAAGTATTCTGCTGATATTCACCACATCATCCCCATTGGCAATAACCATATCCACACCCACACTGTTGGCAACCTTTGCCGCCATAATTTTGGAAGCCATGCCTCCGGTTCCGAAGGTAGTGCCTGCCCCCTTGGCACAGGCAATCAGTTTATCATCAATGGCCTCCACACAGCTTATAAATCTGGCCTCTGGATTACTTCTGGGATCATCCGTGTAAAGTCCGTCTATGTCAGACAAAAGAATCAGCATATCCGCATGGACCATCTGTGCCACCGTAGCGGAAAGGGTGTCGTTATCCCCGAAGTTCTCGTCCTGAATCTGGTCTGTGGAAACCGTATCGTTTTCGTTGACAATGGGGATGACGCCAAACTTGAGCAATTCCCGGAAGGTATTTTCCGCATTCTTCCGGCTCACCTCATTGACCATGGTCCGCTTGGTAATTAGTATCTGTGCAATCGTCTGATTGTATTCGGAAAAAAGTTTCTGATATATCATCATAAGCCTTGCCTGTCCTACTGCCGCACAGGCCTGCTTCTCTGAAAGGCTCCGGGGTTTTTCTGTGATTCCCAGCGCTTTACGCCCTGCCCCGATAGCCCCGGAGGAAATCACAATGATTTCTTTATCCTGGTTTTTGATATCCGTAAGAACCCTTGCCAGTTTTTCCATCTTGATCAGATTTAAGTGACCTGTATCCACGTGGGTAATCGTGGAAGTACCTATTTTCACCACGATCCTCTTTTTATCCTTCAAAAAATCCCTGTTCATTTCCTTTGTTTCCTTTCGTAATCATCGCTGCCTGAATTAAAGAAATACTTCTCACGCTATCATACCATGGATTTTTAAAAATTCAACGGAAAATTCATGTGGGCAAGGAACAGCTCTTTAAACGTCTCCTCCCCGGCAAGTTCCACATGGGTAAACCTTTTGCGTTCCTCTTCCATATATTGCAGAGCCTCTCCGGAAAGCAGCGCCATGGCTGCGCCTATTCCTGCAAGATTTCCGGCCTGATAAATTTTTTCTTTCGGCACATGGGGAAAAAGCCCTATGGCAAGGCCGCTTTCTATTCCAATATAGCTCCCAAAGGCTCCGGCAAGGTAGATCCTGTCAAGCTGCTTTGCCTTCAAACCTGCTTTCTCCAAAAGGGTTTCCGCCCCCGAACGTATGGCGCTGACCGATAACTGTAACTGACGCACATCCCCGGCAGTTAAATATACCGGATCGCGGCTGTCGGTCAGAAGAAACTTACAGCCGTCATCCTCCTGTCTTATGCGCCCCGCTATCCGTCCGGGAACGCCGGATTCCCTTGCTTCCCCCACCTTACGCATATATCCTGTATGGTCTATGACTTTCGTCCGGTAAAGCCAGGCAAGGCCGTCCACAAGGCCGGAGCCGCAGATACCTCTCCCTGCCCCGCCTCCAATGACCCGGCTGGTCAAATCCTCCATGGGAAACCTGCCTGTCAGGGAAACCATATCCACAGCTCCCCGGACAGCCCGCATCCCCTGGCTCACTGCCCCGCCTTCCAGCGCAGGCCCCGCCGCCGTGGAACAGGCAAATCTTTTTCCGTCACACTGTAAAAGGATCTCCCCGTTTGTTCCTATATCTATGGAGAGAATTCTTCCCTCCTTCTCCTCCATGCTTACATACCCGTGGACTGCAAGGGCATCGGCGCCCACATAGCCCCCTATAGGCGGCAGGACCATGATATCGGTCTCCCCCAAAAAATGGAAGCCCAGAGCGCTTCCTTTAAGATAAACTGTATTTTCATAATCGGGAAGAAAAGGCGCCTTAGCCAACTGTAAGGGCGGGATTCCTAATAGGATCTCGCTCATGGCGGTATTGCCTGCCACGGTGACGCGCCTTAAGGTTCCGCTCCCTGCCAGCCGTTCCATCATTTCAGATGCCATCTCATCCAGTTTTTCCACCAGCATTTTCTGCATCTTCCCGAGATCCTCCCTGTTCCCGGCAGCGGCCTGAATCCTGCTGATTACATCAGCGCCAAACACCGCCTGGGGATTCGCCCCCGTTTCCGCCTCCAAAAGCGTTCCCTTTTCCAAATCCCAAAGCATCCCGGCCAGAGTCGTGGTCCCCACATCAAAGGAGATGCCCAGCCCCTCTCCCGGCTGGACCTTAAACCCCTTGGGAAAACGTATCCTCACCTGTTTGTTTGTATTTAACTTCCGGTATATCCCGCATCCGTCGCACACCGTTCGTCTGCATCCCGGACATTTATTTTCTGACACCATTGTCCTGCCCTTTCTGTAAATCACCTCTGCCCCGTACGGCCGTTCTTCTATCCGGGCGCAGACATTTACCAGCATCCTTCCCACCATATCCGCGCCTTAAAAACCCTGTTTTTATTACATTATACACAGTGCACAATGTTTGCACAACTGCCGGATATTTTCCGCGGACAACCTTTAGCGTCACAGGAACAGACTATTGACAATGGCAGCTATCCACGGCAAAATATACTCAGGCTTGCAGCTGCTTTCCTTAAGATACAGACCTCTATTTACGGAAATGAGCTTTAAGCAGCCGCCCGGCTCACAGCCCGCGGAAATAATCATTATGGGCGTGGGGATTTCCTGCCCCTTATGACAGAAAGACGAGGAAAAATTATGTGGACAGCAGACAACTGGAAAGATTATGAAGTAATAGATACCTCCTGCGGGGAAAAGCTGGAGCGTTGGGGAAAGTATATCCTTCTGCGCCCGGACCCCCAGGTCATCTGGAACACGCCCCAAAAGGCGCCTGAATGGAAGCAGTTAAACGGCCATTATCACAGAAGTTCCAAAGGCGGCGGGGAATGGGAGTTTTTCAGCCTGCCGGAAGAATGGAATATCCATTACCGGAACCTTACCTTCCGTCTGAAGCCTTTCAGCTTCAAGCACACGGGACTTTTTCCTGAACAGGCGGTGAACTGGGACTGGTTTTCCGAAATCATCAGGAAAGCCGGACGCCCTGTTAAAATCTTAAACCTGTTCGCCTACACAGGCGGCGCAACCCTCTCCGCAGCCGCAGCAGGTGCCAGCGTCACCCATGTGGATGCCTCCAAAGGCATGGTGGCCTGGGCAAAAGAAAATGCCGCCGTCTCCGGACTTGGAGATGCCCCCATCCGGTATCTGGTGGATGACTGCGTAAAATTTGTGGAACGCGAAATCCGCCGGGGCAATACCTACGACGGTATCATCATGGATCCGCCTTCTTACGGCAGAGGCCCTAAAGGAGAAATATGGAAAATGGAAGACAGCATCTACCCGTTTATTGAACTTTCCTCAAAGCTCCTTAGCAAAGACGCCCTGTTTTTCCTGATCAACTCCTACACCACCGGCCTGCAGCCTGCGGTGCTTACCTATATGCTAAATTCCGCTATTGCCAAAAAAATGGGAGGACAGGTCATGTCCTCCGAGATCGGTATTCCGGTGAAGGAAAGCGGGCTGATACTGCCCTGCGGGGCTTCGGGGCGGTGGATGAGATAGACACCGCCTTGCGTGCATCCTTCAAACACACTGGGCGTAATCGAAAAGTCATCCTGAAATGACCTTACACCGCTTTTTGTAGCACGCGATGCCATACCTGTAAATAGTCCGCATGCCGTCCCGAATCAGCAAATCCTCATAGTTTCTGTCCCTGATCTGCTGTAATGCTTTCCTGCATGCCGTCTCAAAATCAGCATTTTCAGCATATTTTAGTTCAATCACAATACCCGTTTCTTTTTCCTCAATTTCTATGGCAATATCCGTGTAGCCATCCCCTGCCTCTGCATTCGACATAACGCTCCAGTCGTCCATATTCCCCAGCAGCCCCAGCAGAATACCATGATAAAAATTTTCCTTCCGCTCTCTTTTTACACTTGTATCCCGGATACTTATTGTTTTTTTCAGAAAAGAAGTAAATCCCTCCTCAATGGCTGTGGTGTCATTCTCCTCAAATGCCTTACAGAATCTTTTTAATTTTTCACCGTCTCTTACCGTTTCTTCTTTAAACCATTCCTGTATCTGCCTGATAAAAATCATACGGATTTCTTTGTTGGGAATCACAAGGCTGGTTCTTCCATCTGCGTCTTCTCCATGCCGGGTCAAATAACCTGTGGTGTACAGGATTCCCCATAAATTTTCAACATCAGAGTCCAAATCCTGGTAAGTCAGCTCCTGCCATATTTCCTTACTTATGCTCCCACCCGCAATCAATACCTCAATTTCATTTCTGGCAGACCCTTTTGCCTTACTTACAAACCTTCTGATAATATCATTGCTGCTGGTATTTACCCAATAATTCTGTGGAGGGGCGGATGGATTCATCTTTAACGCATAACAGTAACTGATCACGTCCCACGGACAATATATTTCCAGATTTCCAAACTGGTAGCCGTCATACCATTCCTTAATGACAGCGTACTTTTCCGTTCTGTCATAGTACGCCAGCATTTCCCTGACTTCCCGGTCCGTAAATCCGAAATATTCATTAAAATGTACGTCTCTGACAGACATTACATTAAAGTTATTGAGCCCTGTAAAAATACTTTCCTTTGCTATTTGAAGACAGCCTGTCAGAACTGCAAACTGAAGACTGTCATTGGTTTTAAGCGCCTGACTAAACATACTTCTGATCAAGTCCACCATCTCATCATAGTATCCTGCCTGGTATGCTTTATCTAAAGGTACATCATACTCGTCGATCAGCATGATCACCTTTTTCCCATAGTGCTTTTGGACAAGCCAGGACAGTCTGAAAAGACTTTCCTCCAATCCCCCATCCGGTATTGCAAAATTGCCATCCCCGCTTAATGCAATCAGCTTCTTGTACTGCTGACGCTCTGTTTCCGACAAGTTAACACTCTCTGCAAGAAAAGAAAAACGCAATGCTTCATTGCCAATAATGGAACACAGCCATCGTCTGGCTGCACCGATGCTTTTTCCTCCTACTCCTTTTAGACTGATAGAAATAACCGGAAAATTTCCCATGTACCTGTCACATAATTCCTTTTCTCCTGAAATATCCAGCCCATTAAAAAGCCCTCTGTCGTGTCCATACTCAAAAAAGTATTTCAACATACTCATATTCAGCGTCTTCCCAAAACGCCTGGGCCGTGTAAACAGATTTACCTTTCCATAATTTTCCAAAAGGTCCCTGATCAATCCCGTCTTATCCACATAATAAAATCCTGCCGTACGTATTTCTTCAAAGTTTTCAATCCCCACAGGGAGTTTTACTTTCATTGCCATCTTATACCTCTTCCAATTGAAAAAATAAGTGTGCTTAATTATGATACTACAAGCCGGACTCCATCATCCTCCCCGCGCACCTCGCACCGCCGCCAGCACGCCCCTCATCCACTGTTCATATCCTGGAACCCATCTGGCCGCCGCATTATTGCCCTGATACACATAAGGCGCCCTGTCAGGAAAATAGCGGTACATTCCACATCCATAAACCGCCAGCATCCCTGCCACCAGAATACCAAGGGCAAGGCCAAATCTTTTCACCTTCTCTCCCTTCATGTAACGGTAGTACCCGCAGTACAGCAGAAAAAATAAAATCAGAAAAATAGACGGATTAATATGTGCCGCTCTTACCCCTTCCCCCCGGAGCAGATAAAGGGCAGCCCTTGTCAGCCCGCATCCCGCACAGGGAATCCCTGTAAGCACCAGCATGGGACAGAATGCGTCAAATACAGAATGTACGATTTGGTAATAAACCAGAAAAACTGCCCCCGCCAGCCCAAACGCCTTCATGTCGGGCCATACCCTACCTGCGATTTTTTTTATTCTTGTCATTATCAAATCTCTTAAGAAGCCGGTCCACGTCTTCAATTCTTCCTACTACCATCAGATGTTCCTTCTCGTCGAACTCATGCTCGGCCATGGGCAGAAGCTTGGTGTTTTCACCCCTCTTGATCCCCAGAATGCTGACCTTATATTTGGCCCGGAAATTCACTTCTTTGATGGATCTGCCCACCCATTCTTCCGCTACCGGGATTTCATAAATAGAATATTCATCATTCAATTCAATGTAGTCGAATACATGACTGGAGCTGTAACGGATGGCCGCTTTTTCAGCAATATCCCTGTCAGGGTAAATGACCTCGTCTGCGCCGTTTCGCAGAAGGAACTTGGCCTGGATATCCCTGGTGGCCTTGCTGACCACATACTTTGCACCGTTTTCTTTCAGCAGGGACGTGATCTCTAAACTGCTCTGGAAATTGGTTCCAATACAGACAAAGCAGATATCAAAATTGTTGACGCCGATGCTCTTTAAAACCTCCACATTGGTACAGTCCCCAATCTGGGCATTGGTGACGATCGGCATCATCGCCTCCACATTGTCTTCCTTTACATCCACCACCATTACCTCATTCTTCATATCCACCATGTTCTTGCACAGATGCTGCCCAAATCTCCCAAGTCCTATAATCAACACCGATCTCATTTTTATACCCATGCCTTTCCCGCATGGGCCCTTCCCATGTGGGAATAGGCCCAAATACGTAGATTGAAAATTT
>ERZ808046.1228-NODE-1228-length-12485-cov-6.003949_pt1 | contig 12485 bp, 9 predicted proteins | sample MGYA00380196_ERZ808046 | MGnify/ENA primary metagenome ERZ808046 (study PRJEB31490, sample SAMN06133421) | mouse gut metagenome | isolation source: Z6_2 | host: mice | place: China: Chengdu | collected 2015-05 ...
CTTTCAGGCGCGCACGCAAACAGCCCTTTTTAGGGCTAGCAATAAACCACCACTTGAAGTGGTGGTTGCTAACTTAGGCCAGCCATTGAAGTGCTTCGGCTATGAAGAATTTAGTATCTTTGCTAAATTCCTCATTTTGCTTTTCCAAAACTTCCATCGCATCTTTGAAAGTATCTGACTCTACAGCGCGGCATAGGCCCAGTACGATATAAAGCAAACCTGACAGATCTGCATCTTCAGGAATATCCAGCCTGTCGAACCCCAAATGACCAAGGGTATGCAATCCGTAGATTACTGCCGTGAACGCATAGTGGAGTTTATACTCTTTCACCAAATAATCAGCCACACCATATTTATCCTCATCATTCGGATATGGTGTCAGCAGCGGAGTCGCTATCCGTCCCTGCTCATCAATAATTCTCATCATTTCTGTCACCCCTATATTCCTCCTACTGATTTATTGAGCCGCCGGGCAGCCATTACTGCCACCCGCCCCTCTATAGTACAGAGGACAATTATTGGGGATTTGAGAACTGAAAGGAACAGAAACCTAGAACAGCCGCATCTCCAGATATGCTTTGTCCAGATCGTCCTGCGCCACACCGAGGTAACGTTTCGTGACCTCATAGCTGCTATGATTATATATTTCCGTAATTATTATGGGGGATACGTTGCCGCTTGTCCACGCATGATACCCCCAAGTCTTTCTGAGACTATGACAGCCAAGGTTGCCATCTAGGCCTAATTCTGCTGCTGCGTCCTGTATGATACGCCAAGCCTGCACCCGGCTGATTGGCTGCGCATTTTTACGGTTATTTACAAAAACAAAATCGCTGTGGCTGTGTGGATAATACAGCCGCAGCGCATCAATGGCCTGTTCGTTCAGGGCAATCAATTTTATCTTGCCGGTTTTTTGTTCTGTAATTTTGACGTGTACCTTGAAGCGGTCCCGCTCCGCATCATAAATCTCTGACCAACAGATCCCTAATAAGTCGCTAATCCGTAATGCCGTACAGGTGCCGAGCACTACCAACGTATAGTTTCTGAATTCCCCTTTCTTCAAAAAATGATCCGCCAAAGCGTGGAGCTGGGACTGGTCTCGGATTGGTTCAGTTGTTGCCATAATAGATTCCCTCCTAATCTGTTTTTGCAATAAGTATAAAGCTCACAGATTAGGATGTAACAAACTTTCGAGTCTGTTTCATTTTAGCATATTTTACCCGTGCGTTCAAGGTTCGCAGACCGTATTTTGCGAGTATCTAATGGTAAATCCCAGAGATTTTACACGGTTTTACTTTTCTCAATATAATAGCCCGATATCCCCCCTATATTTGCAAAAATATCCTCTGAAAAACGTAATAATATCGAAAAAATGTTACATCCGACCCGTCAGGGTGGTTTTTTGACTGATAAAACAAACATTGGGAGGAAAAGTGAAAGATGAAAAGACGATTTATGGCAATTTTGCTGGCCGGTGGGCTGGTACTCGGACTGTGTGGGTGTGGCGGGGGCTCATCGACCGCAGCGCCAGCGCCGTCATCGACGGAGCAGGAAGGAGCTTCCGCTGAGAACAATTTGCCCGATACGAGCGCGCAGGAAAATGCGACTGCCAACGATTTGGCATCCAAAGCACCCGATGCGGAAAGTTATTCTGCCGATGAGCTGGTAAACTTGTGGTCTTCAGGAATTCTTACTAAGGAAGACATTGCGTATAAGACTGCTACTGGTGAGATTAGCTACGAAGTCTATGAAGAATTTTTAGACCTCATGGCAGGCGATGAGGAATTTGAGGCTTCTCAGTCGGAAGAAATCCCCGAAAAAATTTCCGAAGATGGAGCTCCAAGCATCGACATTGATATATCAAAGCTACTGGCTACGCACGTGGTGGAGTTCGAGGATGTAGACGGCTACACAATACGTGAGACTTGCCAACTGAGTCCAATTTTCAGGGAAGATGATAGGGAGACTATGTATGCGCTGTGGGAAGCGCTTGGCCAGGATGTGGCATCCTTCCCGAGCGAGAAGTCGCTGTATGATAAAAATTATCTCCTGAGGGATGCTCGTGATAGTGCCAGCTGTAATAAATTGGAATACATCATTGGAACTTACATGATAGAAAATCGGACCGATGGTTTTCCAATTACTCCCGACAACCCTCGAACCTACTCCAGTCGGCTCGCAGCTCAACGGGTTTCTGCTTTTGACGAAGAACATGATGGGACTGCTGCTGATTTTTTCAACTGGCGGTATGTGAGTGTGGTTATGTATTCCAATGGTGCAGTTTATTACGATGAAGAAGATGCGGGCAATCATGAAGTCATACTTGGTGTTCCCAAAATGGAATCTGATCTTTGGGGACCACGCACTTTTGTCATTGCTCTGCCAAATGGGAATACGCCTAATCGACCCGATGGGTATCGTTATGATAAGATTCGACTACAATTTGGCTGCCTATCTTCTCCTTACTCGAATGATGATGGATTTGAATTGACATACTTTGAGGATTAGGAGGTGACAAAAATGCTAACTGTTATGAAATGTAAAAAATGTGGAAAAATATATCCGGCTGGCGAAGTATGGTGCCCTTTTTGTGGACTACGCTTAATGGAAACTGCTGTCGAAAACGTAAATGATGCAGATTCTATCGTGTCAAATATGAGCCATGAATCGGCCGATGGAAAGTTAGAACCAGGGATTGGCTCTGATGCTGGCCTCTATTCTTTTCTCCTTGGCATTTTTGTCATTATTATTTGCATACTAGGCGGCGTTTGGGGATATGGAATGTTCGGCGGCTCCATAGGCGGAATTCTTGTAGGGTTGATGATTGGTCTATTCTGTGGCATCTTTTCTACGCTGAATACGAGGTTGCTGATTATTGTGGCACGAAATACTAAAATTATTGCAGACAACCAGTGCAAAATCGAACAAAGTAATTCCGTTAAAGAAGAACAGCGCAAATGCCAGTACGAGCAAGAGGAAGAAAAAGATTAAAAATAGCCTCCATAATGGATGATACTTAAAATAAAAAATTCCCACTCGTTCGGACGGGGATTTTTATCCGCTCTATGCAATCCGCCCCGGTTGTCCATACCCTGTCCCTGTTATTCTACACTTTTATCCAAATTACCTCTTGTACTCACCAAGCCGTTTGATCTACCATATGCAATCTGCCCCCCATGTCCACCATAACAGGGGCGTTCCTGTTGGACGGCGTTTCCAAAAATTAAAAATTTGTGTTTGAAAAAATGAAAAAAGTTGGATTCTGTCCCCCGACTGTTCATATCCTGCCCCTGTCATATTATCCCCTCCAGATACTCTTTTTAGGCAAGTCACCTAAATTGTGAAAGGTTGCGCAGTAGGCTACAAATGCGGTGCAGGCATACGCGCTGCGTCTCTCAAAAATCGTCCGATCAATAGGAGCCTCCAGCGCTTCGATAAACTAATAACAAAACGTGATGGTCAGCCGAGTGCTCCCTTCGCGGAAGCCGTGTACCTTCCAAATGGTTGCCAAACCTTCAGAGAAATCCCTGACTTTGTCATCCGGAGATAAAGTTGTCTAAATCATGAAGCTTGATTTGTATTTCATAGTTTCTCGGCATCCTGAAATAAATCTGTGAAATAAATCTTTATTAATTTCAATGTTGGTGATATGCTAAAAATAGGCTATTGGGGTAGATGAAATGCTTCCCTATACAGAAGACTATGTTGAGCATATTGACAGCAACATAGACGATTTTAATATTATACGTTTGCTCCTCGACTTCTAATGCATGGGGATATGTATAAAATAGATGATGAGTTACCTGCTTTGCTAATTGAGGCTCACAGGAATATTGGATTTTCGGAGGTGCTTCTTATGTATGCCCCGAATAAAGATTCGTTCAGCGAGTTGATGCAATTAAAAGAATGTGCGTATTCTCTAACGATTAACTATGATAGCCCCACTTTTTGAGATGTACTTTATCAGCCGAGGAAGTGGTAAAGGCGATATTGTTCCAATCACCACTCTCGAAATGGCTTATAAGGAAGCGGAGAGTAGGATAATTTTAACACAAAGATTATATTCATTTTAAGGAAAATAATTTGTTCGGAGGCAGATATGTATATAAATAAAATTCATATTCAAAATTATAGGAATTTTGCTGATTTTACAATGGAATTTCATAGAGGTTTGAATGTTATCATTGGAGCAAATAATTCCGGAAAAACGGGGCTTCTCTATGCTATTAATCTTTTAAATTCTCCCTCTGATATTTCAATAGATGATTTTAATAAGAATAATCTTTTACAGTATTCTAAATTGTACTTGGAGACTGCACCAAGTATTATGATCGAATACGGTATTTGTCACAGAATTTGTGAAGACGATACCGACGATGAGAGTATTATTAGGCTGTTGCCATTTTTAGGTATAAAGGAATTCGCTGAGAACAGACAGGAACATGACGGAGTTGTCGAATATAATATTGCTGCGCGTATAAGGGCGGTTTACTCTCTGGATGCAAAATTTTTGGAAGAATATAAAAAGACTGTTACAAATGACGCAAAAGACTTTGAGACTTATTTGTTGGTACTAAAACGCTTTGTAGAGAAGCACTATTCATGGAATTACACAAATGGAATTAGTGATACAAAAGCTGAACAGAAAGCCGTAACAGATGTTTTTGACATTCGATTTATAGGGGCAGAACGCACAAGTGAAGAAGTAAGAAAGGAAACAAAGCGAGAAATTATTTCTTTCACGAAGAATACGGATAATGTAGCTGCCTTTGACAAATTTAAACATGATATATCCGAAGGGATTGAAAAATTGTTGTCTCCATCTATTACCAAGCTGGCTGCTTTATTTGAGAATGAAAAAAATGCGATTGGTCTTGCGAAAGGTAATGTATCAATTGCATCAGCGGTTCATGCAAATTTTTCCTTGGCAGATACCTATACTACAGAAGTAAAAGATACAAAAAGTGGATATACACTACCTCTGCAAAACAACGGTCTTGGTTATAATAATTTGATTAATATTTATATGCTGATCAAATTAACAGAAATTCGACCGGGAAAAGACTTCCGTATCCTTTGTTTGGAGGAGCCTGAAGCTCATCTTCATCCAGCGATGCAGTATAAGCTATTTAAGTATCTAGGAGACTTAGATAATATTAACGGCTTAAATCAACAGATTTTTGTTACAACACATTCAAGCAATATTTCTGCCGTTGCAGGTATAGACAACATGTTTATGCTTGCTTATAATCGCGAAGGGGATGCTTCGGATTGCACTCAGCAAAGTTTGCTGGAACAGTTTGCTGATAAAGATGGGACAACAATTAAAGCTGAGGCAAAAGCTCATCTCGCAAAATTTCTTGATGTTACACGGTCAGACATGCTATTCTCCGATAGAGTCATTCTGGTAGAAGGAATTGCTGAGAAACTTTTAGTACCACTGTTTATGGAGATATGCGGTTGTCCCTATGAAGACGAACATATCTCAATTGTTGAAATTGGCGGAAAACACTTCCAGTATTTCGTAGAACTTTTTAACGGGAATGCCGTTAAGAAAAAAGTACTATGTATTACCGACAAAGATTTCAAATGGATAGATTTTGATGGAGATGGTAATCTGCGAAGCTATTCTGAGTATGAAAGCGATGAACCAACGCATATTGCCGACTTAAAAAAGAGATTTCCTATTGAAAATTTTCACATCTTTACGCAGTCTATGGGTGGAAGAACATTTGAAGACGAATTTTTCCTCGCAAATATGGCGAATGAAAATGTCGCTACAACGGTATTTAAGAAAGCAATTAGCAATACGATAAGTGGTTTTTTTGATAAGTATGGCTTCAACTTAACCGCTTGGGAGGCACATATTGATGAAGTAGATGGGCGTTCGCGTAAAACCATTAAGAAATTTCTTGATGCATATAAATCTAGAGTAGACGCTTCTCCAGAACTGGCTCCTGATTATGAAAAATTGATATTTGCAGAAATCTTTCTGCATTATGCAAAGGATAAGAAGGGTGATGTGGCTTTGGAAATATTGACAGACAAGACACTTATGAACGAAGATGGCTCATCAAAGTTAGTGGTCCCACGCTATATTCAGGAGGGTTTGACATGGCTACTGAAATGACATCTGGCGACATTTTCACACCTGAACAGTTAGGAAAACATGCTAAAGTATATGCCGGTCCAGGGGCAGGTAAAACACATTTTCTGGTTGAGAATATAAAAAATATAATTGCAACGAATTCACTAATAACTCAAAGTCGAATGCGAAAGGTCCTATGCGTTACCTACACAAACGCAGCAGTCGATGAGATTAAACGACGCCTCGATAAGTCCACGGATCTTGTTGAAGTATATACTATCCACGGCTTCATTATTGAACATATAATTCAGCCATTTCAGCAGGATCTTAGAGGTATCATGGAATCCGATTTTGGAATAGAAGTGAGCAGCAAAGGAAAAATCTCCTCTCAGGTTGAGGGATTAGGGATTTTGCACGGTGTTGATAAAAATGAAATTTATGATTTCATCCGAAAAGCGAGCTCCACTGAATTCTCAGATGATGAGTTTGGATATAGCAAAAAAGCAATGAGCGAAGTAGAGGTTAATAATGATGCGTTCGTTTCATCAATTACTAAGGGAAGGCCTCGCTGCATAGGACTTAAGGTACCCTCTAAAATTAATGAACAACATGTTGTCCCACTGAAAAAATACATGTGGTCAGAAGTAAGAAAGTTAACACATAATGAGATTCTTTATTTTGGATATAGAATTCTTGAAAGTAACCTAACCGCATTATATGCTACACGAGTAAAGTTTCCTTTTATATTCGTTGATGAGTTTCAGGATACAAACCCACTCCAGACCTTAATTATAAAACTACTTGGTAAAAAATCCACTATAGTAGGGATTGTAGGTGATATAGCACAGTCAATCTATAGTTTCCAAGGAGCACAACCAACTGACTTTAGAAATTTTTCTATTGAAGGCGATCGGGGGGTAAACGAATACGTTATAAACGGGAACCGGAGGTCTACTGAAAATGTGGTAAACTTTTGTAATTTTTTGCGGCAGTCAGACAAAGATGTTGTACAAGTTAGTAAACGGTCATATGATACAGAGGAGCAAAAAACGCTGTCGGAATCGAAGAATATCCACTTTCTTGTTGGGAACTCACTTGTTGTCCATAATACGATTCAAGATATTCTTAAAAGTGACGGTGTAGTGCTTACGAGGGCATGGGCTTCTGCTTTTGATTATATACAGGGCATTGATGAATCTCAGGCTAAATTATTGAAAAATATTTATAATTCCTATTATAATTCTCCAATTCAACTTAGAGATGAAATAGTGGAACATAATAATGTAACATGGGTGAGGGCGTTTCGTTTTACTTTTAGTTTATGGGAGAGTCACCTTAATGGATCGTTTATAGATATTATACAAACGTTAAAATTATACGCGACTATTGATGTACAAAAGATTACGCCAAGGGCAATATTTCAAATAAATAGGCTTTCGAATAATGTTTTTAGCAAAGTCAGTGAACAAAGCTATACTTGTGAAATTATCAAAAAATTCAATAAAGAAATTGAGAAACCGGATTTTGCAAATTTTAGAGAAACGTTTTTAGGATCCGATTTTTCTATTCCATTATTTGACGAGCTTGACAATGAGAGGCTAACAACTGCTGTAACTGGGCTTTTTTGGGGGACATCTTATAAATTGTTTACTGAGGTCTTTTCTGAAAATAGTAAATATATGACTGTCCATCAGGCAAAAGGGCTTGAGTGGGATAAAGTTATTGTAAGTGTTACTCCAAATAAATTCGATAAAATTAAAATTGCCGACCTTTATTCCAAGCCGCAATTGATGGATGAGAACCCCGCTGATGAATTTACAAGGATGTATTACGTTGCATGCAGTCGAGCAAAAGAAGATTTATATGTACATATATTAGATGAAGGGTTAATTTCCAAACTTCAAGCATCCATAGATGTTTATGTGGAAAAAACTGGGAAAAATATTGCTTATGAATTCATTCAATAAAAAGTCTATAGCCGCAATTTCCAATGAAATGAAAACAGAGATCCTAAACTATCAAACCAACCGGTAGCTTGGGAATTCTGTTTTTGCAGATAGTATTTTTTGTCGTGAGCTTAGCATATGGATGGACAAGGGTATGCAACCATCTTTTTGTCAAGGCCTTTAGGGCTAAAACCACAATTGAAACCATTCCTATCTCTTTCGGGCAAGCATCCAGAACGGATACTTTTTGAGCGATCCTCTTTATTTTTAGAGATAACATGAACGTTACAGGAATGTAATCGAGTGACGCACCGAGCCTAGAGCAAGTAAAATATGGTAAAATAAGTAAAACAAGGTGGAACAAGTAGAATAACGTAAAACAAGTAAAATGCCATATCAGGCTACTCAGCTGACGTGGTAACACATGTAGTAAGAGCAATTAAAAAGAAATGGTCACATTTAAGAATATTTTTCTTAAATATATTGTTAATTTTCAAGAACTAACTATAATATAGATATAGAAAAATCTGCCAAACAAGAATGAACTGAAAAATTAGTATAATAGAGAGAAAACATTTTGTCGAGTTGCTTAATAGTTTATACACACGTTATTGAATTATATCAAAAGAGGAAGGGATTAGGAAATGGATGTTGTGATTACAAATGTGGGGTGTAGTATATTAGCATCAATTATTTATGATATTAGTAAGGTTTGTTTAGGAAAGTTTGTTTATAGAAGTGATGAATTTTCAATTAAAAAAATAGAAAAACTGCTTCAAGAGAGTCTTGATGATAAGTTTGAAATGTTGTATATGTCCGGGGAATTTAATTCATTTATTCAAGCCCCCTTTTTTAAAGATACGATTGAAAATTACATCATATACAAAATAACTGGAAATTGTGAAGGACACATAATTAAGATAAAAAGGAGTGCTAATATAATTATAGAAAGGGATATTATTGACTTTTTATCTAATTATTTATTTGAGGAGTACTATAAAGATGTTATAGCTCCGCCGTCAAGAACGTTGATACGTCAATTTTTTGAAAGTTTTTTAAGGTTGCAACGAATTATGTTGTATCTTTTTTAAAAAATGAAGATAAAATGAATGTATTTTTTATCAATAGAAGGATAGACTTTGCACAGGAAAACATTCTTTTAAGATTTGATGAAACAATTGAAACAATAAAACGTACAATGGAATGTGAAATTATTCCTGTAAAAGATATGTATGATGATCACATAAAAAAATATCATGAGATACTTAAAACCATTAATTCACGTGCACATGTTTATCTTTTAGATACGTTTGATTTTGCAGAGTTTTATGTACCTCCCTTTTTAAGACATCTTTCGAAAGATCAAGAAATTAGAGATCATATTAGTTGGATGAGACGAGATTATTTGATATATGCTAAAAATAAAAAAGAGGTTGAGGATGGAGATTGTTTTGATGATTGGAAGTATATTTTTGATTGTAGTAGCATAGTATATGTTACAGGAGGGGCTGGTTATGGCAAATCTTTATTTCTTAAAAAGATTATAAATGACTTTTGTGACATGAACATATTGAATAGTTCGGAATATTTGGTAGTATATGGAGATTTAAAATCTTTTTATGCCGAAAGTAGTCAACCTATTTCAATAGTAAAATTTTTGCAAAATAGCATGGTTAAAGAAACTTTGATGGACGAAAAGTGTTTTCCTACTGATATGATAGAATATTATATGAAAATGGGAAGATGTTTATTGCTATTTGACGCATTAGATGAAGTAGAAAGGGACAAGAGGGAAGAATTACATAAACGAATAATTGCATATTTTAAAAATCAGAATCCCAATAATAAAATATGTATCACATCAAGGAACAGAGGATTTATTCCAGAAAAGGATGTGGAGGTTTTTGATATTTTGCCATTAGACAGAATTCAGATAGAAACTTATGTAGATAATATAATAAAACTTGGGCGATTTGATGCTAAAGATAAGGAAGCGTTTCTTGAGCAGTCAAACATTTTGGTTAATAAAGGTTTTTTAAATAGTTTCCTAGTGCTTTCATTGCTTATTAATATATATAAAGCGGAAAGAGAACTTCCAGAAAATAAAATGGAACTCTATCAAAAATGTTTTGACTATATTGCATATAGAAGAGAGAAAGAAAAGACAAAGGCTAAGTTTGACTGGAACTTGATTTCATGCATGATGAAGGATAATACGTTTATGGAATTAGCTAAAATGTGTTTTCCTAACAATAATGATATTGGTAAAGATGAAATTGTTAATATGTTATGTAAGACTTATAGACGAAAATATAGTTCGGATGCAGAAACAGAATGTGCGGCGGAACATTTTTTGCTATTTTGTTCGGATAGAACAGAATTATTTGTACCAGCAGCAGGAGAGGATAGATATAAGTTTTTTCATAGATCTTTTTTTGAATACTTTTATTCACAGTATATCTTTTTAAGAATAAGAGAAGTGGAGGATGTATATAAATCATTACAACAATTTGATGTGGATTCCGAGGTTTTTGAGTTGACACTCGCTATGATGAAGCAAAAAGATGAGCCAAGATATCAAGAGTTAATGGAATATATGTTTGGCAAAATGGAAGAAGCAATAAAAAGAGGGCAAAATTTAAGTGCATTTAATATTTTAACATTAGGAATGCAAGTGGTCGATGATAACGTTTATATGTGTAGATATATAAACTTTTTATTGCAAAATAGTGAGATGATAATTAAGAAGATTGAACAAATTCCGAATCAACAGGTTATATATAGTGTTATATCTAATGATGATAATTTTATTCGACAAATTATAGAAACATATGGAAATAATGCAAAATTACGAATTATAAAATCTTTCTTAGAAGAACTTCCAGAATTGGAGCAAGTAATTAATAGAAAAGAACTTAAAGAACTTCCGGAGGAGGAGCGGAAACGCTATATTAAGTCAAGATTTCGTTTGGGATATGGAAACGCATTTTATCTTCAATTATATATTAAGCATGCTGATTATACTAATTTATTGTCTGCATTATCAGAAAGTGAATTTGATACATTGCTATTAAAATGTAAAGTTTCAAAGAAAACAAGAGAAAAGTATATGAAATTATATATAAAGTATCAATCATTAACAGAGGAAACGAAAAAAATGTTTAATGAGGTTATATTATATAATCCATATAGAACAAAGATTTGAGTTAATTAATATAATTGTAATGTAATGGAAGAAAAATATTTGCTTTGTCTTGTGGGTTGTGTATAATGTATATGTGGCAACATTTTGGCAACAGAAAATCAGCAAGCCAGAATAAATGGTGTAATTGGAGTAAATAAGGGCGTGTATTTGCACAAAACTTAAACAAATATAGTTAAGAATAGCAAAGAACACGCCGAGTTCGAATAGCGGATAAAATCCTGGAAATGCTGATAAAATGGGTGTTTCCGGGATTGTTTTATGCCTGTTGGCTCTAAAATGGCTCTATTTATAAAAAGAGTGACAATTGTTTAGGAGAAATATATGAAACGTGATGAGATAATTGAGAGTAATAAAACATATTGGAATGACCATGCTGATTTGTGGTTTGGAACAACGTCACTCCCGACATATGGGGTACGATTTCCGACAGAAGATGACTTACATTTATTCAGTGATGTTGTGGGAAAGAAAATGCTGGAGATATGCTGTGGTAGCGGGCATTCATTGAAGTATAATGCTGAAAAAGGCGCAGGGGAATTATGGGGAGTTGATTTGTCTCAAAAGCAGCTTGATAATGCAGCAAAACTTTTAAGTGACAGTGGATATTCGGCAAAGTTATTATGCGCAAAGATGGAGGATGAACTTGATGTGCCTAAAGGGTATTTTGATTATGTATATTCCATCTACGGCATTGGTTGGACAACCGATTTACAGGGAACATTTGATAAGATTGCTTTTTACTTGAAGAAGGATGGCATTTTTATATTTAGTTGGCATCATACATTGAATTATTGCGTAGCATGGTCATGTGATGAACGTAAAGATGTTTTTGAAGATGAAAAGTTGGTAATGATGAAGAGTTACTATGACGAATCATACTTCAAAATGCCTGTGCATGATAGTGAAATTATTTTATGTAACAGAAAGATGTCAACATATATTAATGCATTGGCAAAAGCAGGATTTGTAGTAGAGCAGTTAGTGGAAGAGTCAGACAACAAATCATTAAATGCTATAGGAGATGTTGACCCTAAAACAAAGAAAGCTAAAATGCTGCCTATTTCGTTCTGTATCAAGGCAAGAAAACTTTAAGTTAGCTTAGAATAAGCGATTGGTAGAGTGATTTGGTGTTGCATGTGACGTGTTTTATATGTTACAATACCGACTAAGGAAAGTACCCATGACAGGGTGGTAGCCTCCCGAGTTTATGAAAACCGGCGTGCCGGAATACATAGGAAGGGAGGTG
>ERZ808046.1229-NODE-1229-length-12440-cov-12.634878_pt1 | contig 12440 bp, 8 predicted proteins | sample MGYA00380196_ERZ808046 | MGnify/ENA primary metagenome ERZ808046 (study PRJEB31490, sample SAMN06133421) | mouse gut metagenome | isolation source: Z6_2 | host: mice | place: China: Chengdu | collected 2015-05 ...
CTGGCAAATATCCTGAACCGCCTGGTGAACGGCTCCGCCAGCACCTTCAACCAGCAGACCAACGTGTCCCTGGACAACCGATATACCGTTCTGGATATCTCTTCCCTGACCGGGGACCTGCTGACCGTGGGGATGTTCGTAGCACTGGATTTTGTCTGGGACCGGGCCAAGGAGGACCGTACCGAGGAAAAGACCATCTTCATTGACGAATGCTGGCAGCTCTTATCCGGAGCCGGCGCCACGGGCACACGCCTTGCCGGCGACTTTGTACTGGAGATCTTCAAGACCATCCGCGGGTACGGAGGTTCCGCCGTCTGTGCCAGCCAGGACCTGAATGACTTCTTTAACCTGGATGAAGGACGGTTTGGGAAAGGCATCATCAACAACTCCAAGACCAAGATCATCCTGAACCTGGAGGATGACGAGGCCATGCGCGTGCAGAGCGCCCTCCACCTCTCCGATGCGGAGGTCATGGAGGTCACCCACTTTGAGCGTGGCAACGGCCTGATCAGCACCAACAACAATAACATCATGGTGGAGTTCAAGGCGAGCCCCCTGGAGAAAGACCTGATCACCACGGACCGGAGGGAGTTAAAGGATATCGTGGAACGGATGCGCCGGCAGAGTGAAGCCGGATAATGGAACGGATTACGCACCGTATACGCATAGATTACGCAATCCCACTTCCCATACGTCCGTTATACGCACAGATTACGCATTTACAGAAAGGAAGGTGGCGCCAGTGAAGACCAGGGCAGACCTGTATGGCGGGGAAGCCACGGAACTGCTCCGGATCATATCCATGTATCCGGGGCTGACAGAAAAACAATTATGCCGGTTCTACCCTGGCCGGGAGGATGTCACCAGAAACCTGCTCTCCCACCTGGCCAGACAGGGGCGCACCCGGCAGGCAGACACCGGGGGATACTTCCCTTACCGGACGGATAAAGAAGAATCCGATCCCGGCATGGTGCGGGCGGCATGGGTACTGCTTGATTTTATCGACAGGGCGGACTACCACTCGTGCAGTGAGTTCCCCGTAAAGATTGCCTTTTTCTCCGGTGGCGAACTGTATGAGATCGTCCATGCCGCTGCCGGGCAGGAGGCCCTTGTCACCCACGCCCTGCGCCAGAGCCGTGACAGCGGCGGCCGCCGTATCGTGCTGGTGGATGAGCCGGGGCAGATCCCCCTGCTGGAATTTCCGGGGATAACCGGATTCTGTACCGTGGATGGCAGCGGGAATGTAAGCTACTACAAAAAATCAACATAAAACAATCTTTGCCCTGACCGCCATGATGCAGGGCAGCTATATTACAACATCCAAAGTCCAGCTAAGAAATGTCAATAGGTAAAATAAAAAATGTTAAAAAAGTTTTTTTCAAGCAGTTAATGTAAAAAAGCGTAACTTTAATAAACCCACTTATGTGGAAATATTTAAAATTCATAAGAATCTGTTAGGCTACGTTCTGTATCTTGTCAGGATGTTCCGCTAGATACCGCTCACAGTGCTCCTGAGGAGTCATGATCGCAAATGGTTTATTATCCCGGAGCATGGCAAAAATGATGTTGCAGATTTTATGCATGACAGCTCCAACCGCCACGTTTTTCTTCTTGCTTTTGCATTTGTCGGCATAATAGCTGTGGATAACTGGATTTACAGGTGCTTTTGTCCCTTTCTCTACTTTAAGATTATTGAGAGCCACCATGTGCAGGATACGCCTGGCAAGGCTGGAGCCCCTCTTGGACATGTGGACTTTGTCACCATGGAACTTGCCGGACTGCTTTACGGCAGGATCCAGGCCAAAGTAAGCATAAAGCTTCTTTGGAGAGGAAAACAGGTCAAAGGAGCCCATTTCAGCGATCAGGACAACCGAACTGAGAAACCCAACCCCACGCAGGGACTGGAGAAGGAAGATGCGGTCATAGACTGGCGTCCCTTCCAGCTTGTCAACAGCCTTATGCAGTTCTCCCAGTATAGTGTCCAGATGCTCCTGATATTGTCGGTAGGCTTTGATATACAGCCGGATCCGGAGCGCATTGCATTGAAGCGCATGTCCGAAAACAGCGGCATCCTTTGCAGCAGCACAAATGGCATCATATTTGGAAATGGCATATTTCATACCAAAACGTGCTGTCCGCCGGATGGTTTCCACGAGTTCGTCTTTTGAGGCAGCAAGCATGTCCGCAGCAAGTGGGTAAGCTTCCAGGAGCTTTAAGGAGGTCTGGGTTGTGATCTTGCTGAACACATGCAGATAAGCGGGGAATGACACTTTGAGTTCGGCATTGAGTTTCAGAACAACGGCAGACTGCAGGTCTTTGAAATAATAGTAATCCCGCACGAGGTTACGCAGGTCAATGACGGCGTCATCCGGGACAATGGAAGTTTTAAGGGAGGCGTCCAGACCGACTTTAGCAACTTTTTTTGAATCAAAAATATCATTATGTAGTTTCCTTACGTTCAAATTTGTGCTATTCTTAGTGATGATAGGATTAATGACGGAGCAGTCAAACCCCTTATCACGAAGGAAGTACAGGAGCGGGATGTGGTAGATCCCTGTGGACTCAAGGAAGCAGCGGCTTTCGAGGGAATACGTCTCTTGTGCTTCCTTTATTTTTGCGACAGCAAGCTCACGGGAGAGCGGATCAGAATGAATGATCTTAAAAGGTTTTCCAATGAGAATGCCATTAGGGAGCATGATGGACATCCAGGAAAAGTCAGAGCCGACATCAAGCCCGACAGAGAGGTAAGGGATGGTTTCAAGCATCGTAAGTACTTTTTGATATTTCATGGTTAAGTCCTTTCTGGCAGGCATCCATTTCCAGAGGGTGGATACACAACCTAGCGGCTTATACAGGTATAGCCAGGGGCTTCCCAACCAGCCAAAACATAAATCACCACCGAATGGACTGACAGACTTTCTGAGAGGTTTCACCAGCGAAAGGCCGGTTCCCAAGGAGGAGTCGTCAATGATCCTGCCTCAGTGATTATACCTCTATATTTTGTCTGGTGCAGGAAGGAAACCTTAAATAAAGTAAATAATATTGCGCTATAACTTCTGATGGAGGGAGAACCCCTCCTTCCGTTATAGCTATATAGATTTATTAGATTGGACTTTGTAACTATTAACTTAGTAGTCATTCTTGACTACACCATTATTATACTAGGAGGGATGTAATTGGACCGAAAGATTATCTCACGCCGGATCGCAGATATCCAGAACAACCTGTCACGGCTGAACAACAACATCTGCGCCATGGATTCCCTGGATATCCAGAGGTATCCCGAAAACTATGAAACCATGTCAACCGAAGCCGCTTTAAGAGCGGAAGGGATTGCCTGCCAGCTCAGAAATCTCCTTTACGCTTCCACCTCTGTCCCCAAGGCAGAGTACCTTGTGAAAGCCGGGGAAGTGCATGGCATTGAGATCAGCTATGAAAACGGCATCCTGGAGGTAGCCCTTCCACGGCTGCTCCCAAAGAAAAAAATGCGCCAGAGCAGCCTGTTCCTGCTTGATCCGCTCCACGCAACACTGGGACAGTATGCAAAAGAACACCCTATGCCACACTTCCGGGAATGTGTGGTCTGCATCTCCCATGTATATGACCATGAACTGCCGGACTGGTGCCTGCTGGACTATGACAACCTGCAACAGAAGCAGATCCTGGACACCATCGCCCTGTATGTAATGGCGGATGACAGCGGGCTTTTATGTGACGCCTACAATACCACGGAGCTTGGGGATAAGGACGGCACCCGTATCTATATCATGGAGAAAAGCCGCTTTGCAGGATGGCTCTCCGGACGGGAAAAGGAGCTGAAATCCATATCGGATTTTTAATGGTTTTGGCGCCATTTTCACCCCATACGGCCAGAATGGGAAAAAATATTGTATTTATTGGACTTTATCTGCGGCTGACAAAGTTTTATTTACCGAAGTCTTTAGCCGCCCCGGTACAAAACCGGAAAAGGAGGTGATCTTTTTATGTCCGATAAGGGTACATTCCCCAGACAGGACACATTAGGCTTTTGCCTGCTCGAACTGGCCGCCATCTGCGGCGAGTTCCCGTCCAGCCTCCTCCCCCGCATCCCCGGCAGTTCCAGTTATAAGGAGGCGGTCATAACTTCGCTGAAAAAGGAGGGGCTGCTCCGGGTGTTCTACAAAGACAGGCTGCGTGGTTTCCGGCTGGGGCGGAAAGCAAAAGGCAGGCTCCTGGCAGAGAACCCCGACCGGTTTGCTTTTTACCTTACCGGGGACACGGATACCAACCGGATCAGAAGCGAGGTAACGAGAAGGTTACGGCTGCACCGGGCAGCGGAGACCTATGCCGCCATGCTGAACGCAGGTGCCGCAGTTTTCCGTGATGAAAAGCCCCCTGTTTTTTTACCGGAGGCTGTTCCGTTGCCTGTCCTGAAATCCCCTGCTTTTTATGGCTCCCGTGAAATCAAAGAAATGGGGATCGATATGGTAAAGATCCGAAGCTCCCGGATGATTGGCGTGCTCCTTACCCCGTCCGGCATCTTCCTTACCTATAACAGCGGACTATATACAGCAAAATGGGACTACCGGGCAGAACAGCGGGCGCAGGTTCTCCTGAAAATGGTCCTCTGCCACCAGCGGATGGTCTTCCAGTATGCCCGGACGGAGGCTGCCGGCCTGCTGTTTGGCGACACGCTGGAGCCTTTCTACCAGATCATGTCAGAGAGTGACAGCCATACCCGCTGTTTCTTCCTTCTGGATGGCAATTATGAACATTTTTATTACCTGACCAATGACCATTACGGGGATACGCTGCTGAAACTTTTGTGCAGCCCGGAAAAAATAACGGAGCTTGACCGCATGCTGATGCAGGGGCTTTCCCCAAAGGACACAGGGCTTCCCATAGAACATGACGCCCTGGACGGGGACGGCAGCCCGGTGCTGTTCGGCTATTTCCTGGACATCCCCCGCATCAACCGTTTCCACACGGCGCTCCAGCTGCAGGAACGGACGGGAACCCTGGTCTGTTTTGACTTCCAGAAGGAAGTTCTCCACCGCTTCTGCGGCAGACAGGTGGAGTTTTCCACCATCAGCTTTGAAAAATTTGAAAGGAGGTTTTTCCCATAGACAAGAAAAAATTACTGAAAGGGCTGGTGACTGCCCCAATCGCCATCCTTGCCGTCCTGTATGCGGGCGGCTACCTGGGGCAGTTCATCGGCAACTATGCCCTTTGGAAACAGGGGGGCGGCTATCCGGGGGATGACACTTCCCCCCTGCCCGCATCCCCCGGCCTGTCCGCCTGCCTCCGTGCGGCGGTTCATCCGCCATACGGGATCTACGGGATATTTATCTGTATCGGGCTGCTGGCCGTGCTGCTCCTTTTCGTCATGCGGATCGGGTACAGCGATACCGGGGAATATGACGAGGACCGGAATTTCACCTACTCTGCCAAAGGAACCTATGGCACCTCCGGCTGGATGAGCCGGAAGGAGATGGCCGGCGTCCTGGAACTGGTGGCTGACCTGCGCCGGTATCAGGGGATCGTCCTGGGGATGCTTGACAGGAAGGCGGTCTGCGTGCCGGAGAAAACCCGGCTCAACAGCAACCTGGCAGTCTACGGCGCCAGCGGCTCCATGAAGACACGCTCCTTCTGCATGAACCGGATTTTACAGGGGGTATCCCGCGGGGAATCCCTGGTCATCTGCGACCCGAAATCGGAGCTGTACGAAAAATCCAGCGAATACCTGCGCGACAAGGGCTATACGGTCCGTGTGTTCAACCTGGTCAATCCGGAAAACTCGGATTCCTGGAACTGCCTCAGTGAAGTGGAGGGGCAGGAACTGATGGCGCAGCTTTTCGTGGACGTCATCATCAAAAATACCACGGGCGGCGGCAAAGGGGACCATTTCTGGGATTCCGCAGAAATGAACCTGTTAAAAGCGCTGGTGCTGTATGTGGATAAGGGCTATCCCCCGGAGAACCGGAACATGGGGCAGGTCTACCAGCTCATCACCTTAAACTCGGAAACCGCCCTGAACAGCCTGTTTGAAGTGCTGCCCATCAACCATCCGGCAAAGGCGCCTTACAGCCTTTTTAAGCAGGCATCCGATTCCGTGCGGAGCGGCGTCATCATCGGCCTGGGGAGCCGCCTGCAGGTGTTCCAGTCGGAGCTGATCAAGAAGATCACCGCGCGGGATGAGATCGACCTGAAATTACTGGGCCAGGAGCCCTGCGCCTATTTCCTCGTAACCAGCGACCAGGACAGCACCTTTGACTTCCTGGCATCCCTGTTTTTGTCCTTTGTGTTCATCAAGTTAGTACGTTATGCGGACAAGAACTGTGAGGGCGGCCGGCTCCCCGTGCCCGTCCATGTCTTAGGGGAGGAACTGACCGCCTGCGGCACCATCCCGGACCTTTCCCGGCGCCTGAGCGTGATCCGCTCCCGGAACATCTCCATGTCCTGCGTGTTCCAGAACCTTGCCGGGCTGCAGAACCGGTATCCCTTAAATCTCTGGCAGGAAATCCTGGGGAATTGTGACGTCCAGCTCTTTTTAGGCTGTACCGATCCCCTGACGGCGGAGTTTGTCTCCTCCCGCACCGGGCTTGCCAGCGTGGCGGTCTCCAGCAAGTCCAAACAGTTAGGCACCTGGCGGATCTCCAACTACACGCCGGAATACCGGGAGACCAGCGGCGTGGGGAAACGCCCCGTGCTGACGCCGGATGAAGTGCTGCGCCTGCCCATTGACGAGGCGCTGGTCATCATCCGGGGAAAGAAAACCTTAAAGGTGGACAAGATGGATTATTCCAAACACCCGGAATACCCCCTGCTGCGCTCCTGCAAGGCATCCGCACACATCCCGGAATGGAGGCGCCTGGAAATGGAAGCCGCTGCAACACCGGAACCGGCGAAGCCGGCCCCACAAAAGCAGGCACCAAAGCAGACAGCCAAAACAGCATCAAAGCCCGCCCCAAAAGCAGGGACAAAGCCTGCGGCAAAAGGGGCGGTGAAGGCACCGGCATCTGGCGCACAGCAGAAAGCGCCGTCCCCTCCGGCATCCGGACCGGGAAAGGCTGCTCCTGCTGGGATCGTATCCACGGACAAGGATTCCATCATGTCCTGAAATGCAACTGCTATGGAACGGCCCGTTCTGGGGCTGTGAAATAGAACAACAACACTATGGAGGTAAACACATGGCAAGAAAAAAAGAACTTATGGAACTGGAAAACCCTTCTATGGAAGGAAACAACCCTTTGGACGGAACGGGCACAGAGGCCGAAGCCTTCCCTGGAGAGGGCACACCGCCTGAAGCGGACGGGGACGGCATGGACTTAAATGAGCTGCTTGGCAGCATGGACCAGGAACCGGCTGCCGCACCGGATCTGGCAGAGGGGGATCTCCCGGAGCTTACAGAGGAAGAGATCTTCGGGGAGGGGCCGGAAGGTTCCGGGGGCACCGACACCACGCATGGCGCTGACGGGGAAAGTGATGCTTCCGGGGAAGCCCAGCCGGAACAGGCAGCTTTATCGGAAACAGGCAGCGCCTCTGCAAAGACCAGACGCACCACCCGCAGAAAGAAAGAGGAACCCTCCGCAGAAACGGACGGGGATGCCCAAAAAGCAGAAACGGAAACGCCGGAGGGCATGGAAGCCGTAGCTGACAGCGTGCCCGATCCCCTGGCGGCCGATGCTGATACCGATAAGAGCGGGCTGGCCGATGATACCGCAGAGAAAGCGGAGGAAACCATTCCCCAGGAAGAAACAGAACCCACTGGAGCCGGGCCGGAAGACGCGCCTTTCCCCTCCGCTGAAGACACAGCCGGAACTGCGGTTCCCCCTGCGGCATCCCTCTCCCGCCGTACCGCCGCCAGGGGCAGGAAAGAGGAGGCCCCGGTACTGACACTGGAGGTGCGCGGGGAAGTGGAGACAGAAGAATCCCGCGGGGACGCCATCTGGCATGAGATCCACAATGCCTACCGTACCAGACGTATCCTTACCGGGCAGCTTGGCGGGATCGAGCAGACGGACAACGGCAAGACCATCACCATCGTAGACTATAAGGGCTTCCGGATCGTGATCCCCTTAAAGGAGATGATGATCAATGTAGGCCGCAGTCCTTCCGGGCAGGAATATGCGGAGCTGATGCTGCGTCAGAACAAGATCCTCGGCAACATGCTGGGGGCGGAGATCGACTTTATCGTAAAAGGCATTGATTCCAAAACCCGCAGCGTAGTCGCCAGCCGGAAGGAAGCCATGCTCAGGAAACGGCAGACCTTCTATCTGGATACGGATGCGGCAGGCATGTACCGCATTTACGAGGGGCGTATTGTCCAGGCCCGTGTGATCGCCGTGGCTGAGAAGGTCATCCGGGTAGAGGTTTTCGGAGTGGAGTGCTCCATCATGGCCCGCGACCTGGCCTGGGAGTGGATCGGGGATGCCCATGAGCGTTTTTCCGTAGGCGACCAGGTGCTTGTGCGCATCCTGAACGTGCGCCGTGACAGCCTGGAGGATATGGGCATTAAGGCTGACATCAAGAGCGTGTCCCAGAACACCAACCATGACAACCTGAAAAAATGCCGCATCCAGAGCAAGTATGCCGGCAAGGTCACAGACGTACATAAAGGCGTGGTCTATATCCGGCTTTCCAACGGCGTGAACGCTGTGGCCCACTCCTGCTATGACTACCGGACTCCCGGCAAGAAGGACGATGTGAGCTTTGCCGTCACCCGGATTGATGAAGAACGGGGCGTGGCTGTGGGGATCATTACCCGGATTATCCGGCAGAATCTGTAGCATTTTGCTATAAAATAGATGGAATTATTGAATTTAGAATTCTACTAAACCATTACTTAAACAGGAATCATCTGGAAAGCAGTGCGAAAAGATGAACTGTACTAATTAAATCTTGACAATCACACAGCAATATAAACAGAGAGACGATATCCAAGGTAAACAAGAAATGACCCTGCCTAATTCAAACAACTAACAACAATTTGTTCAGATTGGGTAGGGTCGTTACTACTTCATCCATATTTTTTAACAAACATAATGGCAGATTTACGCATTTCCTGACAATATTTCAATAATTCATTTTCTGAAAGACGTAGTACACGCATAGCCCGTACTTTCCGTTCTTCCGTACTCGCATTGATTCGTTCCCATTCAAAAGCCCGCATAATTTGTAGCTCTGCAGCAGAGAATTCCGAGCAAGAAAGTAGCCCATCAATATAAAATCGCTCATTAAAACTAAAATTTTTTGGCAGCAATCCATGATGCGTCATATATGTAAACAATTCTGTGCCTGGATAAGGTACTGCAATATTGATATTGCACAAATCCGCTCCCATATTGTATGCAAATTCAAAGCTACTGCGCACATCCGCCCAAGTTTCACCCGGTAAACCAATAATAAAGTCAGCAATCAGCATGATATTATGATTGTGAACCTTCTGCACTAATGGTGCAACAATTTCAAGATCTAATGGCTTATGAATAATTTCCTTTAAGACTCGCTGTACACCTGACTCTATAGAAATACCGATGCGAGTACACCCTGCTTCCTGAAGAAGATTAAGAATTTCATCATCCAAATCCCATGCGGCTAAATTTCCGATTTGAATTTCCAGATTATATTTCCTCGAAATCAGTTCTGTAAACAGTTCTTTTGCTCTTTGTTTATCTGCAACGATATTATCATCCATAAAAGAAATCTGCTCAACATTAAAATGTTCAATAAAGAACGCAATCTCTTCCACTACATCTACGGTAGGACGATATACTATACGACTACCACTCAGACTTCGGTTTGCACAAAAAAAACAGTTATATGGGCAACCAAATGAGGAGATAATATTCACACTCTTTTTTTCGAAACACTCTGTCGAATAATTTTTGGGGTTATACGATTGCTGTAGAGAAAAATACTTTTCAATATCAAGATAGCTATAATCAGGTTTTACAATTTCTTGCGTCTGAAACAACAGGGAATCCAACGGTGTAAGCCATGGTTTCCCATTTTTTCGCAAGCCTAACCCTGCCTGTTGCAATAACAAATCCCACTGCTTTGTCAAGATCATTTTCACAATCTGAGGTAAGCGTCCTTCCGCATGTCCCTGCATAATTACATCTACATTTTCATCCTCCAGTACCTGATAAGGTAAAGTGGTCGGATATATACCTCCCATAAGTGTAACACAATATGGAAGGGCACGCTTTGCAATTCGAGCAAGTGTGTGGTATTGTATCTGGTAATCTATCGAAAGCGCTGATATCAGAACTAAATCTGCCTTCGTGTATCGAAGAGCTTCTTCGGTTTGTTCAATTGTCCACTCATTTACATTTGCATCCAAGACAGAAAAATCAAATTGTTTCTTCAGCAATGCCGTGATAATTGGCACTGAAGGTAACCAAGTGCGAAAGGCCCGTTTACCATGCCAAGAGAAGTTATTTATGACGAGTACCACTTTTTTCAACTAATCGCCTCCGTTTCTAAAATAAAATTGCAATAAACCTCTTCAACTTTTTTCATTGTGTCGGGAATGTCTACACCAATAACTTGCACCCAACCGGTGCTATCAGTATATGCACGACGACTGACCAGCTGATCCCCTCGGTGATAGAAAATTTCTCCTGCATGAATCTGGCATTTTGTCTGCAAAGATGAAATCGAAGAGATGTTCCGGATTATCCCTTCGGTCATGGGCAAAAATATATCTGCGACACAGCCCTGTATTTCGGGGAGCGGATTAATCGACTTTCCCAACAATACATCAATTAGAAGATTTTCCACAGAACAACCATACAGCAGTGTAAAATTTTGGAGAATATGATCTCCAGGAGTTCTCCATGCAAATTCACAAATAGTCGGTATTCCATCGGAAGAGATAAAAGCCTCTAAATGTAGATAACCATTTTGCAATTTTAATGCGGAAACAATCCGCTGTGTCAGCTTTCTAGTATCGAATTTCCAACTTTGGGGAGGAAATCCTACTGCCATCTGACAAAAGCGAGTTTTGTACTGTGCAAAATCAAGATTCGTATAGGGTAACCAAGTGTAAAGATTCTGAATTATGAATCCGGCTGAAACAATAGCATCTAGACACCAAATCTTATCAGGTTGATATTTTTCTGCCATATATTTTCCTTGAGAAAACTCCAATTTCAATGATTCAAGGTGGCACAACGAATTGATTTTATATACTTCAATGGAAGAAACTCCCATGCGCCATTTAATGATAAAAGGATATCCCCAATGTGCACCACAGGCAACCGCATCTTCAAAGCACTCAAGGGCAGCATACTCAGAACAGGGGATACCTTCGCTACGAAGGAATTCTTTCATGTGCAATTTATCCCGAACGATGTCAGATTGAGTATCCGTTAATGCGCCTGGCAAATGTAATGCACGGGCAATGCGTTGAATATAGACCTGGTTGAATTCCGAGTCATTAAAAAAAATATCGACACCATTACACTCTTCCCTCAAAAATGTTGCAAGATGAGTGCAATTTTCTTCGAAATCTGCCTTTTTGTCAAGTATGAACACAGGTATATGCATTGTAGACTGCAAATGTTGACAAGAGAATTTAAGGCTGTTGCAAAACCTAATTAAAAGTAGCTGTATATCTTGCCTCAAAATCAGCGCATTAACCAAGGCATTTTCTGATTCTTCCACATAAAGAACAGTTTTCATTTGAGGATCCTTTCCGGTTAACCGAGCATTATTTGATAGATATTCCGGGCAAATGTATCTGCTGGATTCAGAGAGTCATTTTGATTTAGATCAAAATATAGGTCTGGTTCGGCCAATTCAACCTCCATGATTCGGATTTCATCAAAATATTTCACTAAATCGACTCGCAAATAAAGTAACTGTTTTCCTTGAAGAAAGTGGCATATATGATTGCCAGCCTCTCGCCATTGAGAAGGAAGGTCTAGAACCGATAGTGGTGCCTTTTTGACGTTAAAAACACCAGGATAACGCACTACAGAGTGACTAAATTCACCCTGAAAGTAGATCAGCGACACTTCACCCTCCACAACGGAGGAAACAAAGGGTTGAAGAATAATATTATGTCTATCTTGCAAAATACGAAATGCCGTTTCCTCCGCCATCCGCATCCACCCCTTCTGACGACGATCGGCAAGTGCAACATGATAGCCGCCGGAAGAAACTGTAGGTTTTAATACAATCTGATCCCATTTGCAGCGATGCAGGCAGGTGTGTGTTGTTTCCAAAGTATCACAAAGAAGATAGGGAAGAGGTTTTATCGGACAAGTATCCAACTGGTTTAGTTGTCGGGCCTTATCAATGTTCTCACAGATTCTTCGGTAGCCGTTAGCTATAGGGATGTGGTTCTGCTCAAGATCAGTTAGCCAAGCCAGAAATTCTTTATAATGGGCATAATAATCCCAACAGGAACGCAGAATAATCAGACCATATTTATCCCAATCAGCCGGTTCATC
>ERZ808046.1230-NODE-1230-length-12427-cov-7.078704_pt1 | contig 12427 bp, 16 predicted proteins | sample MGYA00380196_ERZ808046 | MGnify/ENA primary metagenome ERZ808046 (study PRJEB31490, sample SAMN06133421) | mouse gut metagenome | isolation source: Z6_2 | host: mice | place: China: Chengdu | collected 2015-05 ...
CATCATAATACCACCCCTTTTCTTTCAGTATATCAGAAAAAGAGGGCGCAGGACATCAAAAGTTCGCTGTAGTACTAATAAGTGATTTTTTAATGAATACATAATTCTGAAAAGGGAGTTATTTTTACAGTCTGTCCGTTCAGCTTCACATCCACTTCCCGAGCGGTCAGTTCATCTGCATGTTTTTCCAGTATGGTCACATAAAAATTCCACACGGTCTCTTCATTTTCATCCATCCAGTCATCGGGAAGAAGATGCAGCCTGTCCTTTGGATATTTGCAGCGTTCACAGTCCACAGCGGCAGAAACATAAGGTTTTTCGATCTCATGATATCCATTGTCCCGAAGATAACCGGCAACCCTGATGATTGTCACATAATCGGAATCGCCATAGAAATTTTCATAATAAGATTCCGCACCTTCATGAAACGTCTGAAACTGCCAGCTGAAAATCTGAGTGAAAGCATCCGCCCAGGGCGGCAGGGCGTCTTTGTATTTTTCCATGATACAATCAAAAAAATCAACCAGCACATCACTGTCTTCCTCAACCGTGCCGCAGCCTCCGTAGGCATTCCCAGTCTCTCCCCGGGCCTGTATCCGCATCAGTCCCAGGTACAATGCTTCCATGTCCATCTGTTTCTCTCCTCATGCAGCTTTCTGTTCAGCAGCCGCGGCTGCTGTTTTCTTATATTACCATGATCAAAGTTCCTGCACCAATCAGTACGCAGCCGACCAACGACTTTACAGTAAACGGTTCATGAAGAATCAGAAAAGCCAGTACAAGGGTAATCACCACACTCAATTTGTCCACCGGCACGACCCTGGACACCTCTCCAAGCTGCAAAGCCCGGTAATAACAGAGCCACGAAACCCCGGTTGCCAGTCCGGAGAGGATCAGAAATATCCAGCTTTTTATGCTGATCCCGGTAATTTTATTCTGTGTACCGGTCAAAAATACCATGCTCCATGACAGAGCCACCACCACTGCCGTCCGTATCGCCGTGGCAAGATGAGAATCCACATCTTCGATTCCGATCTTGGCCAGTATGGAGGTAAATGCTGCAAAAAGTGCAGACAGCGCTGCAAAGAAAAACCACATATAAACCGGCCTCCTGTTTTACCGTTTCCTTCTCTCCCATGACACATAAAGATTTCCATGATTCATTCCGAATCTTTTTTCACATCCGCCTCCAGTGCAAGCATCATCTTCTCGTACAGGGCAGGAAGATCCTTTTTGATATTGGAAGGTTTTCCGTCCTTTTTCAGATAGCAGTGCTTTGACACCCCTTCCGCCCGCACCTCCCCGGTCTTTTCATCCCGCATCACATAGGCGATCTCATATTTGACTCCTTTAAAAGACCGAAGCGACACTTCGATCCCGATCCGGTCTCCAAAGTATGTCATGGACCGGTACTCGCACTGTACACTCAGTACCGGGCTCATGATCCCCGCCTCTTCCACCGCCCGATAAGGAAATCCCATCTGGTCCATATAGGCAATCCTGGCTTCCTCCATCCAGCGGATATAATTGGAATGATGGATGATCCCCATCTGATCGGTCTCGTAATACTGTGCCTGATGTGTGTAAACCATTCTGCTTGTCCTCCCCTGACTGTATATTTCCCCTTTTCAGGTCCGTTTTCAAGAAAATCATAGCCATTGTGTACATTCCGGATTCTATAAAATGTATTCCTCCACCCTGCTTTTCAGCAATTCCTGCAACTCTTCGTCCATAAACGCATAATCGTCGCCAATACACAGACAGACCATCTTTTTTCCTGCAACCAGATCCGGATACTTTTCTTTGATTCTCCGCACATGTTTCTTTTCCATACAGAAAATAAGATCTGCCCACCCAAGCAGTCCGGGTGTGACTCGGACTCTGGCACCCCGCTCGGTGCCCGCAGAGCGGACTTCATGTCCATGATATCCGTCGAGAACCTTCTCTGCTGTCAGACTGCGTCTTTTATTCTGGCTGCACAAAAAAAGCAACTTCATCCTGCTCTCCCTCCGGTTTGCTGGCATTAATCAGAAGCCAGAACTGTAAGCAGCGAAGAATACCGCTCTGAATTCTTTTTTATATCATCCTCGGATACCCCATAATAAATATACAGTCTTCGGCTGAGTCTTTTGAGCTTTTTCATGGCTTTTTTGTCCCCGCTGTAAGAAATTCCGAAGACATTCCATCGAAAATCAATCCCAATCTCCATTCTCCCGCCCTCTGTCCGGATCTGGTAAAGATGATAATCCATGGGAAACAAATCATCCGGTATCTGTGCCGCCCGTTCACTCTGCTTCTGAAGCCAGTCGTACATCTCTTTCCTTGATTTTTCATCGTTCATGGAGAAAGCCGGGATCCTACTCAGCTCTCCCAGAAGCTTCGGCCTGTATCTGCTGATCAGACTGCCCTTCAGACATTCCCGCTGTTCCCTGTATATTCTGCTCTCACCGGAAAATTCCACCGCACCATAATGCTTTTTCATAAAGAAAACCGTCTCTTCCAACGTATGTGCATGGGGACGGATCCGGCGCGCAATCCGCTTTCTTCTCAGTCGGAAGATCCAATTTCGGATCCGGACTTTCCATGGTCTCTTTCCCGTTCTGCCTGCCAGAAAAACACTGGTCGGGCCGTCCGCTCCGCCGATGATGCTGACGCTTTCTGCTTTCATACTCCTCATCCTTTCTGCTGCCGCTTATGATGCTTATTTCCAAAACCGGGGGTGTATATAAATGCTAACATATTTCCTGGATGTTTGAGGGAACAGACTCAGGCGGCTGCTTCCTGCAATACATAATATGATCGACTCCTTCGTTTTGGATTGCATACCACCCGGGCTCAAGCGACAGCTCAAAAACCTTTTCCATTTCCAACTCCGGATAGGAAAGACATTGAATCAACTCGCTCGCTGTAACTGCCAACAGTTTGCCCGCAGGAAGATGCAGCCACTTGCATGGGGATGTAATTTCAGCGCTTTTTGTAAGCTCACATTCCTTGACAACACAATCTAAAAGCCAGACAATCATTTTTCCCTGTCCGCAAAATTCCCGGATTTGTTCGGTTTCCCGCTGCCTTACGACATCCCAGTCCTCATTGGGAAAATCACAAATCAATTCGGATGTCCCGGATGAATCAAGCAGAATATCCATCTCATATAACAGATCGGCATCACTCAATTCTGACAGATAGCTTTCATCTATGAAGACCAGTCCATCCAGCATGTCACAGTCCAATGTATATTTCATGTACGGTTCCTCCTTCGTTTTGGCCAAAACCAGTTAAATATTTACCCGGCACTGTTTCAAATCAGCACAAGAGGAAACTGGATTCCATTTTAAAATCCAGTCTGTTATCATCATACCACAAATCCGCGTACATGGAAATTGATTTTTATCGTTAATATCCATATCTTTTCCTGTATTTCAAAAACAGGAAACCCGACAGGCAAAACGCCATCCACTCTGCCGCAGGAGTAGCCAGCCAGATTCCGTTCACACCCAGAATGCAGGGAAGAACGAGCATTGTGATCAGCATGAACACAAAGGATCTGGAAAATGCAAGGACCGCCGAAACCGCCCCGTTGGACAGTGCAGTAAACATTCCGCTGGCAAATATATTAAAGCCGATAAAGAAAAGTGCCATTGTACAGATCCGGTTCCCGGCAGCAGCCAGCTCGTATACCGGATGATCCGGGCGGGCAAAAATGGACACCAACGGCTTTGTCAGCATAAAGGAAGCCATAACCGTCACAAGGGAAATCCCGGTAATCACCCGGAAGCTGGTGGCAATCAGTTTTTTCAGTTTCTCATGGTTTTTCTCTCCGTGGCAGTAGCTGATCATGGGCGCAACCCCGTAGGAATACCCCGTATACAGAGAACTTGCAAACATCAGCACATACATGATGATCGTGACGGCCGCAACTCCGTCCTCTCCCACATAATGCAGCATGGTCCAGTTAAACATCATTGTGATAATTCCGGTAACAAGCGCAGTCGCCATTTCCGAACAGCCATTTGCGGCCGCATTTACCAGAACTTTCAGCCGGAATACCGGTTTTTTAAAATGCAGAAAACTTTTCTTCCGGCTGAAAACAAACAGCCCCGCTGCTGCCGTCACAGAATAGCCAAGCCCGGTCGCAACCGCCGCACCGCCGATGCCCATACCAAATCCGGCAATCAGCACATAATCCAGCACCATATTCAGGATACCGCCTGTCACTGAACAGATCAGGGACAGATTTGCCCTGTCACCGGCAATCATATAAAGTGTAAAATTGTTCATCAGAAGAATCGGTACAGTAAATATCAGATACCGGCTTACATATTCCACACAGTACCTTTCCACATCAGGCGAGAGATTCATGCCGGCAAACACAGGATCGATTGCCAGATATCCCACTGCACACATGACCATTCCTGCAATGACATTGATCAGAATCAGGAAGGTAAAATCTTCCTTTGCCTCTTCCCTTTTCTGTTCCCCCATTTTTTTCATAACGACTGCGCTGCCTCCGGTGGCAAGCATGGTGGAGATCGCCGTCACCAGCTGGATCACGGGCGCGGTCAGGTTGATTGCAGAAAGCGCATCGGTACCGATCAGATTTGACACAAACAGCCCGTCAACCATGGTATAAAAAGACATAAATACGGTCATCACAATCGTTGGCACGGCAAATTTCAGAATATTCCCAAGTGTTACCGGTTTATCGTATATGTTCAGGTTTTCCATATCAATTTCCTCCGTCTTCCTTGTATTTTTTCCCTGTGCATAGTATCATAGACCGTACAGTAACTGTACAGTCAAGTCCAATTTCAGAATGAAAGAGAAAAAATGAACAAAGAAGACAAAACACTCACCATCGGTCAGTTTGCAGCCATGCATGGCATCAACAAAAAAACCCTGATGTGGTACGATGAAATCGGACTGTTCAAGCCGGCCTTCATCAATCCCCAAAATGGATACCGTTTCTACAGCTATCATCAAAGTCCCATACTTGAGACAATCCTGCTGCTGCGGGAACTGGATGTGTCCATCCATGAGATACAGGATTTTATGAAAAACCGTTCTGCCCGGAGCCTGAAATGCCTCCTGGAAGAAAAAATAACGGATCTTAACCTGCAAATTGCCCACCTGGAAGCCGTCCGGGCAACTTTATGTACACATCATCAGAATATGGCTGCTCTGCTCACCATGGATTTATCTGAAATCACCGTTATTGAAAAAGAAGAACGCTGTCTGGTCACGGTGGATGTAAACCGGGATATTTCCTTTGAACAGGAAGTGGAACTGATCACCGCCGAAACGGAAAAATATCAGCTTGGCCGTCTTCACAAGGCATCTTATGGTTCCATGATCCCTGTTTCCAGCCTGAAAGATGGGAATTTTGACAATTATACAAATCTTTTTATTGAAATCCCTTTTCTCCAGCACCAGGCCGGGCTGCATATCAGACCCGGGGGAACATATCTGAGAGCTTTCCACAAAGGGGACTGGGCCGGGATTCCGAAAAGATATCAGGAGCTTTTTGACTTTGCTGCCGAGCACAGCCTGACACTCCATGGATTTTCCTACGAAATGGGCATCAATGAAAATGTAATCGACCAGATTGACGATTATATCGTCCAGATTGAAATTCCGGTTCTGTGCGGCAAATTATGTTCTGGCCAGATTCCAGAACGGGACCATGGATCCGATGATCCATGATCCAGAACACCGCCCCGGGGCCTCCGAAGAAAATGGCCGTTGCAACTCCGGCAATATTTCCCATTCCGACCCGGGAACCTACAGTAGCTGCAAAAGCCTGAAAGGGCGTAATTCCCGTATCCGACTTCTCTCCATGTATCAGCAGATGGACCATCTCTTTGATCATCCGCACCTTGGGAAACCGCATCCTGATATTACAGATCTTGATATGGATTTGATCGATTTTGATCGATTCGATCGGAAAAAGAAGTCAGACTCCCCAAAAGATTTTATTTCGGAAATGATTTGAAATGACGGATATTATCATATTTTCCTTGTCAGGCAGACGGCCTGACTATCTGAAGCAAAGTATCAGAGACGACCGCGCAGATCCGCGTGGTCATCTCCTGAACCCCTGTTCTTTTTCTCTCTCTTTTTACAGATAAAGTTCATTCTTCTTACGGCCCCCGCAGACCTTTTTCATCTTCACACTGCCTGCTGCAAGAAGCATCCGGCTGACGTGCCGGGCATTCTTCGGACAGAGGGCTATGCAGCGCATACAGGAAATGCAGCGACTGGAATCGGTCTTTGACGGATCCGTAACCGGAATGGCTCCCACCGGGCATTTTTCTGCGCAGAGTCCGCACTGTATACAGGACTTCCCGGCCCCGGGCTTCATGGGAACGCCGTTGTATTCCCGATAGGGACGACTGCCCGGCAGGGACAGCGAACCTGTATCTGCACCTGATTCCAGTTTCATCCGGACCTGTTCTGCAAAGGCGGCAAGCTCTTTTTGATCCTGCGCATCAGGCCGTCCGGCTGCAAACTGACGCATGATGGAATGCTCTGCAACTGCGGCAACGGCAGCGATGCAGCTCCATCCGGCATCCGTTAAAACATCCCGAAGTTCCGCCAGCGTATCGTCATAGGCACGATTTCCATATACCACAAGGAGCACGGCTCTGGCTTTGTTTCCTTTCATCTGATGCAGCCTGGATACGGCGGCGGCCGGAACACGTCCGCCGTAGGACGGTACCGATACCACGCAGAGATCCTCCGGAGTAAAGGAAAGCAAAGAAAAATCCCTGCTTCGGTCTGTAAGATCAATCCTGGTATTTTCCGGACAAAATGATTTTGTAAACAGATCCGTCACTTTTTGTGTACCTCCGGAAGGACTGAATACAATCTGATAAAATGACATCTTTTGACTCCTTTCTTTTTGCTGTTTTTATAATAACTGTAAGTTTTTTCACCAATTCCTCATATGCAAAGCTTCCGGTATGGATACATCCGCAACGAACGGACTGCCGGACACCAGTTCATTATCCGGATCCAGATGAAACTTCGCTTCCAGTAAGGCCTTGTGCAGATTAAGTACCCCATCATAATCCAGATCTATCATAAAATCTTTCACCCTCCCATCCCTCCGTGTTCCTTTACAATCCCGTTGTAAAATATATACGATGCCTGTACCCCCAGCAGGCAAAGGGATACACGCCTGCGCACAGGTGTTACCAGACTCTGTATGTTTGATTATACAACAAAAGGACCAAAAGAAACAGGTATTTTCCTCTGTCATCAGAACATTCAGGCGCCGGACACTGTCAAATATGCACAACAAACGCATGAATCCACAAACTGGAAACGCTCTTAAAACAGAAATTGTTTTGCGGAAAACAAATATTTCAAGAAAATAAACGTTCTTGGAAACCATGATTCACAAATCATTCATGCGTTTGTCATGGTCAAATAGGTTTGTCATGCCAGGAATAACCATGATATAATGCATGTAACCGATACCATAAGAACAGGAGAACAACACATGAACCAAAATCCAACTTTCCGATTCGCCGAAAGAAAAGATCTGCCCGTCATTTTATCCTTTATTAAAGGACTTGCCGAATACGAACATATGTCCGATCAGGTAATCGCCGATGAAGCCACCCTGGAAAAGTGGCTGTTCGATCAGCCAAAAGCAGAGGTACTGTTGGCCTCCATTGACGGGATCGATGTGGGCTTTGCCCTCTTCTTCCACAATTTCTCGACTTTTCTGGGCCGGGCCGGAATCTATCTGGAAGATCTGTTCGTGCTGCCCGCCTACAGAGGCCAGGGCTTTGGAAAGGCCCTTTTGAAAAAACTTGCAGCCATCGCCGTGGAACGGGAGTGCGGACGGCTGGAATGGTCGTGTCTGGACTGGAATCAGCCCAGTATTGATTTTTACCGGTCACTGGGTGCTGTGCCCCTGTCCGACTGGACCATGTACCGGGTCACCAAAGATACGCTCACGAAGCTTGCACAGGAATAAGTTCCAACACTGTTCCCCCTGATTCTCATACTGTCACATACAGAAGTGCCGATGAGGAACCACCTGCAGGCGGCTTTTCATACCTGTGCTGTCTAAACTGCCAATGCTTACAGTGATTCAAAAAACAGCGCCATATCTTTCGCCCGTACCGGAACATGTACGGCAAACGCATGAATGAACAATTTGTGAATCATGGTTTCTGAGAGCTTTTATTTTCCTGAAAGAATTGTTTTCTTGAAAAAATTTCATCAAATCAGTTAAAAATGATTCCTGTTTTAAAAGAGTTCATCATTTATGGATTCGTTCGTTTGTCCTGCGGAATATGGGGAAATCTCTGGAAAATCTGCAGTTCCCGTGTTAAAATAAAAGTCACGGCATGTCTGTGCATCCGAAAAGGATGAAACGGCAAAATCATAACAGGAGGATAGCCATGAAAGTATTGATGTTAAACGGAAGTCCGAAGACAGACGGGAATACCCATACCGCACTGCTCGAAATTGGAAAGCAACTGAAACAGGAAGGCATCGACTATGAAATCGTACAGCTGGGCAGAAAACCGGTCAGAGACTGTATCGGATGCAACAAATGCAATGAAAACGGATGTGTCTTTACGGATGACGAGGTAAACGCATTTATCGCAAAAGCAAAAGAGGCAGACGGCTTTGTCTTTGGAACGCCGGTCTATTATGCCCATCCAAGCGGCCGCATCCTGTCCTTTCTGGACCGGGTATTTTACAGCAGCAGCCGGGTCTTCCGGTTTAAACCGGGAGCTTGTGTTGCTGTGGCCAGACGGGGCGGCACCACCGCTTCCTTTGACTGTCTGAACAAATATTTTGGTATCTCTCAGATGCCAGTAGCCGGATCCACCTACTGGAATAACCTGCATGGAGCCGTACCAGGAGAAGCAGAGCAGGATGCAGAAGGCCTCCAGACCATGCGGAACCTGGCCCGGAATCTGGCCTGGATGATCAAATGTTTCGATGCCGGTAAGAAAAACGGAATTCCTCTGCCGGAAGCAGAGACACAAAACAGGACAAATTTTATTCGATGATAAAAAGGTGTAAAACGATTGCTCCTGCAGGGATCAAAAGTTTTACACCTTTCTCTTCTTCTATGTATCTGTTTCCTCTTTGTCCGGGTTCGTTTTATATGGCAGTGCTACTATAAAACAAGTCTTTTTGTCCCTGCTCTCTGCCGTGATGGTTCCCCCATGCAGTAAAACAATCTCCTTGGCGATGGCAAGCCCAAGTCCGGCTCCTCCGGTTTTTGTGGCCCTTGCACTGTCCAGACGGTAAAAGCGGTCAAAGATTCTCGTAAGCTTTTCCTTTGGAATCGTCTTTCCTTCATTTTCAAAGGAGATCAAAACCTGGTCTTCCTCCACCCGGGCCTGTACCTCGATCACAGTACCCGGAAAACTGTAGGAGACCGCATTTTTTAAAAGATTCTGAAACACTCTGGCAAGCTTGGCCGAGTCCCCCAAAAGCCGGATGTCTTCCGGAATCTGAAGTTCCACCTGATTCTTATTTTTGTCCAGAATCGGATAAAACTCATCTGCCATCTGCATCATCATATAGGACAGGTCGATCTCTTCCGTCTCCAAAGCGGTCTGGGGAAGATTATACCTTGTGATCTCAAAAAATTCATTGACCAGTGTCTCTAAACGGTAAGCCTTCTCCAAGGTAATCTGGATATATTTTTCTTTTTGATTTTCTGGCATATCCGGCGCTTCATGAAGAAGACTTAAGTAACCAATGACCGAAGTCAGAGGCGTGCGAATGTCATGTGCCAGATACATAACCAGCTCATCCTTCCGCTTTTCTGAAAGCCTTGCCTCCATCTCCCGCTTCTCCAGCGTATGGTGAACCTGGTTCATTTTGCGCTCCATAGGCTCCATCTCCGGAGATAATTCGATCTCTTTCCCCGCAAGCAGTGCATCCAGTCCTCTGTCAATCTGCCGGAAATAGCGGATGAACCAGCTAAGAGAGATATAAAAAAACAGCAATATGGACAGCAGCAGAAAAATATCTATGATCTGGCCCATATGATTGCGAATGTAAAACTGGTAGATGGAAAGCGCATCCTGATATTCCACAAAAAGGAAAAACTGGATCAGCCTGATACAGCCATTTGCAATCTTTCCTGACAGCATGCTGTAAATCACCAGAAACAAAAGCCATGCGCCTGGAATCATCAGAATGATCTGGAAAAAGATCTTTCTTCGCAGTTTTCCGTAACCAGAACGAAACCATTTAGTTTTCAATCTTATACCCCACTCCCCACACCGTATGAATGTACTTGGGACGCTCCACGGTGTCCCCTAACTTTTCCCGCAGATGGCGGATATGGACCGTGATGGTGTTGTTGGATTTTTGATAGTACTCATCCTTCCAGATCTGGTGAAACAGCTCCTCCGAGCTGACCACCTTTCCCTTTCGCTGACAGAGAATTTTCAGAATCTCAAATTCTGTCGGTGTCAGGTCCAGTTTCTGATCATTCAGTGTGCACTCATGGCTGGTTACATTCAGAGACAATGCCCCGTGAAAAAGAATCGTATCTTCCTCTCCCACAGACGCCGGATTGTATTTTTTATAACGCCGAAGCTGCGCCTTTACCCGTGCCATCATTTCCAGCGGCCGGAAGGGCTTCGTGATATAGTCATCTGCCCCCAAAGTCAAACCAGTAATCTTATCCAGCTCCGCATCTTTGGCCGTCAGCATGATAACCGGATAGGTATACGTTTCCCGGATTTTCTGACAAAGGTCAAAACCGCTCATTCCCGGCAGCATCACATCCAAAATCGCCAGATCCAGCTCCTCCTGTCTGATACAGGCAAGAGCCTCCGCCGCTGTATAGTAGCGGTATACCGTATAATTCTCACTCTCCAGATAGACCGCAATCAGATCCGCGATTTCCCGCTCATCGTCTACCACCAGTATCTTTTCGCTCATATACATCCCCCTGCTTTTCTTATATTGTACCAATCATAGCATAAGCGTTGGGACAAATTCTATTAAGTTTTCTTAATATTTTATAAAGATAACACCGGTTCTTTATGACAGCTCAGCCCAGCCTTCTTTTGTCTTTACATACTGCATGCCGTAAGCAGCATAAAAATATGCCCGAACGGAAGGATCCAGGTTACAGGCATCGCTGTAGGTGCACAGTACCACATTGCCCGGCTCGCTCACGTATTCTTCCGTTTCATCCCCGGTCAGAAACCGCCAGCCGCAATCGGAGAAGTCTTCTTCTGGTTCTTCCCGATACATATGACCGATTCTTCCCTCTTCCAGCGCTTTTTTTGTGATCAGACACTGCTGACTGACATCAAAAAGGGCAACCCACTCCCGGCTTTTCGGCTGATACCAGGCATACTTCTGCCAGGCCATCCCCTCATCAAAAAGTTGACGAACTAATTTGATATTCAAATCCAAAAAATCTTTAAGTCCCTCTTTTTCCCGGCGCATAAAATACACAGCTCCGCACAGGCAGCTCACCGCATATTCCTCCCAGGATTGGTAGAAAACCTGAGCCATACGGACGAAAGGATCCGTGATCTCCCAGAACTCGTCCTCTGTAATCACCCCGCAGGCCACCGCTTTCCGGCACAGTCCGATCTTCTCATTGATATCCCAGGCGTAGAATCCACGCTCATTCACGATGGGTGCAAACTGTGCCGCCGTCTCTTTGGAAGCAAGAAACCATTCCCGGCCTTCCGGGCGCAGCTCCTCTAAACCAAACATGGGTGCTCCCACCCAAAAGGTCCGGAACTGTTCATACTGTTCACAGTCTGAAAACTCTCTGAGCAGTGCAGATTCTAAAGTTTCCCGGTCCTCAATCTCATACATATTCTGCAAAAATGCTCTTCCCTCCGCTGCCGCTTCCTCTGTGGGGCAGTGATACAGCTTTTCATAACCCATATGCCCCGAAATCCCCGGCATCTTCCGGCAGGCAGAGATTCCGCTCAGAAGCAGCGTAAATGCAGCCCGGTCCACCGGCTCTTTCCCGGAATTTCCAAAACGCTGCTTTAACTCTTCCCCAAATGTCATAATCTCTTCTTTCATCTGTGTAAACTGATCCGTCATTTTTTCTCTCCTTTTTCTTACGATTTGTTTTCTTTGGTCTGACAAAGATAATCTCTGATGTAATCTCTGCCGAAATTATATCACAGGCTCCAAGGTCCGGCAAGCTTGCAGGTGTTCCTATCGGTGCAGATCCTCTGTCCGTATGATCGGCAGAATCTGAAAATTCCTTCTTGTCATGTAGCAGATGGTCGTTTCAAAGATGCCAAAAAATATCAGTCCGCACATCCTAGTGTGTTTGAAAACTGCTTTCTGGCAGATGACGGGAATGAATTTTCAAACACACTCTAGTACTACAGCGAACTTTTGATGTCCTGCGCCCTCTTTTTCTGATATACTGAAAGAAAAGGGGTGGTATTATGAT
>ERZ808046.1231-NODE-1231-length-12411-cov-3.598751_pt1 | contig 12411 bp, 16 predicted proteins | sample MGYA00380196_ERZ808046 | MGnify/ENA primary metagenome ERZ808046 (study PRJEB31490, sample SAMN06133421) | mouse gut metagenome | isolation source: Z6_2 | host: mice | place: China: Chengdu | collected 2015-05 ...
ATACACATGTATAGGTGGCTCTCAAGCTTCAAATTGGTGGCTCCCAAGCTTTAGAATATTCAATGGTAGGAAGCGGCTGGCAGGAGTCAGCGATAACTTAGAATTTGGAGAGATTAAAGTGTCAATATTTACAAAGATAGCGGAGAAATATGATTGGAAGATAATCGGTGAACCAGTGTGCTTGAGCGGTGGTTTTATGCACAAGATGTATAAGATTAGTACACAACGAGGAACTTTCGCTCTGAAACTGCTAAATCCATTTGTTATGCAAAGAGAAACCGCTATGGATAATTTTGCAAAAGCTGAACGGATAGAACTTTTATTGGAGCAGCAAGGTGTTCCGATTCTTCCTGCATTGTCTTTGGACGGAAGAAAAATGCAGGAGGTAGACGGCGAATATTTTTACCTATTTGACTATTTTCCCGGAAAAGTCTTACAGGGCAAAGAGATAACAGCGTATCACTGCAAAGAAATGGGAAAGGTACTTGCTGAAATTCATAGTATAGACAAAAAGTATGAAAATGAAGTTTTTTGTGAAATGTCTATTGATTGGGATTTCTATCTTGCAGAAATGAAAAACACCGATACGAAATTATACGCAATGTTGAAAGACGCTTTGCCTGTTATTCAAGATGGTCAAAATAAAGGCAATCAGGCAAGAAAGAAACTCCCCCCAATCGTATCAATCTGCCATAATGATATGGACTGCAAAAATGTTCTCTGGAACGGTAATGGTTATCGCATTATTGATTTGGAATGTTTATCTTATAGCAACCCGTTTATGGAATTGTTTGAATTGGCGTTGTGCTGGTCAGGGTATGAAGATTGCAAAATTGATTTTCAGTTATTTCAATCTTTTTTACAGGGATACAAAGATGCCGATGGGGATATGCCCGTGGATTGGGAAACATTATATGATTGCAATAACGGCAGATTGGAGTGGCTGGAATATAACATCAAGCGTGTTTTGGGCATAGACTGTGGAACAGATGAAAAAGAAATCGGCATAAAGCAGGTTGAAGAAACGCTCCATCATATTATTTATTATTTCAATATGAGAGGCCAGATACTTGAGCATTGTAAAGAACGATAAAATTCAGTTGTGCGCCCAGCTAAGGGTGTGTAACCAAGTCGGTGGGAATCCGATTTATCTAAGGTTTAGCCAACCAGATAATAGCGAGTCTTGGGATGTTGTTGGTAACAGTAACTTGAACAGCTCGACAATTCCAGGTTGTTAGGATGAATGATAGAGCAAGAAACAGAAATTTGAGGGGTGCGATATGATAGATTTACAAGACAAAAGTTACTGTCCTACATTAGAGGAAATCGGAGAATGTATTAAAAATTCTTTATTTCTACAATTCTGTTTAGATATTAAGGATAAGTATAAATGTAAAGAAAAAATAGAATTTAGTTCTTGTAGCTGGGAAAAGGGTTGGAATGTAAAACTCAGAAAAGCTGGAAAAAGTTTGTGCACTATATATCCCAGAGAAGGTTACTTCACAATAATGATTGTGATAGGGTCAGCAGAAAAGTGGCATATAGAAGCAATTTTGCCAAAGTGTACTGGCGAATTGAGAGAAATATATCAGAAAACCAAAGAAGGAAACGGGCAAAGGTGGCTGATGATTGATTTGGAAGATAAAGACGAAATATACCGTGATGTACTTCGACTTATCGAAATTCGCAGAGGGTAACAGTTTCAAGGTTGCCGGGATGAATGATTGAGTAAGAAACATGAAGTTGTAAAGGTTGGAAAATAATAATATGGTAACGATTAAGAAGATGAGAAAAAAAGATGTAAGCATACTTTATAAAATAGCTTTACGTTCTTTTCAGTCCGACTATGAAAAATACGGTGTATATCCGCTGCTGATAAATTTGAAGAAGAAAAAATTCATTCCGCCAATCATATTTGGAAAAACATTATTTGCGGAGGATGTAATTATCGGCGGAATGTTTGTGGCAAGATTGGGTAAAAAGGGCGAAATAGGAGCGATATTTTTGGATACACCGTATCAGCATAAGGGATATGGGAAAGAAGCAATCTTAGCCGTAGAACGCTCCTATCCCAAGGTTAAAAAATGGAAACTGGAAACGCTTTCCTCAAATTATGAGCTTCATTGCTTTAATGAATCTTTGGGGTATGTAAAAACCGGAGAAATTTTGGATAAAAAAAGCGGCATGAATGGATTTGTATACGAAAAAAATGTAGAATGATTGAATTTACATGTCTTAGTTCCATATGATACAGATAAAATTCAGTTTGCACGGATGAGATTTTGTAATTATTGAGGTAGTAAATATGGCATATGAACCGAACTTGGATGAGATGATGTTTTTTAATGAAAAACCAGTTGCACTTGAGTTGTATGAAACTTTGGCTGAGAAGCTCTTTGCTCAATTTCCGAATATCAGTATGAGAGTGCAAAAGACGCAGATCACTTTTACAAACCCAAAGGTTTTTGCCTGTATTTCGTTTGCAAAAGTGAGAAAAGCGAAAGAACGTCCCAAGGAATATATTGTGGTTACGTTGGGATTGGATAAGCAGGTGCAGTCTGCCAGAATTGATATTGCTACGGAACCGTACCCCGACAGATGGACACATCATATCCTGATTGAACATCCTGAAGAAATTGATGATGAACTAATGGATTGGTTTCGGAAAGCGTATCATTTTGTACGAGTTAAGTAGAGGGCAATAATTATCGATCAGTTTTGATTGTAGAGGGGAGAATCAGATTATGTGGGTATGTCCAAAATGTGGGCGTTCATTTAAGAATACGAATCAATCGCATTATTGTGGCGAGAAGCCGAAAACAATAGATGAGTATATTTCTGCTCAGGACGAAGAACAGCAGGTGTATCTGTCACAGGTACGAAAGGCAATTCACGAAGCTATTCCGGAAGCAGAGGAAAAAATTTCCTGGAGTATGCCGACTTTCTGGAGACAGCATAATATCATTCATTTTGCTGCAAACAAAAAGCATATCGGTATCTATGCTGGTACACAGGCGGTGATTGAGTTCGCAGAACAATTGTCATCATATAAAACCAGTAAGGGGGCTATTCAGATTCCCTATGAAGAACCGATGCCTTTGGAGTTGATTGCACAGATAGCGTTATGGTGTTATGAAACCGGCAATCATCCGTAAATGTTATTGAAAGAAGAATTGAATTCAGGCAGGTGGTAAAATGGAAGTCTATAAATATAAAACGCAAATACATCTTGTTCCTGATAAAGGTGGAGCATATGTTGAATTTCCGTATGATATCAGAAAAGAGTTTGGATGCGGAAGAGTGAAAGCTCATGTGACCTTTGATGGAATACCTTATGATGGAAGTATCGTGAATATGGGAATCAAGAATGATGACGGCAGTATATGCTATATTATCGGGATGCTGAAAAATATCAGAGAACAGCTTGGAAAGACAGAAGGTGATGAGGTAGATATAACCGTTACCAAAAGATGAATATTCAGTCATACGAACTTAGCAAAAACACCCACGTCTTGATGGAGAAATGGATTACTTTTCCAAAGTAATGAATTATTTTGGAAATAATTTAAAATAGAAATACTGCAATTCAATTAATTTATGAAATAATATAAAAATCATATATGAGAAGATAGCTGCAAACTATTTTGACTATGAATAGGGTAAAAGGACATGTAGATATACGGAATATAAAAAGGTGGCGGAAGGGGAAAGGTGCAATTGGATAATTATGGAGAAATTTTGATATATCAGTCAGAAGATGGATTGACTAATATAGAAGTTAAGATGCAAGATGAAACAGTATGGTTGCCGCAACAGCAAATGGCAGATTTATTTCAAACATCAAGAACGAATATTGTAGAACGCATAAAACATATTTATGCAGAAGACGAACTTGACGAAGTTTCAACCTGTCGGAAATTCCGACAGGTTCGTACAGAAGGAAATCGTAAGGTATCCAGAGAATTGCCCTATTATAATCTTGATATGATTATTTCTCTTGGATATAGGGTGAAATCCAAAATTGCTACAAATTTTCGGCGATGGGCTACTGAACGCTTAAAAGAATACATGATAAAAGGTTTTACAATGGATGATGAGCGTCTGAAAAAGTGATGTACCGACAGGTGCTTGACCTTTATGCTACCAGCGTGGATTACAATCCGAAAAGTAATGAGTCTAAAGCTTTTTTCAAAATGGTGCAAAACAAATTGCACTATGCAGCACATAGGCATACGGCAGCAGAGATTATATATGAGCGTGCCGATGCAAGTCACCCTTTTATGGGATTGAAGAGTTTTTCTGGTGATTTTCCTGTATTGAAAGATATCAGTATTGCAAAAAATTATCTCAATGATGAAGAGTTAAAGATCCTAAATAATATTGTATCGGGATATTTTGATTTTGCGGAAATTCAAGCTATGCGTCACAATCCTATGTATATGGCAGATTATGTAGAACATCTTGATAATGTTTTAAAAACTACAGGTGAAAAGGTATTGCAGGGAGTTGGAACAATTAGCCATGTACAGGCAATTGAAAAAGCAACAGAAGAATATAGGAAATATCAGGTACAAGATTTATCACCAGTTGAAGAAGAATATTTGGAAAGCATTAAAAATATTCACAGCAGAATAAAGAAAAAGGATAAGAACTGAATCCCAAAGTGTATCGACGTAAATGATGAGATAAAAAAGAAATTTTTAAGATGTTGTAAAAATATTGGTTTGGACAATGGTGGACACGTTGAATGTTGTGTGAAATTAGAGCGGAGTAAGAAGTGAGAAGGTAAGGATAAAATGCTTTTGGAGGCGATTGCAGAGAAGACGAAGAAATGTCAGCCGAAACCGAAAATTACATATAAAATGATACAAGATTATGTAGAAAGAAATAAAGATGCACTTAAATACTTTGAGGTGATTTGATGGAAGAAAGTATATTTCAAATTGCAGAACAGATAAATCAATTGCATAAGAAGGCTTATGATACCTATCTGCCGTTAGTTGATGATGTATGTAGGAGAGAAGTATCAGAAAAGGAATTATCACATTTGTTCGATTTGTTATTGGATTTTGCATGCGATGAAAAAATAGTGGTCTTGTATAAAAGAGTGTGCAGGAGATATTTGTATACATATCCAAATTGTATTAAATTTTACATTGAAGCATATAGGAATATGTGGGAAGATGAAGAAAAAGATGTAAACAATCTTTTAAATTAACAGTGCTTAAGTTTATGGTGTTGATGTGCGTACGATTGGTGCCCATATCAAAAAGGCATATTCAGATAGCGAGCAAACCGAGGGTTCTTGTTCTATCAGAAAATCACAGATATTTATGCCACTGCGATAGACTATGACAAAACCTTTGCAACAACGAAAAGGTTCTATGCAACAGTCCAGAACAAAATGCACTTTGCGGTTCACGGCCACACGGCTGCTGAATTGATTGTAGAGTGTGCCGACTATCAAAAGGAACATATGGGGCTTACCACCTGGGCAGATGCTCCAGACGGCAAGATAAAAAAGCGATGTAGCGATTGAAAAAGCTTATCTAAGCGAGAATGAATTGCATCAATTGAACCGCATGGTAACAGCATATTTGGATTTTGCTGAAAATATGACCTTGAGGCGTATTCCTCTTACTATGGAGGATTGGGAAAAGCGACTCAATAGTTTTATTGAGATGTTTGATTATGGTATTTTGCAAGATGCCGGAAAGGTTTCTGCCGAAATAGCCAAACTCCACAGTGAAACAGAGTTCGAGAAATATCATATCATTCAAGGCAGATTGTTTATGTCGGACTATGACAGATATCTGTTTGAATTGGAAGAATAAAATTCACACATTGATAAAATTTAAAATCTTCCCGTATGAAGCATCTATCAGAAGTTGATAGGTGCTTTTTTTACGGATAGGAGTATAGCCGGAAAGGCGGTAATATACAGATGTGTGGAAGAATGATATACTATAATCATCTAAAGACCAGGAGGTGCTGCAATGGAAAACAAATCAAGCAAGGTGAAAAACGAAGCAAAAATCAAAAACAAACTGATCGTGGCGGTCAGAGAACAGCTGGAACACAGGGCGATTTGGTTGTATCTGCTTTGTGACGAAGCGGGAAAACAGGGATTGGACTGGTGGGATTTTGGCTCAAAGGCAATCAGACGATGTGGTATTTTTCAGGGAAAGAATCTTGTCAGAAAAGGGAAAACAAAGTCTTTAAAAGGTTTGAAGAAAACTTTGTTTACAAAACCTGCACAGTGGGTATTTGAGATGAAGGTGCTTGAAAGCACGGATGATAAATTGAGCTTGGATTTTCATTACTGTCCGCTTGTAAAGGGATGGCAGAAAGCAGGCTGTACAGATGAAGAAATTGCGAAACTCTGTGACATTGCTATGTGCGGAGATCATGGGATCGGAGCGTGCTATGACAGTGTTCTGGAATTGCCGAAGTGTATTGCCAAGGGTGATGATGTCTGTGCATTGAGATATAAGAAGAAATAGAATTAGGGAAGAAAAGGAGTAGCTGTGATTTACAATAAACAAACAATAATGACAATAGACGCAAAAAAGCTGTTTGATTATTTTCCAAAGAAAGAAGATGAACAGGGGAAGCCATTTTGCTTTAACACAGAAAAACGTAATTTATTTACTATGGTTGTTAAGGTAGAAGCTGCGCTGGAGGAATGTCCTCTGCTTGACCAGTTCATGGAAGTATTAAAGGAAGATAATAATACTGTCTTTGGGAGCAATCCTGATAATAAGTTATTATATGACAAGTTGGTGATTATTGATTTTGGTGATATATTTCTTCCGAGTGAAGATGAAAATGTGAGAATACGCAAAGAAATGCAGCGAAGAAACGTTCAGGATATGATGACGAACGGTCTTGATCTGTGTTATGATGGAAAAGTTGCTCATCTGAAGCCGTTTGATAAGAGTAACAGTATGAGCCGTAACAGCAGGATTACATTTATCGCAGAGCATTATATAGATGAAATGAATAAGCGCCTGAATCTGGGAATGGATTTTACACAGATTAAGGTTGTTTTAAGTAAATATTATGCATACAAAGGACTGTATTTGTCAACTTCACGACGAGTTCCGCATGAACAATTTCAACTTACTCAGGATACGGTTGTTATTGTCAAAGACCAGAGGATGAAGAAAAAGAAAAATGGTGAAGAAACTCCGGTGCTGGGTCCATTTTTCGAGAGAAATGTTCCTATTGAAACTGCTGTTGCCGGAGAAAGCCCGGATAAATGGAATTTTCAAAAATCTGAAATAGAAGAGATAGTGTATCCGGATAATCCATTTGACGGCATGGGATTGATTACGCCATTGTATTCAAAGTATATAAACGATATATTGAAAATGCAAGGGGCAACTTCGTATCAGATAAGGCTGCCATTTGCAAAAGGAATGGTACATGAGGTAAATGTTGCTGAATTTTTAAAGGAGTATACTTCTGATTGGTCAGATGAAGAGGAATATTGGTATGAAGATCCATTTGGTATAAAACGTGATTTGAGAAAAGCACAGATTCTTCTTACGGAAAGTATGTTCAAAGGAATAAAATGGCTGAAGGAGCATTGTAGGAAAAATGCAATTAATGATCCAATGAAGTACTATTGTGATAAGATTAAAGAATATAACCATGGTTTTTATGTGTCGGGAACTAATTTACCTTATGGACATACGAAATATACTCATTTGACTTATCAGTGGATTAACACATTGGATTTTGATGATGAGCAATTTGAGAGAATCATTACCGGGCACGGTAATTTCATAAGGAATCCTATTGAATTTTTGCGAGGCTGGGATGAGGCAGATGTTGAAGATAGTACGAATGGAGAAGATGATTTGACGGATTACCGGCCGAATTGGAAGCGGGCGGTATTGAAAAACGAATCTTTTGCGAAAGATATTTATATTCAAGGACAATTGGATAATATAGAAAAATCACTTATAACTAAAATAGCACTTGGTAAAATTCTTGTGGAAGGACAAACTCGTTATTTGTGCAGAGACTTATTGCCGCTTCTTGTTAGTTTATTGAGAAACGAAAGTGATATATCAGTGTTTTATATGAGATACATTTATCAACGTTTTTATATACCGCAAGGAAACGTCTATTCCGAGGAACAGATAAAATTGGATTATAAGGAGTATTATGCGTTTTTCAGAAATCCACATTTATCAAGAAATGAACAGTATTTAATGCGGCCATTTACTGTGCCGAAGTCGGAGAAAGAATATGTTCCGATTAGAGAAATGTCTTACGACTTTTATCAGCATTACATATCCATATATCGGAAATATTTTGGACATCTGACAGGAATTGTTATGGTTCCAAGAGGCTCAGTATTACCGGTTTGTCTGGGCGGAGCTGATTTTGACGGTGATTTAGTGAGTGTAATCTTTAATCAAGATGTGATTGATGCCGTAAAAAAAGGTGCGTATGAGAAAGACGGGTATTGGTTGAAAAGAAAAGCGTCGGTTGTCAAGATTCCCGGTACATCTGCAAATGAATGTACAGTGCCGCCTGAAGTTCCGTATGAGCATATAGAGGACACATTTTCGAATCGAATCGGTCAGATTTCAAATGCAGCCATTACAATAGGACAACGAGAATATGGTGCAAACAGCCAAGGACAGAGTGAATACAGCACAGATCAAGCAACTTGCGCAAAATGTACAATGCTTACAGGTCTGGAGATAGATGCTGCAAAAAATGGCATTCACCCAAATCTGGATTTGATTCTTAAGGAAGGAAAAGAGACTTGTTCCTATTTGAAATTCATAAATAAATATAAGAAGCTTAAGTCACATAAAAACTTCTCTTTTGCAGAAATGAGAATGAAAAAGGAAAACAAAGACGGTGCAGAAAAGATTGTGGTCACTGCGAAAAAATGTAATGATACGGAGGCAAGTTTTCCGATTACAAATCAGGGGACATATATCAATCAACTTCCGGAATATTTTTATCAGTATTACAATGGATGGCGTAAGAAGAAAAAAACAGAAAATGAGTCTTTGCTGAATTGCAAATCAGCTTCTGAGGATAATAACACAGATACTGTCAATGAATTAAAAGAAGCATGTGATGCTGTTATTAATTTGCATTTCTTTTATAAAAGGACTGTTTTAAAAGCACTCAGGGAAGAGAAGACGAAAGATTCCAAGGCGTCAGAAAATATCGGAAAGATGATAAATTGGATGTACGATGAAAATTATGCGGAAAAGACGGAGTCTGAAATCTTGCCAAGTTTGAGAGAAAAAATAGAACCTTTTGTTGCGAATAAAGTATCTGCCAAAGAGATTAAAACGAGAATTAATAAAATTCAATGGCAATTCCAACCGTATAACAAAAGAGGGAAGGCGTTAGAAGAAATTATCGGAAATGGTTTTAAAGAAAGTCTGTTATCAGATGAGGAAAAAAGCTTTTTGTTTCATTTTCATCAACAAGGCTATAAGTTATTATGGCTGTTAATAGATTTGATAGATGAAGCTAATGTTCCGACTTATGCCGAGGTGAGTAAGAAGTTTGAAGATAAAAGAAAAAAATATGCGAAAGACAAGCTTACAACTTTAGAAGAAGCATTGGAAACGGAAATGAAACAATACTATGAAAACAATGCGGCAAATACTGAGCAGATGATATATCTGAAGTGTTTAAATGAACTTAAAAACGTCATCGGATGTTATTCCGACAGATTGAATATCTCGACAATAGTGGCGGCAGTAGATGAAGAAACAAGGTATGATAAGAATAGAAGACGATTCTTTTGGGAAGTGTTTTCATGGAATGAATTAGAACCGTTTATAGGCGGAAAGAAGGTGAAATGATGCTGAATGAATTTTTGGAATTTGAATCATATGTTACAGCGCCTGAAGCGGACAAACCCAGAATACAACCGTATTTACTTACGGAGTCTTTCAAGGAGGAGCCACCTGCGTTAAACGGAATTGAACAGATATTAACTGTAATTGCCAGAGCGTTTATTTTTGAAAATGTGGATGTGCAAAATTATGACGAGTCGGAATTTATTGATGAGCAATTGGTGAGTGCTGCCATAGAAGTGCTTCATCGCTGGTGTGGTTTTGATGATTCCGAGCAACGCAAAAAAACTGAAAATTCATTGATTAAAGAGTGGCTCAAGAAGTATCCGGAAGCAGAGGGCTGGTTAAAAAGATATTGGCTGCATCAGTTTGATGAAAAACATGCAAAAAAGAAGAGGAAACCGGATAAGCAGAAACTTTGGGAAACTTTACAGGGGCAATGGAATAAAAAATTCAATTCATTATATGATTATCGTTTTAAACAGATTAGTTACGGAAATGTGATTGCCAATGCATTAGAAACGGGTCCTCTTCGTAATCGGTATCTTGTTATCAAACGAGATGAAAATCAAAAAGAGGAGAAAGGCAAGAAGCGGTTTGATTATCTGTTTGAAGCGAAAGGGAACCCACAGGAAACAACTAAGATGAAGTTTATTAAAAATATTGCGGCTTATCTTATTTTACAAGAGCTTCATCCTGAAAACCAAACAGAAGTATTGCTCAAGCGGATACAGTTATTACAGTGGTATGGACGAGATGATGCAAAGGGGGAAAAGAAAATATGGTTTCTTGAAGAGTTCTCATGGGAGGGGAAACCGATTTTCTACCATCATTCACCTCAAATGGATTACATAAAATTCTCTGTTGATGCGAATTACTTGGCTGAACATGATATTCGTTTGATAGAAGAAAGGGATATAGCAAAATATAAAGATACGCATTGGATATTAGAAGATCGAGGGCATGGATTGAAAAATTGTTGGGATATGAAATAATACCCCCGTTTAAATCGAATTATTAACCGGATGAAACCAGATAAATGTAGTTTCATCCGGTTTTTTTGGCGAAAAATCGGATGAATAATGGGGATGTTTACAGAATACGGAGGTGATGCAGAATGAAAAAGACTTTAAGGAAGGAGGATGTTACTAAGAATGCTATCAATATTGTTTTCCGAAAGATATTGAGGGTTTGGTCGGCTATAATATAAGATAGGAAGTCAAGAGTTGGAGAAAGCGGAGGATACTTATGAAGAAAACAGAAATCAGATATTCTATTAAAAGTGTGTATGAGGATTTATGGGATGTGTTGGCGTTATATGAGCCGACGGAATGCTATAACATAGTTCCGGAAGGCGAGAAGATGCAAGATGCTTGGAACTACATGGGGGAAAAGCTTTTGAAAATTCGTAAAAAGGTTAATACAGTATTTTTGGGAGAAGAACAGCTTGCGGGGAAAATGCAGCAGATTGTCGATGAAACAGAACATTTTGTAAGGAGCTATGAGCGTCCGGGAACAAAAACACGATGGAAAAAGATTAACACAAATCTTCTTTTCTTTGACGCAGCATTTACAATAATGGAAGATGCGCCGGATACTTATAAAGCAATATGCAGAGGATTAACAGATATACGTTTTAGCTGCTATCCCGATGAAGAACTTATCAAAGCGAGAGAATTGTATTTTAAAAGAGTAAAAGAAAAAAATGAAAAAGATAATTTTAGATACTCGGAAGAAAGAATATTCCAAAATGAGTTACATCGTACGCTGACGATGGTGTTTGAACATGATTTTGCGGAATATCTTTAATAGGACTGTCTGCGTTGGGGGAAGCAAAAGTCGGTTAGAAGAGGATTTTGGTTGACGGAAAAGTAAGAGTATTTTATGATTGGTGTAGAGCTATTTACTCTATGAGAATATAGGAAGGAGAGCGTTATGAATAAAGTAGAAAGTTATAAGGAGAAAATTCTTAGTGAGAAAAATCTTATGGATTTAATGTATGAGAGTGATGATAACTATAATAAGCTAACAAATTACATCGATAAATTTCTTTATTATAAAGAGCAAAAGGATGGTATTGATATTGACGTGTGCAAATACAATATCTTTATATATGGAACTTGTTATCAAAGCATTAAATTATCTAATACATCACTAATATCAAAGCAAGGGACGTGTAGAAATAAGTATGAATTGTCTATAGAATCAGAAAATAATAAAATTTGTTATCGAGGTGATACGGCAATTAATGTATTAAGTCTTATGAAACTAGTAAATATAGAAGATATTAAAGATAAAGAACTTTTTGCATTGATGAATGATTATGCGTTTCTTTGTTATTGCGTAGGAAATTTTTATCCAATTCCTTTTTGTTTTAATGATGAGATTAGTTGTTCATTAAATTTATCAAAAGGCACATGTAAGCAGAATGTTTTAGGAAAAGATGCGAATAAGTTGTTTGGTGATAGTATGTATGTATACCTACAATTTATATATAGGTTGTTTGAAAAATACGGAGGGGATTGGAAAAAATATATTGAAAATAACTATTTTCAACCTTTTGTAG
>ERZ808046.1232-NODE-1232-length-12365-cov-7.374186_pt1 | contig 12365 bp, 12 predicted proteins | sample MGYA00380196_ERZ808046 | MGnify/ENA primary metagenome ERZ808046 (study PRJEB31490, sample SAMN06133421) | mouse gut metagenome | isolation source: Z6_2 | host: mice | place: China: Chengdu | collected 2015-05 ...
CTCTCCTATTAAGATACCAAAACCCGCCGAAAATTCCTGGCAAGTTTTTTTGATTCGGCTAAGCCGTGAATTGTAACTAAAAAAACAGAGGTTCCGGTTTTTTAACCGTGACAAACATTATTGACACAATTTGACTATCGTGATAGTATCTAATTAACTATTGCGATAGTCTTTTTACAATAAGCCGACTCGCGAAGCGTGACGGCGTTTGTTTGACAGGCTGACGCATGAAGCGTGGCAGCATTTTCAGAGAGGGAGGTAATAAACAAAATGATAAAATTATTTGATTCGGAACGGAAGGTCATGGAGGTTTTGTGGAGGGAAGGAACGCTTCCGGCCGGACAGATCGTAAAAATCCTGAAGGAAGAGACCGGATGGAACCGGAACACCACCTACACGGTGATCAAAAAGTGCGTGGATAAAGGGGCAATCAAAAGAGAAGAGCCCGGCTTTATGTGCAGTGCGTTGATTTCCCGGCAGGAAGTGCAGGACTATGAGACGGAGGAACTGATCGATAAGATGTTTGACGGCTCCAGGGAAAAATTCTTTGCCGCCTTTCTGGATGGCAAAAAGCTTTCAAAGCAGGAAGTGGAGCAGCTCAAAAAGATGATCGACGATCTGGAGGAATAAAGGGCAGGCAGTGCAGAAAGGTGGATTTCTAAAAATGAATCTGGTACAGATGAGTATAACAGCCGGGATTTTAATCATTGGTATCACGGTGTTTCGAACCCTCTTTATCCATCGGGTTCCCAAAAAGGTTATGGTTTTGCTCTGGGAGATTGCGATTTTGCGTTTGATACTACCCTTTGCCGTCCCGCTGCCTTTTCCGGGGATTGGAGATATTGGAGGAATCACAGTAGATTCGGACAGACTGGAGATGATAAGCGTCACTGTGGGCGATATGGCGCCGGGAATGCTCAGGCAGATGACAGTACAGGGGCCGGGTACTGCCGGAGAGGGCAGTACTGACGTGGTGGCGGTAACCGCCAAAGTGGTCAGCTTGGATGAGAGCTGTCTCCTGTGGGGAATCTATGGTGCGGTGGCAATTCTCATGCTTCTGGGTTCTCTGTATCTTTATTTCAGAGACAGCCAGTTTTTCAGGGAAGGGCTGCCCATGCCGGAGAGGGAAAAGAAGCTCCTTCTCCTGGGAATGGAGGAAAAAGACAAAAAGAGGCTGGAAAGAATAAAATTCCGTATTTCCGACCGGACGGCATCTCCGGTAACCTACGGCGTGTTCCGCCAGGCCATTGTTTTTCCAAAGGGGCTTTATCAAAGTCCGGAAAAGGAGATTCGTTTCTGGCTTCGGCATGAACTGGTACATATCAGACATCATGACAATCTGAAAAAGGTCATTGCCCACAGTGTTTTGTGCCTTCACTGGTTTAATCCCCTGGTGTGGCTGATGTACCTTTTGTTTAACAGAGATATGGAGCTTTTGTGCGACGAGACGGTAGTGCGCGGGGGGCAGGAGAGCCGTAAGGATTATGCCCTTGCACTGCTTTCCATGGCACAGCAGAAGAGCATGGGTTTTCAGACAGGTCTTGGTTTTGGACGAAATGCGGTGACAGAGAGAATTACGGCGGTGATGAAGTTTAAAGGGTTGACCGTAAAGGGAATTCTGGGAGCTGTACTTGCGGTCATAGCGGCGCTTACGGTTTTTGGCTCCCATTATATATCCTATGCCGCGGATGGGGGAAACACGGCAGAGTATCCGGATGCGGTTCAGACCGCAGAATATACGGTGACGATGGACGCAGGAACAGCCGAAAACATTGCAGAGGATGACAGCCCGTTGATTTTTGGATTTACGGGTTTGAACAGTTCGGGCGCTTATGTGACCGGGGAAGGGCAGACGGAGAGCGCACAGCCGGGAGCGGCGGATGTTGTGGAAGATACCACCTATTGGATGGCGGAGGATACAGATTATGCCGGAGATGTTGCGGAAGTGGCGGAGGGTACGGATTCTGCGGCGGAAGTTGGCAGAAGCATGGAAAGTATCATTGAGGAATACCGGGAATTCGGGCTGAGTATTCAGGTTACCGATGATGACTACCAGATCTACTATAAGAATGAGCCGGTTTACTTTTTCGCGGACAATACAGTGCCGGAGGAAAGAGGTTTCTCAGGAAGACTGTTTTTGAGCGAGCCGAATGAAAAGAACGGAAAAACAGGAGTGATTACCCAATATGATTCAAATGGAAAAATCAGCGGGCTGCGGCATCTTTCAGAGGAAGAGTCTGAGGCGTATACGAGAAGATGGAGGTAGAAATAATTTCCTGAGATTAGGTAAAAGGCTGATCTCAGGAATTTTTGTACGCCCGACGGGCGCATGTTCTAACGGGTGAAAGTCCCGAATCCGCCCGACAGTTGGAAGGATACAGCTATTGAATTAAGGGAAAAGGGATGTAAAATAAGGGAGATAGCGGAAAAAATGGGAAAAGTGCCAACGAACACTTGACACAAACCGATGAAGATTTATGACTGTAAATACGTAACGGTTTGTGATATATTGAATACACACGAAGCAGTCCCTTTGGTACTGTTTCCTGCGGCACAGGGAAAGGAGGAATGCCGGATGAAGGAAAGAAAAAAAGCGCTTCCGATTGGAATCGAATTTTTTCGGGATTTTACATTAAATAATTTTTATTATGTGGATAAAACGGCGTTTATCGCCGAGTTCCTGAGAACAAAGGGCGCCGTAAATCTTTTTACAAGGCCCCGGCGTTTCGGAAAAAGTCTGAACATGAACATGCTCAAAACCTTTTTTGAAATTGGAGCGGATGCAACCCTGTTTGAAGGACTGGATATTTCCAGGGAAACGGAGCTGTGTGAGCGGTATATGGGGAAGTGTCCGGTTATTTCGCTCAGCCTGAAGGATGTGGAGGGTGGGTCTTATGAAGCGGCGTTAAAAATGATGTCAGGGATCATAAAACAGGAAGCCCGCAGGCATCAGTATCTTTTTGACAGCAGCAGACTTACGGAGATAGACAAAGAAGCTCTGAAAGAACTCTACACGCCCTATTTGGACGAGGATGTCCAGAAAAGAAGCCTGAACCTGCTCTCGGAGCTGCTCGGCAAGCATTATGGCTGCCGGGTCGTCATGCTGATTGATGAGTACGATGTGCCGCTGGATAAGGCTTATCAGGATGGCTATTACGCACAGATGGTCAAAATGATCCGTTCCCTTCTCAGCCAGGCGTTTAAAACAAATGAGAACCTGGAGTTTGCGGTGCTCACCGGCTGCCTGCGGATTGCGAAGGAAAGTATCTTTACAGGGTTGAATAATTTCAAGGTACGTTCCATATCCGATGAGCAATGTGCGGAATATTTCGGCTTTACGGACGGTGAAGTGAAGGAGATGCTCAGATACTATGGTGTGGAAGAGCGTTTCCCGGATATGAAGGAATGGTATGACGGCTACCATTTTGGAAATGTGGATGTCTACTGTCCATGGGATGTGATTAACCAGTGCGATCTGCTTAGCGTGTCAAAGGATGCCCCGATGAGACCGCACTGGGAAAACAGCAGCAGCAACGCCATCGTAAAAGACATCCTTGAGGATGCCACGGAGGCCACGAAGGAGGAGATAGAGGCGCTGATCTCCGGTGAGGCGGTGGAGAAGGAGATCATACCGGAACTGACCTATACCGATCTTGGAAACAAAAATGTGAATATTCGTCAGACGTATCTATGGAGTGTTTTGTATTCCACGGGTTATCTGACCGATGTTGAAAAACCAAGGGGTGGGTGTCACAGACTGGTGATTCCCAACAAAGAAATTCACAGAATTTATGAAAACAAGATTCGCACATGGTTCGAAAATCAGGTAACGGGAGATACAAAGCGGTGGGAGCGGTTCTGCAGAGCGGTCAAAAGCGGCGAGGCTCAAACTGTGCAGGAGCTGTTCAACGCATTCCTGTCAGAGTCCATCAGCATCCGGGACACAGCAGTGAGAAAAGATAAAAAGGAAAATTTCTATCACGGAATGTTTTTGGGTCTTTTAAGGGCAGAGGGAAGCTGGGTCGTAAAATCCAACGCTGAGTCCGGCAATGGCTATTCAGATATCCTGCTTATTGTCCCACCTGAGAAAATCGGGTGTGTCATTGAGGTGAAATACGCGGAGAACGGCGCTTTTGATACGGCGGCCCATGAGGCGATGGAACAAATCAAAACCCATGAATATACCGGGCTGCTGAGGCAGAAAGGCATGGAGACGATCCATAAGTATGGTCTGGCCTGTTACAGGAAGAGATGCCGAGTGGCATACGAAAAAGAATAAAAATTGTTGCCTCCTTCCTGGCAGACAGAGCTTTAAAAAGGTGTAAAGTCTTAATAATTCAATAGGCTTTACACCTTGTTTTGTACTGTGATTAGCTTATCTCTTTATTATTTGCAAGAATGTTTTTTTTGCGGTTTTTGAGCTTTTCTTTTTCCTTTTCGTCTGTCTCCTTGTCTATTAATTCATCGACAAAGTTTATTAATGCATTATAGACTTCAAACTGCTGATCACTCATGCCCATTTTAATCACCTGCTTTCCGGTTGTGATTATGAATTGTATTGTTACAATGCAAGTATAGCATACACAAAAGAAATTTTCCACCTGCAAAAAGTGTTTGACTTTAAATGACTATCGTGATAGTCTATTAATAAAGACTATCACGATAGTCATTTTGCTTCTAATACGATGCATGAGAAGTATGAGAGCGTTTGTTCCAAATGCGCCCAGCGGGCGCACGTTCTAAAGGGTATGCACCGCTGGCGCAACGCGATTGCCGGGACATAGAAGCATTTGGATTACAGGAAAGGAGTCATCACAACATGAAAAAAGGATTGGCAAAAAGAATCCTGTGCCTGACGGCAGCAGCGGCGCTTCTGCTGTCAGCAGGCTGCGGGGATAAAGACAGCAGGGCAGAGGAAGCGGGCAACGTTTCTTCGGAAGATACTGCCAAAGACGAGAAGGAAAGGAACGGAGAGACCGGGCAGCAGGAAGGAGCCATGGGACGGTATGTGGAGGAGGAAACAGATCTGTCAGAAGTCCTGGAAGTGGTCAGGGATATGCGAATGCTGCCGGAAGGGAAGCTGGTGATCACAGACAGCTATCGGAACACGCAGGTGTCAGAGGATGAGGGGGCTTCCTGGGCGGAGGAGAAGAATCAGTGGCTGGAAGAAAAGAATGATTCTGCTTATTTTCTGGATGTACAGATGGGGCCGGACAAAACGCTGGCGGTGATATATGACGATAGCTCTGAAGAAGAAAGCAGCGGTGAGGGCGAAACTTCTGATGAAGAGGAATCCATATTCAAGTTAGAGCCAGAGTGTGCGCTGATTCGGCCGGATGGTACGGAGATACCTGTTACCTTTGAGATGACGGAAGATGAGGGCTATCCCGTCCACTTCTGGATTTCTGATTCCGGACGGATTTTCCTGACATCCTATGGGGAAAAAATTTATGAGGTGAAGGAGGACGGCAGCAGCGATCTGTTCCTGACCACAGAGGGAAGTCCCCAACTGATCCAGTTTATGGGGGACTTGATGATTCTGGACGGCTATGACTTTGCCGCACCGCTTCTCTATGACATGGAAAAAAAGGAATATGTGGAAGACCAGGCACTTGTGGATTTTGTGGAAGAGAATTATCCGGACAGGCAGTTTAACGGCGGAAGCTGGTATGACCTGTATCTTTTTCCCGGTGAGGAGGGAACCATTTATCTGGCCGGTGAAAAGGGGCTTTACCGTCATGTGATCGGACAGGAGGAAGTGGAGCAGCTCATTGACGGGGCGCTTTCCCGGCTGGGAAGTCCCAGGTATGGACTGAAAGATATGATCAGGCTCAGGGAAGGAGAATTCCTCGCCCTCTTTTCCAGCGGAAAGCTGGTGCGGTTTACCTATGACCCCAATGTGGCGTCGGTGCCCACAGAAAAGCTTACGGTGTACAGCTTAAAGGAAAGCTATGATATCCGAGTGGCGGCTGCGGCCTATCAGGTGCAGAACCCGGATGTTTTCGTGGAGTATGAGACCGGCATGGAAGAGGGCGGCGCAGTCACCAGAGAGGATGCGCTTAAGAAACTGAACACTCAGATCATGGCTGGCCAGGGGCCGGATGTGCTGATGCTGGACGGCCTTCCGGTGGATTCCTATATTCAAAAAGGACTGCTTCTTGAACTGGATGAGTTTATGGCGGATTTCGGGGAGAAGGAGCTATACACTAACCTGATACGGGCCACCTGGAAGGGAGGCGGAATTTACGGAATCCCGGCACAGATTGCGTTCCCAATCCTCTTGGGAAAGGAAGAATATGTATCAGACATGAAAGGACTTTCCGCCATTGCGGATGGGATAGAGCAGCTTCGCAGAGATAATCCGGGAAAAGACTTGCTTGGGATTTGTTCTGAAAAAGGAATCATGAAGGTTTTTGCCTCTGTCAGCGCTCCCGCATGGAGAAAGGATGGGACAGACGGGGAGATTGACAGGGAGGCCCTTTCCGAGTTCCTGACCCAGACCAAAAGAATCTATGAGGCACAGATGAACGGTATCAGTGAAAAGAGCCTGGAGAGATACAATTCCTCCGCTGAAATCTCCGTCAGGGATTACGGGGAGGACTGGGAGTATGATCTGTCCTTTTACGGAGGAATTTCCCTGGATTATGTTGGCGGCTATCAGCAGCTCTTGACCGGGCTTACCACCTATCCTTACGGTTTTTATGATCTGACCTCCGTACATAAGGCCAAAGGCTTTGAGGATGCTTATCTTATGCCCATGGAGGGCCAGAGCAGCAAGGTGTTTGTGCCCCGGACAATGCTCGGCATTAATGCGGCCTCCGCAAAAAAAGAGCTGGCAGAGGATTTCCTTAAGCTGTTTTTTGGAAAGGAAAATCAATATGCCCTGGGAGGATTTTCCATCAACCGGGAGGCTCTCAGAGAGCTGTTTACACCGGAGGAAGATTATCTTGGGGAAAACGGAGAGTATGGCATGATCGGAATGAGCGACGAGGATGGCCTGGAGGTATCTATGGATGTGTACGTGCCCACGGAGGAAGAGCTGGCCGAATTTTACAGCTGGATGGAGTCTATGGATACTCCCTACATAGAGGATCAGGTTCTGGAAAAGGCGGTATTTGAGGAAGGCTCAAAATTTATTCTGGGAGAAGCGGGACTTGAGGAGGCGCTCGATGCAGTGGAGCAGAGACTGTCGATTTATATGGCGGAATAAAAGAGGAAAAATACAAAAGAAGAGAAGAAGATTTTTTTATCTGTTTGTACTTCCGGGCTTTTTGGGGATTATGGTTTTTGTCCTTCTTCCGTTTCTGGACGTGGTGCGGCGATCCTTCACCACGGCAGTGACGGGGGAGTTTCATGGGGGAAAAAACTATCAGGCCATTTTTCAGAATCAGGCCTTTTTACTGGCGGTAAAAAATACGGTAAAGTTTACGCTGGTGTGCATCCCTGTGCTGGTCGCATTCGGGCTTATGGCGGCGTTGATGCTAAGCCGCCTTAAGAAAAACAGCTGGATGAAAGCGGTGTATCTGTTTCCCCTTGCCATGCCTACCGCCACGGTGGTGATGGTGTGGAAGCTGGTGTTTTATAAGCAAGGATTTTTCAATTTATTTCTCACCCGCATCGGGGAGTTGACCGGGCTCCGGGGGGAGGTACATACGGATTATCTTGGCACGGGAGCGGCCTTTTGGGTGCTGGTGGGAAGCTATATATGGAAAAATATGGGCTATACGGTGGTTCTGTGGCTGGCCGGGCTTGCCAGTATCTCCGGGGAGATGCTGGAGGCGGCTAAGGTGGACGGGGCCGGAGGCTGGCAGCGCTTTTGGCGGATTATACTGCCGAATCTTAAGGGGAGTCTTTATACCATAGTGATTTTATCCTTCTTAAACTCCTTTAAGATTTACAGGGAGGCTTATCTGACCGCAGGAGCCTATCCGGATAAGAGCATTTATCTCCTGCAACATTTGTTCAACAATTGGTTTGTCGATCTGGAACTCGACAAAATGGCGGCGGCCGCAGTGTGTACGGGAGGGGTTCTGATGATTGCTATCCTGGCATTGCAAAGACTGTGGGAGGATGGATAAAAATGAGGAAAACAGGAAACAAAGCAGCAGGAAAAGCGTTTCTGACAGTGGCATTACTTCTGCCCGCCATGCTGGTAATTCTGCCGATTCTGCTGCTTCTGTCCGGCTCCCTTATGGACACATGGGAACTGGGCGGCTATATCAGCCCGGTCTTTACGGATGGAAGTGCCTTTGTGAGCTGGAAGTTTCTGCCGGACTACCCCTCCTTTGCCGGGTATGGGAAGCTGCTGTTTGAGACACCGCAGTTTTTTGTGCTGTTCTGGAATTCCATGAAGCTGGTGGTCAGTATTCTGGCAGGGCAGCTCCTTGTGGCGGTTCCGGCGGCCTGGGGCTTTGCGGTGTATCAGGTCAGGGGAAGCAGGGCGTTGTTTGCTTTCTATGTGGTGCTGATGCTTCTGCCCTTTCAGGTGACCATGCTTTCCAGCTATCTGGTGCTGAATGAGCTTTCGCTCTTAAATACCCATCAGGCAATTATTCTGCCGGCTGTGTTTTCCACTTTTCCGGTATTTTTATCCTACGGCGGATTTAAGAGCATCCCTTATCAGATGCTGGAGGCGGCAAGAGTAGACGGCGCCGGAGAGCTTACCATATTTATGAGGCTGGGGCTTCCCCTTGGAAAAAGCGGGCTCTTGTCGGCCATGGTGCTGGGCTTTTTGGAGTACTGGAATCTGATGGAGCAGCCCATGGCGTTTCTGGAGGACAAATCCTTGTGGCCCCTGTCTTTGTACCTGCCGGAAATCACCTGGGGACAGGCGGGCTTTGCCTTTTGCGCCAGCGTGGTCACGTTGATTCCGGCGGTGTTCGTGTTTGTGATCGGACAGGACTATTTAGAGCAGGGGATTATCTATTCAGGATTGAAGGAATAAGGGATTTGGGCGAACGGACATGCGCCGCTGGTGTGGCGCAGTGTCACGACATGAAAAGGTAAGGAGTTTGGACACAGAGATGAAAAAGGTCATAGCAGGGTTTGGAATTTTTCTTGTATTTATGGTGGCATGTACGCTGATCTCCAAAAGTATCTATGCCTATCAGCTTCCCATGGTGAGTGCCATTTTGCCGGAGTCTAAATACATAGAACACAAGGTGGAGGCGGATGGAATCGTGATTGCAGGGGGCGAAAAGCCTGTGACTTATCTGCCGGGCTTTCGGATTGCCTCTATGCCGGTGCGTGTGGGTGACAGGGTGGAAGAGGGAGATGTCCTGTTTCAGATTGATCTGGAGGATTTGGAGGAGATGATAGATAAGAAGGAGGAGGAAATTTCCAGGATTTCTCTCCAGATCAACACCATTCTGGAAAACCAGGCCATTGCAGAGCAGAAGAAGGAGCTGGAGCTTGCCCGGGCAAGAGAAGATTACGATACCACCGCAAGACTTCAGGATACCCAGGTGGGACGTGCCCTGGAAAGCTATGTGCAGACGGAAAATGAGCTGGAGGGAGGAGAGGAAAGCGGGGAGGATAAGGCGCTGAAGAGTGCGTTGCAGGACGCAGCCTACGGGGAGGCGGACGCGAAGGCGGCCCGGGATGAGGCGGTAAAGCAGGCGGGAAGAAAGGTGGAAGATATCCTTCTGCCGGAGAATGTTTCCTCTGACTTAGACAGTGCGCGGCTGGAACTGTCAGGACTTTCAGAAGAGAAAAAGGCTCTGCAGCAGATCAGGGACGGACAGGGGATCGTAACGGCGCCCTTTGGCGGTGTGGTCACACAAATTCTGGTGGGGACAGGTGGAAGAATCCCGGATACGGCGGTGATGCTCATTTCCGACGAGAGCCTTCCCTGCCAGCTAAAGGTTACTCTTGACAAGGAGCAGAAAAAATATATCAGTCTGGGAGATCAGATTTCCCTGAGTCTGGAAGGACAGAGTAAAGAACTGGAGGAAAAGGTGGCCTATCTGGCAGAGAGCAGAGAGACGGCAGAGAAATACGAGGCGCTGATTGAGCTCCCGGAGGGAATGGGGGCGCCGGGACAGGGGGGCAGCATTTCCCGTTCAGACCAGGGGGAGAAGTACAGACTCTGCCTTCCGCCCGCCGCGCTGCACGAAGCGGATAAACAGTATTATGTCTATGTGCTGAAGGAGCGGGAGGGAATCCTTGGCCAGGAATATTATGTGGATTCGGTGAACGTGAAGGTGCTTGACAGGAACGATAACTGGGCGGCCATCGAGGAAGGAGTGCTGGATAAGGAGAGCCGGATCATTACTTCCTCCACCAGGGAGATAGAAAAAGGCCGGACGGTCAGGTGGGAGGAGTGAAAAGTATTCATGTAAACCGCCCACCTGATCTTTCAGCTCAAAATTTAATTGTCACATTGAGGGCCTTATCGGGATTTGCGGCAGTCCGGATTGCCTCGGAAATCTGCTCTAAGGAAAATTCCTGTGTAATGACAGACTCCAGATCCCATTTTCCGCTTGCCATGATTGTCATAACATCCCGGACATCCTCCGGGAAGTAACCGCCGGAACCAATAATACTTTTCTGGGAGTAAGTCATATGCAGAAGATCAAGTTGGCGTGGCTTGTTATTCACTGCCACCGCGACAAAACGGCTGATGATTTTGCCATGCTGCATAAAGGAGTCCAGAATGCTTTCCGCGCCGGCGGCATCTATCCAGCAGTCAATATCCGGAGCCTTACCGGTCAGAGAGGGCGCTGTTTGAAAGTAATCCCCGGCGGCTTCAATGAAATTTTCCTTATCTGTGTTGCAGATGGCAAAACCGAGATTCTCTGCAATCTGCAGGCGGAAATCGGACCTGTCACAGAGCATGACCTGCTCTAAGCCGAAGTATTTCAGAGCGACAGCCGACGGTAAAGGGCTCGATCAGACAGGCCAGCCGGTCTGGTATTTCCTCAGGCACGGCATAGAGGGAGTGATCACGTCTGGCCTTTGGCACAAGAATATATTCCGAAAAACCGCCAATCGTTCCGGCGCGCCGGGTATCGTTTTTGGCATAGAGAGGGTAGGGATAGACACGTTCTCCCACCTGAAAATCTGTGATATTTTTTCCAACTTCCACAATTCTGGAAATCGTTTCGTGGCCAAATTCACCGCCAACGGTGACTTTGTGCCCGGTATTCGGCCCTTGGGTATAGACCGCAACATCCGTTCCGCAAATGCTGGAATAGATGTTTTTGATGATCACATCATTGTCACCGCAGACAGGATCTGATAATTCCCGTATCTCGACCTGTTCCTTACCCAAATAGATTGCCGCTTTCATAAATGTAATACCTCCTGTTTTTTTACCATTTTTTCATTTCCTGTTTAACCAGAGAGAGCGCCAGGATGCCGGAGAGACCATCAGCGATGGGGCCTGCCCACAAAGCGCCGTCGATTCCCCAAAACAAGGGGAAAACAATCATCAGCGGCAGCAGGAAAAATACCTGACGGCTCAACGATACGATGGTGCCGATACCGCCTTTTCCGATAGAGGGAAAAAACTGGGCGCTTAAAATCTGGGCTCCCACGATAAAGGTACAAAACAGGAAAATGTGAAAATACCGCAGAGCAAATTCATAATACAATGCCTCCCCTTTGCCAAAGACGCTGATAATCTGGCGGGGAAAAAGCTGGAAGCAGAGAAAGGCCATGCAGGAGATCATCAGTGTCATGCCATTTCCAACAACGGACTTTGCTTTTTCATCCTCTTTGCGCCCCAGATAAAGACTAAAGGAAGCGGAACTGCCTGCACCGAAGGTCATGGCCAGTGTGGTGACGATCATAACCAGAGGAAACGCTACATTGGTTGCGGCGTTTCCCATTTCACCTATTTTATTTCCGACAAACATTTGATCCACAATATTGTAAACAGAGCTGACCAGGCTACTTGCAATTGCTGGAAGAGAATACTTTAATATCAGTTTACCGATGGACTCTGACTCCGGCGGATTTGCTGGTTGTGAGACTTCGCTGTTTTTCACTGTTGTTCCTCCTGAAATGGAGTGCCGCAAAGCGACGCATAAAGGTTTATTTGCTAATAATAGTTTAGCGTGATAAGATATTTCTTACAATCAACAATATTCCATTAAGTGTTGGAAGTTTGGGAATGACTTATGAACAGGAAAAATAACAGACAATATAAAGGCTCTGATGTGCGGATGAAGCAGGCTATGCTGGAATTGATGAATTTGCTGCCTTTTGATAAGATCACAGTGCGTTTGATCTGTGAAAAGGCGGAAGTAAACCGGTCTACTTTTTATGCACATTATTCTGATATTTCCTAATCTCCCGGAAAAATTTATACACTGGTCATTCTTTGTCAGTAAAATCAAGGCTTTGAAGGATTCCAGTGTATA
>ERZ808046.1233-NODE-1233-length-12364-cov-5.090990_pt1 | contig 12364 bp, 8 predicted proteins | sample MGYA00380196_ERZ808046 | MGnify/ENA primary metagenome ERZ808046 (study PRJEB31490, sample SAMN06133421) | mouse gut metagenome | isolation source: Z6_2 | host: mice | place: China: Chengdu | collected 2015-05 ...
TCTATAAAATAGCATAATAAAAGCTAATTATAGATGCTTTTATATTCAATTTACCAATAATATTTATCATAAACAATCTTTTTTTGATAAGATAATTTTTCATAAAAAATCAATCCATTTTCAAATTATATAATTTGAATAGTTCCATCACACTAGTATCAACAATGTGACTTGAACATGCAATCCGCCTATTACAAGCGACACGTTCTATTATTGGAATTATATCAACAACATTTTACTATTCCGATTTCTTCTATAAAAAAGAATATATTGATATCATCCATTTAAAATATTTTATATCATATACCTAAATATACTTTCTTGAATTATTTTATCATAAAAAGTCGTCATTGCTTTTATTATACAATGTTCGTATTTAAATATTTATTTTCTTAAATAATTTCTATTTGGTAATCATTAAATTAATGGTATAATAAATTATTGGAGGGAAAGAACATGTATATAAAAGATGATGAAATAAATAGAATATTTAATGAAAAGAACTGGAAAATTGCACATAGTTATTATAAAGATAACGCAATCACTAATATGTCTGTCTTAAAACAAGGAAATGAGTATCATATTGATGGTACTGTAGAAATATATGGACGTACGACTACCAGTCACATTGTTGTTGATACAAGTGGAAAAATTATCACCTTTGAATGTAATTGCCCTAATTGTCATAAAAACGAATTAGCCTGTGGTCATATTGGGGTATTATTATTAAAGTTTTACAGCTTAGATATGTCTGACATCCCATTCCAATTTAATCAAAAGATTGATTATCGTGCTAAATTCGAAGAATTCGAACGTATTCGTGAAGAAAAAATGATTCAAGCAAAACTTAAAGAATCTAAACAATTAATTGAAACATATCTAGATCCTAAAAAAATAAATATTACAGGTAACGATTTAATCGAACTTTATCCGACAATTAATTATTCTTTCAATCGTCTTTTAATTAACTATCGTATTGGAAATTCCAAAACATATTTAATTAAAAATTTAAAAGAATTTATAAATAATTATCGTTATCATAAAACATATAATTATGGAAGTAAATTAATTATTGATCATAATCATAAATTATTTAGTAATGATGCATTAAAACAAATTACTTTTATCAAAGATAATAGTGAATTTATTGATGAAATAGAAAGATACCGTTCTATTAGTATTAATAAGCATAATATTGATGAATTTTTTGAAACATATTTAACTAATCTACATATAAATATATTTTTTACAACCATTGATTTAAATAATCTTACTATTAACATTGAAGATAAAGAAGAATATTTTGAAGTATCACTTCTTCCTATTGAAGGGGAACTAATAATCGGTACTCAATATATCTATTATTTAAATAATAATATTTTAAATCGCTATAGTTTAAGCATGTCTCAAATCACAAAAAAACTCTTAGAAAAACTAGATAAAGAAAATCTAATTATATCAAAAGAAGATTTTGGATATTTTGGAAAATATATAATTGATCAAATTTTACCATATATCTCTATTATTGGAGCAAATATCGATGATTATATGCCTAGCGTTATTACTCTGTTAATATATGTAGACTTAAACACTTTCGGTGATTTAACTATTAACTTAGAATACCGTGACGAAGAAGGTCATGTACTATTTGATGGTAAATACATAGACAACTATGAAACTAAGTTACCATTAAACGTTGATAATGCTTTAACCTTAATCGATGATTATGCAAAATATGATGAACTTACTAATATGTATTTGATTACCAACAGTGATGAAGATGTATACTATTTTATCAAAAATATTTTACCTGAACTTAATCAATATTGTGAAGTATTTGTAAGTGAAGATATTAAAAATATTAATAAACCTAAAAATATCTCTTTAAATATTGGGATTCGATTAAAAAATAATTTATTAGAAATAGATTTAGATAGTATTAATGTTTCTAAAACTGAAATACAAGATATATTGAATTCAATCCAAAGAAAAAAATCTTATCATCGTTTAAAAAATGGAGAATTTATAAATTTAGAAGATAAAACATTAAATGAAGCCTATAACTTAATTAAAGATTTAAATCTTAGCAATGAAAATATTAAAGATGGTTCTATTGTTATCGATAAATCAAAAGCTTTATTTCTAAACCAGTTATCTTTAGATAAAGAATCAATTACATTTAACCGTAATCAACAATTCCAGGAACTTATCAACAAACTAACTTCCAGCAAAAATAATAATTACCCTATTCCTCAGCCATATCAACAAATTTTACGAGAATATCAGTGTCAAGGCTATAAGTGGATAATGACAATGAGTGAATATGGATTTGGTGGAATTCTAGCTGATGATATGGGATTAGGTAAAACACTTCAAATGATCACAGTTTTAGAAAATACAAAATCTGATCATAAAGTTAGTATTGTAATCACTCCTGCAACCCTAATTTTAAACTGGCAAGATGAAATAAAAAAATTCTCTACTGATTTAAATGTTCTATGTATCTCTGGTTCTTTAGAAAACCGTAAAAAATCAATTGAACAAATAAACAATTATAATGTTATCATTACCTCTTATGATTATTTAAGAAGAGATTATAATTTATATAAGGATTATTGTTTTGAATATATTATTTTAGATGAAGCTCAGTATATTAAAAATCAAGCAACCAAAAATGCTAAAGCTGTTAAAGAATTAAATGGAATTCATCATTTTGCTTTAACTGGTACACCAATTGAAAACTCATTAGCTGAACTATGGTCTATCTTTGATTTTTTAATGCCAAATTACTTATTTAATTACCATTATTTTAAAGAACATTTTGAACGCCCAATAGTTCGTGATGAAGACAAAGATGTTCAACATCGATTAAAGAAAATGGTAGAACCATTTATTTTAAGAAGAACTAAACAAGATGTATTAGATGAATTACCTGATAAAATTGAAAACAATATAAAGATTGCTTTTTCAAAAGATGAAGAAAAGTTATATATTGCAAACTTAAGTCAAATAAACAATAAATTAAAAACCACTTTAGATGTAAAACAAATTGATAAATTTCAAATTTTGTCAATGATGACTCGATTAAGACAGTTATGTTGTGAACCAAGAATATTATATAATGAAATTCAGGAACCTAGTTCCAAAATGAAAGCATGCCTGGACATTATTAGAAAAGCTAAAGAAAACAATCAAAAAGTATTATTATTTTCATCATTTACTACTTCTTTAAATTTAATTGAAAAAGAATTACGCAAAGAAGATATCTCTTATTATGTTTTAACTGGTTCTACAAATAAAATTAAACGTCATCAATTAGTTAATGCTTTCCAAAACGATAATACTAATGTGTTTTTAATATCATTAAAAGCTGGTGGAACAGGATTAAATCTTACATCTGCTTCAATCGTAATTCATTATGATCCATGGTGGAATATGTCTGCACAAAACCAAGCCACAGATAGAGCCTACAGAATTGGTCAGACTAATAACGTACAAGTATATAAGCTAATTATGAAAAATAGTATTGAAGAAAAAATTCAAAAATTACAAGAACAAAAACAGGATCTATCTAATATATTTATTGAAAATAATAATGGAAGCATTACAAAAATGTCAACTAATGACATTATTGCACTTTTTTCAATCGATTAGAATCTAAACAAAAAACAATGATTTTCAGTTATGCATGTAACTGAGTCATTGTTTTTTACATAAATAACAATACTTATACAACCTAATAAAAAAAGCTAAGCGAATTTAACTTAAAAGTTTATTCCATCATAGCTTTTTACTGTATATCCAAACTATAATCGTTCTAATTTCAAATCACCATTTTTAATAAAAGATAATTTTTTAAACGCTTTATAAATCCCATACGTTAAAAATGCTGGAGCCACTAAATCAATAACAATCAAAGGAACCCAATAATTAGTCCCCATTACATTAACAGCTTCTAAAATCCCCACCATTCCTGCTGTTCCCATTCCTGAACCAACTGGCGAACATGAAATATTCAATAAACAAGTTGATATAGGTGCAATTACAACACTAGTAATAATTGGTGGTATCCAAATCATTGGTTTTTTAACGATATTTTTAAACTGAAGCATACTAGTTCCTATTCCAATAGCAATAACATCACCTATGTCATTATCATCAATCGACATAACTGCAAAACCAATCATTTGAGCACAACACCCTGCCAATGCTGCTCCTGCAGCTAGTCCATTCAGTCCTAACATCACGCCAATTGCAGCGCTAGATATCGGTGCAGTCAAAGCCATTCCCATCAAAACTGCTACTACTATCGACATTAATAACGGCTGCATATTTACCCCTTGATTAATTAAATCACCAAGCCAAACAATTAACTTTGTTAAATATGGTCCTACAAATATTGTGACCAGCCCAGCAGCCACAATTGAAGTAAATGGCACGATTAATATATCAATCGGTGTTTTTCCCTGAACAAATCGAGTTACCTCAACCGCTACAATCACAGCAACAAAAGATACAATAGGATTACCAACACCAGCTACATTACCATTAAAAGTACCAGCTCCAATACAGCCTGCAATAATAGCAGATATTAAATTTAAACCCTTAGCATCAATCGCATAACCAATCCCTGCTCCAATTGCCGGCCCCATCAAAAGAGTTGCCACTTCGCCCCAAGTAACTAATTCAGTTATATTTGCAAAAGCACCCAACTGCTTTAAAATTGTTCCAATTATTAAACTACAAAAAAAGCCATAAGCCATACCATTCAAAGCCTTAATAAAATAATTATCTTTTTTCATCCTAGTCTCCTACTACTGCAATGTTTTTTACCCAGCGCTCTTTTTTAAAGAAAAATATGGCAATTATCAATTTAATTATATCTAAACTTTCAACGATTAAATATAAGGTAATTAATGATAAACTCGTATATGTTGATAATATCGTTGATACTAGAACTCCTGCTACCCATAAAAAAACCGCATCCATCAACATTGTGCTCAATACATCTCCACCAGCTCTTAAAATAAAAAACACACATACATTATAAGCATAGATATTAATCATCACTGATTTTATCCTAACCAGAGCTATAATTGTCTCTTTTATTGGAACATCAACATTGTATAAATTAGGTATAAACGGTGCTACTATAAAACAACATGTACCAATCGTTAAAGAAACCATCAAAGCAAAACACAATAACTTTCTAGCATTATCTCTTGCTTCATCTAGTAAATTTGCCCCTAATTTATTTCCAATCATTATTGATACTGCTGATGACAAACCACCAAATGCAATAAACATTATATTTGAAACAGTATCAACTACTGATATTGAAGCAACTAAATATTCATCACACCTAATATATGATTTAAATATCATCGCCTGTCCCACCGAAAACAAAATTTCATTCATCGTTAACGGTAACGCTTTATGAACAATACCACCAAGAAGATCTTTATTAATATGCAACATACCACTTAAATCAAATTTAAAGAAATGACGATTTTTCAACAACACAACCAAATAAATTGTCATCTCTACTAAACGAGCAATTAAAGTTGCAATCGCAGCACCTCGAATCCCTAATTCTGGAAACCCCAAGTTTCCAAAAATCAAACAATAATTCAATAATGTATTTGTCAATACCGCAACCGTTCCTACCTTTAACTGGATTTTATTTATTCCTACTGCTCTCAATGTCATCATACATGTAAAAGAAATGCTAAAAGGAATATACGTAAACTTGGCAAAATACAAATAATTAACCGCTTCATCAACAATTACTGGAGTCTGTGAGAATAACTGAATTGCAAACTTAGGAAATATGAACATTGCTATAGTAAAAAGTATTGCTGCCCCAAGTGAAAACACCATATTAATATTAAAAACTTCCTGACATTTTTCCTTTTTCTTCGCCCCATAATATTGAGCAATATAAATACCAGCAGCTCCACATAATCCAAATAAAACCGAATTAACAATCAAAAAGAAACGATTTGCTACCGTCACTGAAGTTAAAGCAATATTACCAACACTACCTATCATTACATTATCAATCAAATTTACAAAAGTTGTAATAAACTGCTGTCCCATTATTGGTAAAGCAATATTAGATACTTCTCTATAAAATTGTTTTGTCCCAAAATATTTTTTCAACACTAATCATCCCTCCGTTTCTTTTTGATAATATGTGGAAAAGCTCTAATTAAACGACGATAACGATATCTAAATAATTTTTCTTCTTCTAAAAGTTTCCTTAATAACAATTGCTGTTTTTGCCACTCTAAACCATGCTGTTCTAACTTTTCAAACAACTTTGCCTGTCTTTTTTCTAAACCAGCAATAATTTTTTCTTCCTTCTCATCTAAGATTTGCTTTACAAGCTCTAACTTCTTGTCAATCTTTAAAACAGTGCGTGTAGTTATAATCGTATCAACAATAAAACATCCACCTAATACAATACCAATAATAAGTAAAACATCTTTATTAATCACCATTAATTGTTTAACAAAAAATGGTTGGATATAATTTACCACTACTGCACTAAACAAACCAAAACAAAGAAATCCTTCCAAACAAATTCTCCCATTAACATTAAAAGCCTTTTGGCTATAATCCCACCATCTTCGATGAAATAATTCTTCCATTATAAAAGAAGTAATATATTCCAACAAACAGGATACTACTCCACCACCTAAAACCAAAACATAAAAAGGATAATTAACATGACGAATATCAAATAACACGATTACCAATATTGCTCCAAAACCATAAATTGGAATCCAAGGGCCATACAAAAAACCTCTATTATATGGTAATTGTTTTCTAGAAAGCGGTAAAACAAATGACTCCCAAACCCAACCAAAAAAACAATATAGATAAAAAGATATAACTAATATCATTAAATAATTCGTCATATTTCTACTCCTTTATATAATTAAAAAGCCTGCATAAGCAGACTCAAATTTTAAATTGGTGGAGCCTAGCGGGATCGAACCGCTGACCCCCTGCGTGCAAGGCAGGTGCTCTCCCAGCTGAGCTAAGGCCCCAACTAAAATATATATGGTGGGCCTGAATGGATTTGAACCATCGACCTCACCCTTATCAGGGGTGCGCTCTAACCAACTGAGCTACAGGCCCATCAATCGACTGCCCAAACATAATACCATAGATATATATAATCGTCAATAGTTTAAATGTTTTTTTGACAAAAAATTTTATTTTCGTAAATTAAAAAACTAAATTCTACCCCTGATATATAAATAATAGAGTTTATTTATTAAATATCTTTCTCCATTCAAATCCAAAATCATACTCCAAAACCAATAAAACAACATCAACTGACTCAATCCAAGAAAAAAATTCTATCATTATTAATGAATATGTAAAATATTAATAATTCAATTAAATCCCCTAACCATTTTAAATATAATCTACACATAACTAAGTACTAATCCCCTTAAAACCAATATTAAAAGATATTTTATACAATTTAGCGTCACGACAAATAAATCCATCTTAATAATTTTTATCAGTGAATTTTATTAAAAAACAACACCTATTATATATAATTTTGCATATTTATTTATAATTATCATAGATTGTATTACAGGAGGTAACAATGATTAAGTTTGCTATATACACATTTTTAGGTTTTATTATGGAATCTATATATGTATCTATATTAAATAAAAAAATATATTTTTCAGGTTTATTAAAAGGTCCTTTTATCCCACTATACGGTTTTGGAGCTTTATTAATTTTAAAAACTACACCATATTATCAAAATAACTTTGATACTTTTTTCTATTCTTTAGTTTGTTGTACTACCTTAGAATACCTAACACATTATTTTTTAGCAACAGATTCCAAAATCAAAATTTGGAATTACTCTAAAATCCCACATAATTATCATAGTAGAATATGTATGTTTTACAGTCTAATGTGGGGGATTCTAGGAATAATTCTTGTCAATTATATAGATCCATTTATCAACAATATACTAATTCATTTAAATTATGATCTACTAAACATAATCGCACTAATATATGTCCTAACTATCATTTATCAATTTTATAATCATGATTATAAAAATCATTGAAAATGCTATATTAGTTATAACCTAATATAGCTTTTCTCATTACGCCACCATAAAGGAAACATCATCCAAATCCATAGATTGACCACCTCCAGCGACAACATAAAAAGCAACTCTTGCTTTTACTGCACCACTTGGAGCTGCTCCACTAACAAGTCTAAAATATCCAAATGAACGATTTGAATTAATTAAATCTTGTTCTCTTACAATAAGCTGATTAGTTAATAACTGATTATTTTGATCATCAAGGAATGTTATTGTTGCACGCAATCCAATTTGTTGTCCTTCACCATGAGCAAAAAATGAGAGTATATAATAACATCCAACCTTTATATCAACATCTTGATATAAATCCGAACCATCTTGCATATTGACGGATAAATTCCCACTGTGAACACGTCCAGCCTGATCAACACTTTCTATACTAATAGGTGTAGTAGAGTTCCAAGAAACTGGTAAATCACCTATAAAATCTTCCATACCTCCATTCAATATCTGCTCGCCTAAAGATGCACATCCTTCTCCTCTTGGCCCTGTCGGTCCTGTTGCCCCAGTATTTCCTGTTGGCCCTGTCGGTCCTGTTGCTCCAGTACTTCCCGTTGGTCCTGTCGGTCCTGTTGGACATCTTATAATAATCGGGGGTCTACAACGACAACAAGGGCACCATATACAACTATTATTACTTATACAACGATTCATTATCTCACCTCCTTCTCTAATTTAATATATGTGATTTTAAAAATATCATATATGTTTATATCCATGTAAAAAGAATATATTACAAAGTAAACTTTAAAAATTCGTTCAGCTCTTTTCATAAAATAAGAAATCATATAACAAACACTTTACTATAGTGAATTACTTTGCTTCTTTTTTAATAATCTTCATAATATAAGCATTTTATACATATTTAAATCAATTTTCCCTTCAATCACCTTTAATAAAATAATAATTGTTCCAACATATAACTTGAAAAACATTACAATAAGTTAAGTAATTAGGTTAATAAACCCATTTCCATAATTTAACCATAATCGAATAAGAAAAGAGTGTAAGATAGTTCTAAAAAGAAATATATTAGAACAAAATAACTATATTTCTTACGTTTAGTTAGTTCAAAATCTCGACATAGGACCAATCTCCTCCTTGTAAAAGCTCATGGTGAATTTTCAATATTTAGATATATAACATACCCAATATACTAAAAAAGACAATATCTATCAGTTATGTTTAACGAGATCATATTAACTGAAACATTGTCTTTTTTATTTATAGGAGTAACTAGTTCATTTCATTATAGTCACTACTTTCATTCAATTATACTATTAATTTAAAATTTTTTCAAAATCCTCTTTTTTTATAGTATCTTCGGGATATTTTTCTCGATAATTTTCTAAACCATCACAAATCTTTACTGCTAGTTTTTGATGATATTTGCTACTTTGAAGCTGACCTCTCTCATTTGCATTTGATATAAATCCGCATTCAATCAACACTCCAACCGTTTGTGTTGCTCTTAACACCCGAAAACTTGAACCTGATATTCTTTTTGGACTTCCCGTTATCTCTTTCATTGTAGATTGAATCTCTTCTGCTAACCGCTTACCTTTATCACTATTTTTATAATAAAAAACTTGAGATCCCCAAGCACTTGAAGCTGGTGCAGAGTTTAAATGAATACTCATTAAATAATCACTCTTATAAGAATCAATTTTTTTAACTCTTAGATACATATCATCTTGCTTAGAATAATGATGATTACGTTTAGTCATATCTTGTTCATCTTCACGAGTCATGTATACTTTAGCACCACGACTTTCTAATTCATCCTTCAATGCAAATGAGATTTTTAAATTCAATTCAGATTCATATATTTTTCCAACACTAGCACCATTATCAAGCCCACCATGTCCTGGATCAATCACCACAGATACATCCTTTAAAGTTAATTCTTTACTAACAGCTACCATACCATTTGAATAAAAACATTTTGTACATACATATACAGCAACTGTTATAGCAATTATTAGATATGTTCTTTTCACAAAATCACCTATCTAAATATATGCTCCAACAAATTAAATAATACTCAATAAAATAAATTCAATACTTTAAAACATTTACCTTAAAACCTTTTTTACTAACTTATATATATATTTAGAATATGGTGGATATAATGAAATAATATCCCTTTTTATAACTCGATGATGAATTGTTTGTTTATGACTAAAAGCAATGAAACTATCTTTTCCATGGTATCTACCCATTCCAGAATATCTTATTCCACCAAATGGTACTTTAGAAGATATTAAGTGACTTATACAATCATTGATACAAGCCCCACCAAAAGATAATCTTTTTGTTAGAAAATTAATATAATGTTTATCATTAGAAAAAATATACATAGCTAAAGGAAATGGATGTTTTTCTATAATTTCTACAACTTCATCACGATTATTATATGTAACTATCGGTAATATGGGTCCAAATATTTCTTCCACCATATAATTACTCTTATCACCATTAACTAATGTAGGTTGAATCCATAAATCATCTTTATTATAATTACCACCAGCATATATCTGTTCCTCATTTAAATATTTAATTAAACGATTAAAATGCTTCTCATTAACAATCCTTACATAATCATCTTTACATAAAAATTTTTCAATAGTGACTTTCCATAATTCTATAAATTCATCTTTCAAATTCTCAGTAATTATCAAGTAATCTGGAGCAATACATGTTTGTCCAGCATTTAAAATTTTACCCCATGCAATTTTTTCTACTGCATCCTTTAAAACTGCACTATCATCTATGATCACAGGACTTTTACCCCCTAACTCTAATGTTACTGGTATCAATTGTTCACTAGCTGCCAGCATCACTTTTTTACCAACTTCTATACTTCCAGTAAAAAATATATGATCAACTGAACTATGTGTTAAGGTAGCAGTTATTATTGAATCCCCTAAAATACAATAAATATATTCAGAAGCAAATGTTTCATCAATAATCAATTTTATTATTTTTGCTGTTGATGGTGCATTTTCAGATGGTTTAACAATTGCACAATTACCTGAAGCAATTGCACCAATCAAAGGTTCCATAACAAGTTGAAAAGGATAGTTAAAGGGTCCTATAATCAAACTTATCCCTAAAGGTCGATAAGTAACAGTATCATATGATCCAAATAAATAATATGGTGATAATTTTTTATGTGGTTTCATCCATTTTTTCAAATTTTTTTGTATAAAACGTATACTATTTAAAACAAAACCAATCTCAGTCGAATATGCCTCAAAAGCAGGTTTTTTTAAGTCTGAGTATAGAGCTTGTTCAATTTCTTTTTGATAATGCTTTATCTTTTGATAAAGCATTTCCAATTGATGCTTTCTAAAATTATAATCTTGCGTTTTCATTGTTTTAAAATAATTACGCTGATATAAAACAATTTTATCAATATCTTCCATTTAATACCTCCCAAATAATATTTTAATTAATAACATATTTATATAATAAATTTTGTAAAAAAGATTGTTTAAAGTTTATATTATCATAATAATCTTAATATTTTTCAATATATATCATTTAATCAAAAATAGTCAACTGTTACCTAAAAAAATAACTTAACACTTTAACTACAATTAATCAAACAATTCTTAACAAAATTAATTATCAATTTGTTTCTCTTAAAATATATTATATCTCTTTACCATATTCAAACATATAATCCTCTTCAATAAAATTTATTTCTGCCCAAAAACTATATCTAACAACTCCTTTTAATATGAACTTATTCATAACTTTAATGATTTATTTAATATCACAACATAAAATATACTACTAAAAATTATTATATCACTACCCATTATCAACTAATCATCAGCCATATAAAACTTAACAATAAAATCTAATCAAAATATTTCACTAATTCTCTACCATTTCCATAAAAGATTATAATTTTCACGCTAAAAAAACTTTGAATTTTATCATCAAAGTTTTTTTAGTAATTTATTCTTTGTAAGTTTTTTTACTTATAAATATTAAAGCCATTAAACTTATCATCATTAACCCAAAAGTTATCCCAATTATACTATCATCACCCGTCTTAATTGCAATTGTATCTCCTGATTTTACTTCAGATACATTAGTATCTACTGGCTTAGCTATTAATCCTGCGATTGCTTTTGTTAGAGCTGACACTGCAGCTTCTACTTCTTCTTTTGTTGCTTCTGGATTATTTAATACTTCACTTGC
>ERZ808046.1238-NODE-1238-length-12290-cov-3.424548_pt1 | contig 12290 bp, 14 predicted proteins | sample MGYA00380196_ERZ808046 | MGnify/ENA primary metagenome ERZ808046 (study PRJEB31490, sample SAMN06133421) | mouse gut metagenome | isolation source: Z6_2 | host: mice | place: China: Chengdu | collected 2015-05 ...
GGGCGGTGGCTCGCCGACTCCATCGACCACGCCGCCTATACACTGAACGGCGAGCCGAAGACGGTCGAGCCCTTCCGGCGTCTCGTGAGTGCGGACGAGGTCAAGATTTACATCTACTTCGACGACACGGTCACGGGCACCGTGGGCGACGTTCAGCTCGTGGACACGGACGGCGACGTCGTCGCGGCGTCCGACCGCGTCTTCGAGAAACCACCGAGCAAGGGGCTATATGTGGCCTTCAAATACAAAATACTCGAAAAAGAAATGGAGGTACAGGTTAAATGAAACCCTACGAAAAGATCGGATGGCTCGACCACGTCGTAGATGTCGAGACGGAGGAGGTCATCCAGGAAGGGACGCCCGTGAGTCAGACGAACATGAACCACATGGACGACGGCATCTTCGTGAACCGCGAAGCCGTTATTCTCCATGAGGCGATGATCGCCGACAACCAGCAGGAGATCAAGGTCTTGAAGGACGCCACGCTCAACAACATGGTGAACAACGTCTTCCTCAAGAACTTCGACTCCGTGGGAGCCGTGCTCATCATTTCCGGCGTCTACGACCCCCGGGCTCGGAAAATCTATGTATAGGGTCGCTTGCACCCTCAAGGAAGCAAGCTGCATACTCGGGAACTTCTTCGGCGAGCTTTGCCCGACGTGTGAAGAATGTCGGGCCAGACCTGACGACAAGCTCGCCCTCAAGACCGAGGGAGGTCTCATTCTCGAAGGGAAGGCCGACCTCGTCATTGAGGGACACAGCGCCATCACGGGGCAACCCGCGAAGGTCAAGCTCACCGACTACGGCTTCGAGTTCTTCGGAGACATCACGGAGATCGCCCTCATAAGAAGTGCGAGGTGTGTGTACGTTGGCAGAACCGTCGACTTTGCAGAAGAAGGCTGAAATCTTTCTCGAAAAAGATGTCTACCCCTTGCTAAAGAACTTCCCCCAGGCGGAAAAGTTTTCCCTCTCGCAGGAGATCAAGCAATCGTGTTACAAGCTCATCCGGGCCACCGTCATGGCGAACAATCTCAAGGTCGTTAAAAAGCGGCTTGAGTGGCTCGACGAGGCGGACGCCGAGAAGACTCTCCTCCTCGTCCTGTTTGGGGTCGCCCGGACGCAGAAGTACATCACGCAAAAGAAGCTCCTCGAGCTGCAAGGAAAGCTCAACGAACTGGGGCGCATTATCGGAGGTTTGCAGAAGTATTTCCTCAATCCTCCCCGGAACTGAATACACGGCAAAAAGTATCACCTATTAGGGTTATCTCTGGATGAGCGGCGAACCGGGCGAACCGTGGCTACAATTCGGCCCGCAACTGGAACAACAATTCGGCGTCCAATCGGAACGTCAATCTCGGCTTCCGCCCCGCCTTGTAGGTTATTGCGTCATTTGCGGCTACGGCTTCGAGTGCGCGTCCTTGTTATACTTCAAGGGAGAGGTAATCCTTCGCCATGTCTTTGACGGCGTAAAAACAGTGAAAGAGCTCCGCCCGGCCCTCTCGTATGGGGAGGGCGGAGGGACGTCTACAATGTGGGTAGAAACCCGCGTCATAGGTGCCAAGCCGTTCTACACTGAAAGGATGCCACGATGACGAAATTCCCCATATTAGTGAAGACCTCGCAGAAGGTCAAGAACCCCGTCGTCCCACCAATACGCCCGCTTCGTCCTTATGAGGAAATGGTCGGGTGGGGCATGATCGAGCTCGGCTACAAGAACTCGCTCCGGGGCCCTCGGAAATACACGCGGGAGGCGGTCAACTACGACCTCCTCTCCGAAGTCAACAACGTCGTTCTCTGGCGGGAGCTCAAGGCGATCGGCCCGCGCCCGGAGAAGGGGAAGAAGGAATACCACCCCGGCCCGTACCATCCCAAGACGATCACGGAGCCGAAGGAGCGGAGCCTCCACATCCCCACGCTCCGGGACAAGATCGTACAAGTCGACGTTCACGAGGCGCTGCAAGACATCTACCGCCCCGTCTTCGTCGATCGCTCCTACGCTTGCCTCTATGGCAAGGGCCCCATCCGCGCCGCCTTCAATGTGCAGCACGACATGAGGGTCGCCCGTATGAAGTGGGGCGAAAACGCCGCCGTCATCAAGATCGACGTCAAGAAGTTCTTCTACTCTATCGACCGCGACATTCTCAAAAAGCTCCTCGCGAAGCGGTTCAAGAAGCTAAAGAAGCAGCACCCGGAACTCTACGACGACCTCCTCCGCTTCTATCGGCTTCTTTGCAAAGTGATCGACTCGAGCCCGGAAGGTGAGACGGGCGTACCCCTCGGGAACGTGAGCTCCCAGGACTTCGCAAACATCACCCTCAACGAGCTCGATCAATTCTGCATCCGCTTCCTCGGAGCGAAGCTCTACACGCGCTACGCCGACGACGCCGTCATTATTGCGCCGGACAAAGAGACCGCGAGGGAGTGGCTTGCTAAGATCAAGCAGTTCGTCAAGAAGCGGCTGCATCTCGACCTCAACAGCAAGACCAAAATATTCTATATGCGGCAGGGCGTGAACGCCTACGGCTACAAGATCAAGGCGACCCATCTCGAGCTCCGAACCGAGTCCAAGCGGAAAGAGAAGCGGAAGGTCAAGGCCATGATCGCGAAGCTCCGGGAGGGCAAGAAGACACGGCGGGAGATACAGCAAGAGGTGAACTCCTGGCTCGGCTTCGCTCGCTGGGCAAGCGCCTACAACCTCGCGAAGAAGATATTCGCGCCCTACCGCTTCATCAAAGTGGAAGGAGTGCTACCCTATGGCGCAATTTCTCGGAACCGTGCAGCTCGGCGGGTTCTACAACAACGGCACTATTCTCAAACGGCCCACAAAGCCGTGGCGGCCTGATACCGATGTAGGCGGCGCGGGCGCGGGCGACATCCCGCAGATGTCCGGCAGCATGGCAAACTATACCCTCGGCAACACGCCCAGCGCCGCCGCGAACAAGCTCCAATGGCACAAGATCAAGGACGGAGACAAAATCCTCCTTATTTGCGACCGGGTCATCCTCGTCTCTGTCTCGTGGGACGACCTCAACGGGCAAGGCTACGTTACAGGGAAGACCGTCACCATCGACGGGGCAAAATACAAGTGTCGGCTTCTCACGGGCGGCAGCAACTACCGCAACACCTCCGACGCCTACGCGGGCGGGACGCCCACCAATAACGAGTGGGACAGGTTCATCACCCGCGAGGAGGTCATCTCCGGGCTTCCGGCCCCTCTCTCCTCCGACCTGGACACCACGCTCAACAGCACCGACAAGAGCTCTACTCATAACCAGTTTTGGAACTGGTTCGGCGTCTACTCCTGGTGTCAGGAGACCTACGCCGCGAACGCGGCGAACCGGGCGCGCCGTGGCTACAATTCGGCCCGCTACTGGCACGGCAATTCGGCGTCCCATCGGAGCGTCCATCACGGCTTCCGCCCCGTCCTTGAAGTCCTGAACACTGACCCTCTGATCTCTGACAGTGACCGCGATCTCGGAGATAAGAACAGCAACTTCACGATCGAGTACACGGTCGACGATGCCGACTCCGGCGACGTCCTGACGGCGACGGAGTCGCTCGATGGGCAAACGACGAAGTCGTTTGCCCCGACGCGAAAATCGAAAAATACGATCTCTGTCCCGGTCGATGAATTGAGCCTCGGCAAGCACACGGTCAAGGTCGTCGTCTCGGATGGACAGGGCGGAACCGCCACTCGGACGTGGACGTTCACCCGGACGAACTCCGCCCCGACAATCTCCGGCACCGACACCAACCTCGGCGACAAGAACCTCGCCTTCGCCTATCAGTACACGGTCAACGACGCAGACGGAGACACCCTCACCGTCAAGGAGGAGCTCAACGACACGGAGCTCCGCACGATCAACAACGCCCCGAAGGGTGAGACGCTCTCCATCTCCATCACGGCGGAGCAGCTCTACAACCTGGGCCTCAATTCGGTCAACACCCTCAAGATCACCGTCACGGACGGCAAGGGCGGCACGGCCTACCGCCGCGTCACCTTCAAGCGCACCAACTCCGCGCCAAGCATCTCCGGGCAGGACACCGACCTCGGGCTTCAAACGGGGAACTTTGCCGAGGAGTACGTCGTCACCGACGTCGAGGGCGACAACGTGGTCGTCACCGAGTTCGTGGACGATAAGCAGATCAGGAGCTACCAAGCGACCCTCGGGCAGACGGAGACGATCGTGCTCACCCGGGATGAGTGGCTCACCCTCACCAATGGGGCCCATCAGCTCCGGGTCGAGGCCGTCGACGGCAACTTCGCGACGAGCGTGAGGGTCTGGAACTTCTCCAAGAGTGAGAAGGTCATCGAGTTCCAGCTCGCCGCCCCCGAGGAGACCGACGCGAGGGCCTCAAAAATCCTCATCACGCCCACCTGGAAGACCGAGGGCGCGACCGTCCTCGTGGAGGCTTGCAACAACGCTTTCGACGAGGTTCCGACGTGGGAGGACATCACGGCGATGGTCTTCCTCAACCGGGTCTTCAACTTCACCAACACGACAAAGACGGCGGACAAGTGGGGCGTGAACGTCCGCTTCAAGCTCGTCAAGAATGAGGGGTATGACGGGGAAATCTCCGTCTCCGGCTTCGGAGGTGCTTTTGAATGAGCGAACAAAACGGAATTAGCTATTTGACGCCGCCCCGGCCTGTCTCTGAAATCCAGCAGGAGGCCCGGCGCAGCACCTCGGCCCAGGCCGTCGCCGAGATCATGTTTGTCAAGATGGCCCAGGAGCAGCAGCTCGACGAGACCACGATCTCGGAATACCCCGACCTTTTCGTCAAATGGGATGAGAATTGGAGAGGCAAGGCGGGCGACATCGTCCAGGACGAGGGCCAGCTCTACCGCTCCATCCACGACGTCAAGGACGCCGGGCAGAACCGCAAGCCCTCGGAGACGCCCTCGATGTGGACGCCCATCGGCAACCCCCTCGAGGAGTTCCCGGAGTGGGCCCAGCCTCTCGGGGCAAATGATGCCTACCACCTCGGCGACAAGGTCACGCATGACGGCAAGAGATGGGTGTGCAGCCAAGCCGACGGAGCGGGCAATAATATATGGGTTCCGGGGGTCTATGGGTGGACGGAGTACGTTGAGCCCGAGGAGCCCCAGGAAGCCGCCCAGGAGGCCCAGGACGGAGCCTCGGAGGAGCCGGGGGAGTAACTACCCTACAGCGGGCTAAAAGGCAAGGGAGGGGCGGCAAAAGCCGCTCCCTCCCGGAGCCTTAAAAAGCCCGCCCTCTCGCTCGGGCCGCTCCCCTCGCTGGGGGCGGTCGGCGCAAGTGGGCGAGCTCGGATTTACTTCTAAGAACGGGGCTATTTTTTCTCATTTATCCTGTCCGGGTTTCTCAAAAATCCTGTCGCGCTACACTAACGCGCAAAGAATACGAGGTGCTTTGTTTTCTTGCAAAAAACGCTGGTGCTGTCTTGACAAAAGAGGAAATATATTGTGCCGTGTGGAAAAGCAGCTATGATCCCAATTCTACAAATGTGGCAGATCAAATATCCTCGCTTCGATTTAAACTGGGTCTTGACCGTAAGGACACAACCTATATCCAGACGGTGATTGGAGTTGGTTATCGCTTTGGCGGGGTAGATTAGTGCTCCAACGACTTTTCGACACCGTTTGTCGAACTATGTCGAACGAATCCGAAGAAATTCCAAACCAAATTCAAAATTTGTTTTCAATTTAATGGTAACATTTTACTGTAAACTTCTTCCTGTTGGAACAACGCTATGTAGTTGGGGGGATGGCTATGAGTATAGATGTTTACCCGCTTTTGAGCAAAGGACGCCCGCCGCCGTAGACCCAAATTTCTTGCTTCTGCGCGCTAATTGAATATTGGCCATGTGTTGCTGCGGCGGAATGGGCTTGACAACCGCCGGCAGCCTATCGAAACTGTCAAGAGAAGGATCTGTAAGAATGACTGTCGATATCAAGACATATGTCGTTGGCCTATTGGAGTCGTATCAAAAGCGTTCAAAGCAAATTGACCTTTTGCACTACGAACTGTCCCACCCGACCGACATATCTGAAAACGAAATGATCAGCGCTTTGGCCCTCTCCCATGGGGAAGGCGGAAGTGGAACCATCGGACATATTTCTGATAAGACACTTTACATCGCCTTAAATTATCAGGAGCAGATACAGAAAGCCAGCAGTGCCGCTAAAAGCGAGATTGCCACCCAGCTGATGGAGCTGGAAAACATTCAAAAGCGACTGACGTACTACGTGTCGCTTTTGGACAAGCGGCAGGCGGAACTGCTTGATCTGCTCTACTTTGAGGGCTATTCACAGGAGGAATGTGCCGCAAGGCTGGGGATCGCCGCGCGTACTGTGCGCCGGATCAGGGAGGATGCCTTGAATGCCCTGACGGAGCTGTACTGCTTTGCCGAAGAAGCTGCGGCCAGAAAGCTGTCCTGACGATGGCCAAAAAATTTCCTGTCAATGTTCGCAAATTGTCCGCAGTATGGTACTTGAAATGTCCATTTATCCTGTGTTATGATTAAGCTGTCAAAAAAGAGATGCTCTCCAGGTGCTTTCCTGGAGGGCATCTCCTTCTTTGCGCCGTTTTTTCGGCGCAGGGAAATAAAAATAAATGTGCCGGAGCGGCTGCTGGGCTCTTGAACTGCCCAAAGAGTTATCGTACAATAGCTTTAAGAGCCAGCAGCGCACCTTGACAATCGAACAGATTTCGGCACGCGGCGCACAGAGGAGGAACTGTCATGTGTGAAAAGGTTCAAGAAACTTTAACCGTAGGGGAAATGCGGCAGATCTTGAAAATCGGCTCCAACACCGCATATAACCTGCTCCACAGCGGGTCGTTCCCGGTCATCAAGATCGGCCAGACGTATCGGATACCCGCTGAACCTTTTTATGCGTGGCTGGCAAATCCCAGCGCCGCAGTACATTAGGTCAAATCTTCAATTTTCGTAGAATTGGAGGTTTTACCATGGCAGGAAAAAGAGCAAATGGCGAGGGCAGCTACTATCAGCTGAAGGATCGAACCTGGGTGTACCAGGTAACCATCGGCAGGAAAGAGGACGGCTCCCCACAGCGCAAGTCTTTCAAAGGCCGCACAAAGGCGATCTGCAAGCAGCGCAAAGAGGAGTGGGAGGCTGCACGTGCCACGATCCAAGAACGGATCAGGCAAGAGCAGATGGAAACCGAAAATGCGGAAGCCTTGGCTGCCCGTCTCGGGCATTTCCCCGAGGCTGAGACGCTGTTCAAGGATGCCTTCCTTGAGTGGCTGAAGCTGTATAAGTCGCCGCCCACCCGTAAGCCGTCCACCTACGCCAGCTATCTGGCCACCTATGAGGCCCATTTTGCTCCGGCGTTTGGAGAAATGCCTTTGTATGCGATCACCCAAGACGTGGTGCAGGATTACTACCAAAAGAAGCAGCTTGCCGGAGGCCGGAAAGATAAGAAGAACAGTGGTCTTTCACCCAAAACCATCCGCAACCACCACATGATCCTGAAGGACTTCTTCACCTACGCGGAAGGAAAGTACAAGCTCCATGGCAACCCCACGCTCTGCACCACCCGTCCAGAGGTAGTCCAGCGGGAGATGCGGGTGCTCAGTTCCAGCGAGATGGAGGTGTTCATCCGGGAGGTCATGAAAGAGACCCAGCGGATCGCCATCCTCACAGACCTGTTTGTGGGTTACCGCAAGGGAGAGCTGCTGGCTTTGGAGATTTCGGATTTCGATTTGGAGCGCCAGACGCTGCGGGTGACAAAAAACATTCAGCGGGTTCCCACGGTGGCCCTCTCTCTGGACAACCCCAACATCAAAATTCTGAACTATGATCCCAACAAAAAGACCCACCTGATCGTCCAGAACACCCCCAAGACCCGGAGCTCCTACCGGGAGACGGCTATCTCGGATGGCCTGTGCGAGCTGCTGGTGCGGCATATCTTCACCATGGCCAACTCGGACTGGCCCAACCCGCACAACCTGCTGTTCCCGTCCACCACGGGTACTTATATTGACCCTAAGAGCTTTGACATCCGACTGCGGGCCGTGTCCAAGCGGTGTGAGATCAAGAATGTGAACCCTCACGCCCTCCGGCACACGCTGGCTACCCGGCTGGTGGAGGAGAAGGTGCCGCTGAATATCGTCCAAGGTATTTTGGGGCACTCGTCCATTGAGACTACCCGGAAGTATCTGCACAAGAACGATGAGATCGAGCGGGAGGCTATCCAATCCATGTCCGACCATATCAGCATCGAAAGGCTGCTGGACACGCCTCAGCTCAACGGGGCGAAGAAGCGGGGGAAGTTCGCCGGCGTCATCCTGCCGGACTTCTCGGGCAAGGGCAAAGCGAGTGGACAGTAGGGGAGCAATTTTTGCAAATAATGCGGCGTTGCCCACTTTACTGCAAATGGCCTGAGAGGGCAGGGCGACGGGAAGAAGAAAGGAAAATTTTTCATGAGGGTATCTTAACAGTAAAAATTCGCAAGAGGCTCCTCGGGCAAAACCAATTGCAAATTGCAACCGGGCAAGGGAAAAGCCTTGAACCCGTTCTGTTACTGTTCACAGGGACACAAGTTGAACCTACCCCTATATTTGGTGAGCGGGCGGCGGAAGCTGCCCGCTCACCTCGTTTTTCTTTTCCTACGCCAGCAGTTTCAAGCAGTCCTCCATGTAGTGCAGGGTTGCCATCTGCGGCTGGCGCTCACCCGGCTCCATCGGGCTGTCCAGGTTCCCAATGTCCCGGTAGATGATCCGGACGCTCTGCGCCGCACTGCGGGAATATTTCACGCTGCGCTCCCCAATCTCGATGCGCTGGATGAACAGTCGAGCCAGCTCCGGCGTCAGCTCGTCGATGGTGGTGAACCGCTTGGCCTTCTCAATGAACGCTTCCACGTTGGCGGCGGACGCTTTCAGCTTCTCCAGCCTGTCCTCCTTTTCCGGGATGGCCTCTTGCAGCATCTTCTGCTCGGCGTTATAATCGGCGGAGAGCATCTGGAACTGCCCGGCGGTGATCCGTTGGAGGACGTGATCCTCATAGAGCCGCTTGAACAGCATAGACAGCTCCCCATCCCGCTTCCGCATGGCGTCCAGCTCCTTCTGGAGCGTATTCATCTCCCGGCGCAGTTCCTTGCTGTTCTTCTGGTTGATGTACGCCGCGAACTGCCGCTCCTTCATCCTGGCAAAGTGGGTCACCCGCCGGAGGTCATCCAGCACGATCTTGCACAGCTCATCCTCCCGGATATGGTGTGCGGAACACGCAGCCTTGCCCCGTTTCCCGTAGGTGTAGCACGTGTAATAATACCTCGCCTTTTCCATCGTGCTGGCCCGGTGGAGCACCATGGGCTTGCCGCAGTCCTCACAGAAGGCCAACCCAGAGAAGATATTCGGCTCATCCATCTGTTTCGGGACGCGCTTCTTGTGCTGGCGCACGTCCTGCACGATGTCCCACTGCTCCTGGGTGACCAGCGCCGGGTGGGTGTTCTCCACTGTGATCTGCTCACGCTCCGGTCGGCGGATCAGCTTCTTGTTTTTGTAGGAAAGCGAAGTGGATCGCAGTCCCACCGTATGCCCCAGGTAGACCCGGTTGTCCAGGATGCCCGTCACGCTGCTGCCGCTCCAATCATAGGGCCGGGTGGTGTCCACATGGTTGTGGGACTTCCCCTCTTTTTGGTAGGCGTAGTTGGCGGGCGTCAGGATCTGCTCGTCCGTCAGGATGCGGGCGATTTGGTTGGGGCCTTTGCCGCTGGCGCACAGGTCGAAGATGCGCTGCACCACAGGCGCGGTTTCCTCGTTGGGGACGATCTCCTTGCTGTCCGCCGCTTTCCTGCGGTAGCCGTAGGGCGGCCTGCCGCCGAGACGCTCACCGCGCTCCGCCTGGAGCTTTTTCACCGCCCGAACCTTTTTGCTGGTATCCTTGGCGTGCAGCTCATTTGCCCAGTTTCGGATGGGATTGAAGTCGGTGCTGCTCTCCACCAGGGAGTCCACTCCATCATTGATGGCGATGAAGCGGACGCCCTTCGTGGGCAGATAGAGTTCTGTCAGCTGGCCCACCTGCAAATACTCGCGGCCCAGGCGGGACATATCCTTGACGATCAACGTGTCCACCTCGTCCGCTTCGATCATCTCAATGACCTTTTTCCAGGAAGGCCGCTCGAAGTTCGTCCCGCTGTAACCATCGTCCGCCAGGAATATGGCGTTTTCAAAACCATTATCAGCAGCGTATTTCTCCAACAGCAGGCGCTGGTTTATGATCGAATTCGAATCGCCCATCCGGGCGTCCTCTTGACTGAGCCGTCCGTAGAGAATCGTATATTTTTGGCTTGCCATTTTACTGTTTTCCTCCTTTCTGTCAGCAAGCCGGTACGGTAATACACACTATACCGCACCGGCCCGCCGAAGTCTACTGAAACATCATCCGGCGCGGGTATCTTTTTTCAACTCGGCGTCGATGAGTTCCAGCATTTTGTCTGTGGGTGTGGCGGTGGGGTGGCCGGGGAACACGGAGGAGACGTGGAAGCACTTCCCTCCAATGAGCATCTTCCGTTCGAGGACAAAACCTCCCTCGCACTCTGACGTGGCGGTGTCGCGGAAGATCGTGTTCACTCCATCGCCCTCCTGCCGCAGCACGGCGTTCTCCGGGCGGTAACCGCCCAGCATCCCGGTTGTCATGTATTCCTGCAACTCGGTCATAAAACTCCTTTCTCCCTGGTTCACAGGGTTGGCCCAAAATCATATCCCTGACTGCCGCTGAACTTCTGGCCCATGGCCAGCTTCTTCAGCGCTTCACGCCGCCGTTGCTTGCTGTCCGTCCAGGTGGGCGGCGCGGGGAGCTGCCACTCCGCGTCACGCTCCAGGTCGGCCAGCACCTGGAACCACCCCGCCGCCAGCTCACCCAGCCAGCCCTCGTCCGGCTCCAGCGTAGCGGGACGGAAGCCTGTGGCCTGACGGTAGACGAACAGCAACTCCAGGTTTTCCTTGAGGAAAGTTTCATCGTGGAGGCTGCTGTCCCGGCATTTGCGCCCGTTGGGACAGGTGAACGTGATGTGCTTCCGGTTCGGCTCCCATCTCACCTCGTAGCCCTCCACCTCCATGTTCTCAATGAAACTCTCCCGGTCATCTGCGTACTCCAGCGCCTCGTTGATAGCCTGGATCAGATCCAGCTTCCAGCTGTCGCCGCGCAGGCCCGCCTGGTACTCGCCGGGCGTCATCCGTTTCTTCTTCGCGTGGGACACGGGAGGCGGCAGTATGCTCAGCTTGTGGGCGGCACAGATCTTATCGTTGACCCTTCGGTGCTCAATCAAATCGCTGCGGCTCTGGTGGAGCTTACGACCATCCCGGCAGCTGACGCTGTTCACCACGAAGTGGTTGTGGAGGTGGCCTGTGTCAACGTGGGTGGCAATCAGCACCTCGAAGTCTGGGAACTGCTGCTGCGCGAATTCCAGACCGATGGCGTTGACCTCCTGCGGCGTGATGTTGTCCTCGTCGGAGAAGGACTGGACGAAGTGGTAGTACTGCGTGCCGTCCGTTTTGCGGAACCGCTGCTTGGTCATCTGCATCTCGATGAGCGCAGACTGTGGGACGCAGTTGTATCCGGATACCAGCCTGTCATCGTCCCAGCGCGTTTTCTTTTCCTGCTCCACATACTCGACCACCCCGCGCAGGGCCTTGCCGCTCTGCGTCTTGCTGCGGATCGCGGTGAAGGTTGCCATCAGCGCACCTCCCGAACCAGTGCGCCCAGCGTGTCACACAGCCGGGTGTACTCGCTGAGCAGATCGTCGCCGCGCAGGACGGTGAGCCGTCCCATGTTTGCCAGCGTGGTCAGTTGGTTGAGATTGCGGCCTTGGGCTTTCATCTCAGAGAGCAGATCGTCCAGACCATCCACCCGGACGATGTCCTTCCCGAGCGCGCAGGTGGTGAGGTAATCGGTAACGGTCATGCCAGCGGCCCTGGCCCGCTGTTGGATGGATTTTTTGTCCGCCTGGGTCATCCTGGCGGTGATGATTTCGGTTTTCTTTTTCTGCATTGATCTCCTTTCTCACCCTTTAGGGGGCAGGGGGAGCCGGGGCAGGGCCCCGGCGAGTGCGGGCGGCGTATAGCCGGACGCGATGCTTGCCCCACCCAAGAGGGTGGGCTTCCGCCCCAACGGGGCGCCTCTGCGCTGCCTTTAACGGCTTATCCCTTCGGCTTCCAAAAGTGACTGACCGCACTGCGGGCAGGTGTGGTTCCAATTTATCCCGCTGCGGCGCTTCAGCTTTTGGGGGCGAAATCGCTCTCCGTCACAATCGCGTACAAAGGCCCCAACACCACGTCTCATTCCCT
>ERZ808046.1239-NODE-1239-length-12287-cov-4.294595_pt1 | contig 12287 bp, 9 predicted proteins | sample MGYA00380196_ERZ808046 | MGnify/ENA primary metagenome ERZ808046 (study PRJEB31490, sample SAMN06133421) | mouse gut metagenome | isolation source: Z6_2 | host: mice | place: China: Chengdu | collected 2015-05 ...
AACACCGCAACAATGCAATCTCTATTATCTTTGCAACCTCGCAATCTTCAAGAACGCAATTCCAAGACTGCAAAATTCTAATACCCTGCATTGTTGCGCTATTGCCTTTCTCCGTCACTGTCTGATTTTATCCAGTTCCCAATGCCACGCATTGTTTATCCGCTTCGCCCGGATACCTAATTCTTTCTTTGCATTTTCCAGTGTCCGTTTCGATATGCCCTGTTCCTCCGCAAGATTGAAAATCTCATTGCTCTGCATAGCATTGTTTGTTTCTGCCAGTTCCCGGAGCAACCGCTTTGCCTGTTCCATTTTATTTGCTTTGGGAGCAATACCGCCTAACACTTCATCTGCTGTTATCTCATAATCTCCAAGCCAGTGAAAACCGTCCTCTGACAATGCAAATGCTTTCGGGTGTCCGAACACCACAAGGTTATTTTTAATCTGTACCACAGCCCTTATATTTTCTTCTCCCTCTACTCTGCCGACTAAGAGAACGCTTCTTGCCACCGCAAAGAAGTCAATCGAACCCATTCCCCGGTATGCCGCTTTATTTCCTGCCGCCTTATTCATGTGCCCGACAAGAACAATCGCACACTGATATTTCTCTGCCAGTGCCGCTAACCGCTTTGTCATATCCCTTGCTTCGTTTGCCCGGTTCATATCCATACCGCCGCCCAAATAGGCTTGTATCGGGTCTAAAATCAATAACCTTGCTTTTGTCCGTGTAACAGCTTCTTCCAACCGTTCATCTATCATAGAAAGAGATTTTATGCTTTCGTCAATGACTAAAATATTTTCACAGTCTAATCCCTCTCCCTTTGACAGTTTCGCCGCTATATTCAATATAAAGGTTGTCTTTCCGTCACCCGGATCGCCTTGAATGATTGTCAGCTTGCCATAAGGGATAAACGGAAACCATAACCAAGACACTTCCTGCGACTGTATCTCTGACAATTTAATCAACTGTAATTCTATTTTTGTTTCTTCCATAATGCCCTCCATTTCTGAAAATCGTTGCCACTGGAAGAAACCTCTGCTATACTTGAGACATGCAGTCATAAAAACAAACCATAAGTGTGAGGGCTCAAGATTTATTTCCCTCCGATACAGATAAAAGAATGCACCAATACAGAGAAGCATATTAAGAGCTGTTTCCATAGAGGAAGGGGTGAAAAGAAAGATAAGAAATACAGCCGTTTCCACGGCACAGAAGGAAACCAGAACCTTTATCAGCAGCCTGAGAGAGGTGCTTTTCCGGTCCTGATATACAGGGATAAAGCAAAAGGCAATCAAGGGTATGATTGAGAATGTGTCTCTGGTTAGCAGAGCGGCTTCTTTTACAGCGTTTGTCATGATGTCTCCTGTTCGTTCAGCTTTTCAAACTGATAGTCATTAAAAGTCTGGAGAATTTCCAGACGGTCACTCTTTCGGATAGGAAAGTGCTGTCCGTTTTTCATTACAAAAATTTCCCGGTTTGTCTGTTTGATAAAATCCATATTCACCAGAACACCACGGTTGCAGAGCAGAAAGCGGGCTTCGTTTTTCAGCATGGAATGGAGGGAGGAAAAGGTGGTACGGTAACGGAGCTCATCTCCCTGTTCTAGAGCGATACAGGTATACTTATCCTGTGCAGTCAGGTACTGGATTCTGGAAAGCGGTAGACGTACCTTCTGCTTTCCGCTGAAGAATTCCAGCATCTTTGCCTGCAGACGGAGCTTTTTCCGGGCAGCGTCTAAGATTTCTGATAGTCTGTCGGCGTTCAGAGCACTTTTTTCTACATAATCAAAGCAGCCGTGTATCTTAACGGCGCGCCAGATATCTTCTCTGCTGGTGGTGAGAAAAACGATTAGGACCTCCATATTGTGGTACAGCAGTTTTCTGGCTGTCTCAATCCCATCTGTCTGATCCAGATAAATGTCCATAAATATCAGATGGAAACTTTCCAAGGCGGCTGAGGTCAAGAAGGTTTCGCTGGAAGAATACCAGGTAAAATGAAGCTCCAGATGCTGTTGTTCCTGATAGCTTTTTAAGAGAGCAGCCAGAAGCCGTGCATCCTGTTTGTTGTCTTCTACGATTGCAATATTCATGCCATGTTGTGCTCCAATCCACAATCTGTAAATAGTAACAGTTCAGACAAGCTGACCTGTTACCATAACTGTTACTATGTTACTATAAAATTTCATTTCTTTCGTTATTATAGCGCGAAAAGGGCAGAATATCTATTATTTTTGTGCAATTATTCACACCAAAAATCTGCCGTTCACGGCAAAAGCGGAGAATATCCCTAAAAAGTATTATATAATACCAAAGATAAAAATAGTCAGATGACAACAAAGAAAACAAAGAAAATGAGGGCACACATAATGAAAAAAAGAATGCAGAGACAACTATTTGTTATGTATCTATTATGGATAGCAGGACTTCTGATTTTCCATAAGCCATTGATGGCACTGGCCGCCGGGGAAGGCGGGGGGATGTCTGGGGAAATAGAAATAAGTGCGCCGGTTTCTCCTGACCTGCAAAGGGAAGAGGAAGAGGCAGACATAGCCGGTCCAACCGGAACAGAAAAGGTATCAGACAGAGAAAATCTGTCTGATTCGGAGAAGGAGCAGGAAAAAGATCCAGACACAGAAGAACCATCTGATTCGGGAAAAGAGCCTTTGCCGGATTCAGAACAGGAGACGGAAGATTTCTCTGTTTTGCAAAAAATGCCGAACATGCGGTCTGGGGACAGCATAGACAAGTCAGGCGGCCTGGAGTTTTCCACTGCCAGCGCCCTGCCGCTTACGGAGACGGTGTATACTGCGGGCGGGGGTGAAATCGTATGGAAGCCAACGGTGGAAGGAAATCGGGCTGTCAGTGGGACATTAGTTCTGAAGAATGCGGCTATAGATGGAAGAATCGTGATGCCGGTACCCCTTAGGATTGAACTGGAGGGCATTAACCGGATTACAGAAAATACGGGGAAGATAGGAATTTATATTTCAACCTACAGCGGAGAGCCGCTTGACCTGACAATCTGTGGTTCCGGCTCTCTGGAGCTGAACACCAGCGGAAGCGGAATCCAGCTGGGAGGAAACCTTGCCATAGAAGGGACTACGCTTCTGGTGAATTATGGCGGGCAGGGAACGTCGTCAGCGAACGGGCTTTATACGATCCAGGGTGATGTGGCAATCCGGAACAGCCGCGTAAGCGTAAAAAATGATTCGGGACTCGGAAGAAGCAGCGGAGCCATCTTCGCATCCCAGTCAGGCAGCGGTGGCGTGAAGATTGAAAACAGCCATGTGATTGTCGTTAACGACAAGGGAACAGCGATTCATAGCCCCGGAAACATGGAGTTTGTATCCAGCGATGTCAGGGTGACCGGAAATACGAATGCAGACTATGCAACGGGCGCATTAAACTTCCAGTATTTTCGGATGGATGGAGGGACGCTGTACGGTAAGAATCTGGGAAGCGATTTGGAGATTCCCCTTTTTCCGGTCAGCGCGAATCGTGTAAAGGCGGAGAATAATGCGGCGATATACACGGCTGGCGCCAGCAAAGTCCTTCCCTTCCAAGGAGACTGCATCTGGTATATAGGATGTACTTATGAGGAAGCTTCCGATGGGATTACGGTTGGTGATGGCTACGTCTACGGAAATGTAACCTGGAATGACAATATTCTGTTTACTCCGGGAAAAGCGATTCACATTGGTTTGTACAGTAACAAGGATACGACGCTTACCGTTCCCGCAGGTATGACTGCGGAGATACCGGCAGGATGCGGGGTGAATGTCCGAAGCAGCAAATACCAGACGGAGAGTGCTTTTGTAAATCAGGGGATTCTGAATGTCCAAGACAACGCTTCCATATATAATACTTACGATACTAAGGCTGGAACAGGAGGTCTGATGCAGAATTTAGGGGAGCTGAACGTGGCGGAAGGAGGTATCGTCCAGAATCAGAGCCGTCTGGAGAATAGCGGAACCATCAGCACAGCAGGTAATTTTTCAACCATTCTGCTTACCGGTTATGACGGTACCATTGCCAATACGGGAACAATCAACGGATTTATCATAGAGATGCATGATGATTCCTATGTAAATGTGGCAAACGGCAGGACGGTTTTGAAAGCCGGTCAGACGCTGACATTGGGTCAGGGTGTAGCCTCAGGCGGTTCCAGAAGCAGGGCACTTAAGGTGGCAAAAGGAGGGGAGCTTATCATAGAACCGGGAGCCGTTGTGGATGCAAAAACCAACATAACACTTGATACCCTGCAAAATTACATCGATTTACAGGGCTCTTTGGTAGTCGATGGCCTTCTGATGCTGCCGGAGAATGTTCCGGAGGAGGTTCTGTCAGAACTTTTGGAAAAAGTCAGCGGCAGCGGTGAGATTATCTTGGGGGACGGGAATCCGAGTTATATTATAACGGTTGATATGGGAGAAGTAGTGGAAAAACAACTGATAGAGAAGGACGGACAGGTGAATCTTCCGGATAATCCTGCCCGGGAGGGCTACATTTTCCGGGGCTGGTATGTCCGTAATAAGGACAATCAGGATTTGGAACCATTTGAAATCGGGACGCCGGTAAAGGGAGCTATGGAGATTGTGTCCGGATGGACGGCCATCAATCAGTGGACAGAGCCTTTGACCGTCCAGAAATGGGTCTATGGATCCGGGGGCAGCAAGGCAAATGCTGTCTCAAAATTTGGGACAGTCCGTTACTGCTATAGCCAGCAGGAAAATGGAACCTTCACAGAGGAGGTCCCGGTAAAAGCAGGTATCTGGTATGTAAAAGCTATAGTAGAGGAAACGGAAGATTATACTGGTCTTACAAGTAAGGCTGTGTCGTTTCAGATTGAGCCAAAAGCCTATGAGGAGGGCGGCGATATAACGGTTTCTCCCATAAATAGCCTTGAGGATACAGAGAAAATCGTGGTTAAGGATGGAGAGACAATCTTACAGGAAGGAACCGATTACCAGATAAATACGGTTCGTAATGATAACCGTGTCACGGTAACGATTACATGGATTGGAAATTATAGCGGAACAACTACCAGAAGTTTCCTGCTTTCCGATTCTTCTCAGGGAAGCGGTACAGATGAAGGGGACAATGAAGGAGGCGGAAATGAGACAAAACCCGGGGATAGTACGGATGAAGGAAGCGGAAATGAAACAAAACCCGGAGATGGTACAGATGAAGGAGGCGGAAATGAGACAAAACCCGGAGGCGGTACAGATGAAGGGAGCGGAAATGAAACAAAACCTGGAGACAGTACAGATGAAGGAAGTGGAAATGAGACAAAACCCGGAAATGGTGAAGATGTAGGGGACAATGAAGGGATCGGAAACGAGACAAAGCCCGGAAACGATGGAACATCCCAGCAGACTCATCTGAGTAAAAGTGTGAAGTCGGGAGATTCCTCACCTGTCGGTTTCTGGATGCTGGCCTTTATCAGCTCTTGTATCCTCACTGCGGCTCTGGTTTTGGAAAAAATCCGGCATAAAGCGAGAGAGTGAGGTCTGCGAATATTCTGTTATTGTAACAGTTCAGACAAGCTGACCTGTTATTACCGTTATGGCAATTCGCAATATGAAGCGGACTGCCATATTTTTTTGAAAAATCTGCGGTTAAGCCAGGGTTAAATTCCAAATGCAGGGTCATATTCTATAACACCATCGAGTGGTTTAGCTTCTGGATTCAGCTTAACTGCCATAAAGCTGTCATCAGGTACTTCGAAGGGCGCTTTAATCCCATATAAGCTTGCAGGGAGATAGCCTGCTTTCGGATAGTATTGCGGATGGCCGAGTACAATGGAATATCCGTAGCCTAATTCCCTTGCGATTCTATGTCCCTCTGCCATTAACGCCTGACCTATGCCTTGACGCTGGTATGACGGAAGAACAGATAGCGGGGCGAGCGCAAGCTCCGTTTTCGTGCCGATGGTAACTTTGGTAAAAAGGATATGGCCTACAATATTTCCATCACATACTGCGACAAGGGATAACTGTGGAATAAAAGCTTTGCTGTCTCGCAAAGCGGTAACGAGCTCCTGCTCATTTCCGCCGCTATGCTCACTATTGGCAAAAGCGGTTTTCACAACCTGGTATACGGTCTCGTAATCTTGAGATTGTTCTTGTCTGATAATCAATGTTCTTCTCCTTTATTCCTTGCATATATGTTTACAAGGAGTGTAGCATATGTGTTTGTCGGAAGTCAAGAAGAGTAAAAAGTGTACAAATGTATTGACAATTGTATAGTTGTATAGTAATATAATATTATCTCAAAAATGTATGTAATTTGCCTCTGAAATAAGTGAGGTATTAATGATGAAGATAATATTAGATGTAGATTGTGGAGTAGATGATTCATTAGCATTGTTGTATATGTTAAAAAAGCCAGAAGTTGAAATCCTGGGAGTTACGTCAGTGTTCGGCAATGTAAGTGCTCAGAAGTCGGCTGACAATGTTTGTAGAATCTTAGATTTGGCAGATGCACCGAAGGATATACCGATTGTATGTGGAGCAGAGAGTCCGCTTGAAGGACAGTGGGATGGACCGGTTGCGATAATCCATGGGGATAATGGGCTTGGCAATGCTCGGCTGCCGGTCAGCAGCAGGACCGTGCTGGATATGCCCGTGGAAGATTTTTTATATGAAACTACGGCTCGTTATCCAGAAGAAGTGACGGTGCTGACATTGGGACGACTGACGAATGTTGCGAATACGATAGAAAAACATCCGGATTTTAAAAAGAACATTAAAAACATTGTAATGATGGGCGGCACATTGAGTGCGCCCGGAAATGTAACTCCTGTTGCAGAAGCAAACTTTGAGGGAGATCCACTTGCCTGTGATAAGGTTTTTTGCTCCGGAATAGATATTTCCGTGGTAGGTCTGGATGTCACAATGCAGACAAGGCTGAAAAAGAGTTATATTGAAAGTCTGTGGGAGTATTGCAGGGATCAGGACAAAGCGATTGCAGAGTACTTATGTGCAGCATTTGGATATTATTTTGAAGGGAATCATATTCAGGATGGATGTATTGATGACTGTCCTCTTCATGATCCGCTTGCGGCAATTGCTGTAGTGAAGCCGGAACTGTTTCAGTTTCAATTGCTGAAAGCGAGAATTGAGTGCAACGGAGATTATTGCAGAGGAATGATTGTGGCAGATAAGAGGAATCATACATTTGAAGCGGAATATATAAAGTTCGCTATTGCCGTTGACGCAGAGGCGGCGTTAAGAGAGTTATTATCAATATTTTAAATCAGGGAAACTGTTGTATGAAAATACAGCAGTTTTTTTGCAACTATTCAGCCATTTGGCTGAATAGTTGCTTTTTATTGTAAATAAAGAACACTGCACATACCGATGAAAAAACCATAAAAGTATATTTTAGAGGGAATGGTAAAAGTGCACAAAAATGGATTCGATAAATCGACAGTTTGTACAAAGATGACAAAAGGGATTGACTAATATACAACGCAGTGATATATTTTAGACATAGATAGACAAATTACATACAAATTATACATTTATAATAAAAATGTATATAAGAGAAGGCAGCGAAAGAAAAAGCAAAGAAAGAGAAACAGGAGGAAGAGAAAGAATGAAAAAAATGAAAATGATGGCATTGGTTATGGCCGGAGCATTGTTGTTAGGTGGCTGCGGCGGAAACGGAAAAAATGGAGGAGGAAATGAAAAAGAAGATTCCAACGGAAAAGTGGCTTGTATATTTGGCGTCGGGGGCCTGGGAGATCAGGCGTTTAACGATCTTACCAATGAAGGACTGAAAAAGGCTGAAGAAGAATTGAATGTTGAGTATGATTACGCAGAACCTACACAGGTATCAGATTTTGAACTCTTCTTAAGAGATATGGCAACTACCGGGGAATATTCGGTCATCATTTCTCTTGGCTTCGATTCAATGGATGCTCTGGCGAAAGTAAGTCAGGAATTTCCGGAACAACAGTTTGCGCTGATTGACAGTACATTGGAAGAGGAGAATGTTGCAAGCTACGAAGGTAAGGAGCAGGAAGGAGCCTTTTTGGTAGGGGCGTTAGCAGGGCTGATGTTAAGCCAGCCGGATAAATATGATGTTGGGGCAACCAATGCCGCAGGGTTTATCGGAGCGATGGATACACCTCTTATCAATAAATTCTATGCAGGGTATGCAGCCGGAATCAAATATGTGAATCCTGAAGCCGAAGTTCTCAGGAACTATGTAGCGGGAGATAATCCGTTCGGTGATACTGCAACTGCAAAGGAAATTGCAATCAGCCAGAATAACCAGGGCGCGGGCATTGTGTTCCATGCAGCCGGAGGAAGCGGTCTGGGGATGCTTGAGGCAGCAGGCGAATATGACTTCCTGGCAATCGGATGTAATACAAATCAGAACGGAACGGATCCTGACCATGTGGCAGCCAGTATGTTAAAACGTGTTGATACAGCTGCTTATGAAATTGTCAAGGCTGCATGTATCGATGAAAATCTCGGGGTAAATACAACGGTTACTCTTGGACTTGCGGATGAGGGTATTGACTACACTCTGGAAGGAAGCAATATCACTGTGGATCAGGAAGATATTGATGCTCTTGAGCAGATCCGTAAGATGGTCGTTGACGGAGAGATTGTAGTTCCGGCAGCAGAAGAAGAGATTGAACAGTTCCTTCAGAAAAATAAGTGGTCAAATTAATCAGGTGTACGGCGCATGTAAGTGGCGGAGACGTGGTCGCTTACGCGCTCATTACAAGGAGGTGGAATGGTGTTTGCGATTGAAATGAAGGGAATTACAAAAAGATTTCCCGGAATGATAGCGAATGATAACGTCAATCTGGCAGTAGAAAAAGGTGAGATACATAGTCTTCTCGGAGAAAACGGGGCGGGCAAGACTACGCTGATGAAAATCCTTTTCGGATTTTACAAACAGGATGAAGGAAGCCTGTGGATCAATGGGCAGTGTGTGGAAAATCAGACGCCGGGCCGTGCATTTGCAGAAGGATTGGGAATGGTCCATCAGCATTTTATGTTGATTGATAATTTAACGGTCTGGGAGAATGTGGTTCTTGGCTCTGAGGTCGGGACGGGCGTCATTGATAAAAGAAAAAACAGAGAAAAAGTTAAGGAGCTTTCGGAGCTGTACCAGTTTGATTTAGACATCGATGAAAAAGTCAGAGATATATCGGTCGGAATGAAGCAGAGAGTGGAAATATTAAAGACCCTGTATCGAGGGGCGGAAATTATTGTCCTGGATGAACCTACGGCTGTTTTAACTCCGACTGAGTCCGAACAGCTTTTGGCGACGATGCGGAAATTGCAGGAACAGGGTAAGACCATCATATTTATCACCCATAAATTGAACGAGACAATGGCTGTCTCAAATCATATCACAGTGCTTAGAAAAGGAAAGTCGATTGCGACTTTTGAAACAAAGGAAGTAGACGAGAAGCAGCTTGCGGCGGTTATGGTCGGTCATCAAATGGATCTGTCATTGGAAAAAGTGGCATCAAAACCGGGCGAGAGTATGTTTTCTGTTCAGGGAATCAGGCTTCTGCCAAATGCGGAAAATACGGTGAGCTTAAATGTACGTTGTGGAGAAATTCTGGGAATTGCAGGAGTGGATGGAAATGGCCAGCAGCAGTTGGAAGAAATGATTATGGGACTGATGCCGTGCAAGGAAGGACAGATTATCTATCAGGGAGAAGATATTACAAAACTGGGCGCTAGAAAAAGAGTGTCTATGGGAGTGGGCTACATTCCTTCAGATAGATTTAAACAGGCGATACTTCCATCATTTTCTTTGGCGGATAATTATCTTCTTGGGAATCAGTACAGAAAAGAATATGTACAAAATGGAATTATCCGTCAAAAAGATGTCGATCAGATGACGTTAGAAGCTATGAAAGAATTCGACGTCAGAGCGGTATCGGAAAAGCAGCCAATAGGTTCTCTTTCCGGCGGTAATCAGCAGAAACTTGTTCTGAGCAGAGAAGTGAAAAAAGATCCCGGATTCATATTGGCGTGCCAGCCGGTTCGGGGATTGGATATCGGAGCGATTCATTTTATCCATAAAGTGCTGCTGGATCTAAAAAAACAGGGAAAAGCAATTTTACTTATCTCTGCCGAACTGTCTGACATCTTCCAGCTGAGTGACAGGATAGGCGTATTATATAAGGGCGAACTGATGAGTCTGGGAAAGGCAGAGGAATACGATAATCAGCGGATCAGTTTATACATGGCGGGAAAACGAGGAGAAATAAAAAATGATGAATGATAAAATGAAAAACATTTTGAAAACTGCTCTGTTATCAATCACTGCGATTTTATTGTCTTTAGTCATAGCGGCGGTCATTATGTTCATAGGCGGATATGACCCGTGGGCTGCCTATAGTGCACTGTTTGAAGGGGCGTTTGGTTCTTTTAATGCGATAGCGAATACGCTTAGCAAGAGCATACCGCTTCTTTTTGCAGGACTCTCTTTTGCCTTTGCAAGTAAAGGTGGGCTGTTTAATATCGGCGGAGAAGGACAGCTGTACATGGGAGCGTTCTTAAGTACGGTGACAGCGCTTGCGCTGGATGGAATGCCCAGAATTGTCGTGGTACCTCTGGCGATTTTGAGCGGAATGTTCGGAGGAGCGGCTGTGGGCGCTGTCGTTGGAGTATTAAAGGCGAAATTAAATATACACGAAGTAATCGCTGCGATTATGATGAACTATATTTCATTATACTTTACATCCTATTTTGTAAATAATGTCATAAAAGAAGAAGGAAGTATGACAGCGCAGACAAATCCGATTTCAGAAAATTACATGTTCACAAAATTAATTCCAAAGACACAGTTGACAACGGCTTTGATTATGGGAATCGTACTGGCAGTGGGAATCTACTTTTTCCTTAAGAAAACAAGACTTGGATTCCACATCCGTTCGGTAGGAGAGAACGGATTGGCGGCGAAGGCGGCTGGCATTCCTATGGTAAGCCTCACAGTGACAACCCTGGCTGTCAGTGGAGCCATTGCAGGATTGACCGGGGTGACAGAGGTGCTTGGAAAAAACGGACGCTTTATCGACAACTTTTCTCCGGGATTTGGATTTACCGGAATTGCGGTAGCTGTTCTGGGAGGCAATAACCCATGTATTATTTTGCTGAGTTCTCTGCTGTTCGGTGTATTAGAAGCAGGTTCCATGAAAATGAGTTATTCGGCGGGAGTGTCTTCCAGCATGGTTAAAGTAATACAAGGACTTGTGATTCTATTTGTCGCAACACCGGGAATCATCAAAGCGATGACGAAGTTGAAAAGGAGGAAACAGCATGCTGAGTGATATTTTTTCTATAGCGATGTTGATGAGTACAGTGCGTATGGCGATTCCTCTGATTTTCGGAGCTGTGGGAGGTACCATATGTGAAAGAAGTGGTGTGGTAAACTTAGGAATTGAAGGGATGATGCTTGCAGGAGCCTTCGGAGCAGTTGCGGGGACGCATATAACCGGAAATCCATGGCTTGGAATGTTGATTGCATTGGGAGTAGGAGGCGCCTTTGGATTTATCCACGCATTGTTGTGTGTAAAATTCAAAACAAATCAATCGGTAAGCGGAATCGGCATTAATATTTTTGTCGGAGGTCTGACTGTCGTGCTTACAAGAGTGATATGGAACACAGACGGACTGAGCGGAAGAGTTGAAAAACTGCCGCAGACGCCATATCTGATTTTCACTGTCGCAGTCGTTATCCTATCATGGTTCGTGCTTTATTACACGAAGGCAGGATTAAGGCTGCGTGCAATAGGCGACCATCCGCAGGCCGCCGCATCGGTCGGGATCAATGTGCCGATGTACCGTTATGTTGCAGTCACGGTATGCGGGATGTTATGCGGATTAGGCGGAGCTTATCTCTCGATTGTGCAGAATGCGATGTTCGTTCAGGACATGACTGCGGGGCGCGGTTATATGTCTCTGGCGGCAATGATTTTCGGAGGCTGGAATCCACTGGGAGCCGCTGCCGGATCGCTGATATTTGCGTTTGCCCAGGCTGTCAGGATTCAGATAGATATCCCGGTGCCGGACCAGCTGTTACAGATGCTGCCCTACATAATCACACTGGCGGTGCTTGTATTGGCAGGAAGAGGAAGAAGAGGCCCTGAGGCATCTGGAGTAGTGGAGTAGCAGTTCATCTTAGGACTTTGCACTTGCTGCAAAGTCCGTAAGAAAGTGTGACGGGGAGAGAATCCAGCCCCTTCACCGCAGGTGAACTTATAATGGGCTGGATTCCTGTAACTAGGAAGCCGAAGGCTGAATAGTTAC
>ERZ808046.1242-NODE-1242-length-12271-cov-2.901509_pt1 | contig 12271 bp, 12 predicted proteins | sample MGYA00380196_ERZ808046 | MGnify/ENA primary metagenome ERZ808046 (study PRJEB31490, sample SAMN06133421) | mouse gut metagenome | isolation source: Z6_2 | host: mice | place: China: Chengdu | collected 2015-05 ...
CCAAAAAGAATACCAGAAAAGAAAGTGATAAGCGTTTTCGCCTGGTGGAATATATCAATGTAATAAAAAGAGACCGGAGACTGGACAAAGACAGGCTCCAGTCTCTTTTTATTACATTGATCCTGCTTAAAAGGCATAGCGGCTGTCTGCTGTTCCATAAAAGGATTTGCATGGTGCATCTCATTTTGTGAGACTGAAATGAATTCATAAACAAGTATTTGTATAATAAATCATATAAAAACTTGTTCAGAATATAAAATGTGCACAAAAGTACTGAAAGAAATTTCAGAATAAAAACTTGATATTGAAAATAATTTCTCGAGTGGTATAATAATTTTAATAATTTTTTTATAAAATATTTAAAAATTTAAGACGCACAGTGAAGATAACAATTGAAGCTGCTGCAAGTAAAAGAGAGGCGATTAGAAAGTGATGAAGAGTAGAGTAGAACAATTAAAAGGCAAATTGATTGTATCCTGTCAGGCACTTCCTCATGAACCATTACATTCTTCTTTTATAATGGGGAGAATGGCTCTGGCCGCTAAGGAAGGCGGGGCGCTTGGTATTCGGGCGAATACCAGAGAAGACATTAAAGAGATTCAGTCACAGGTAGACCTGCCGGTTATCGGGATCGTGAAACGTGACTATGAAGACAGCCAGGTATATATAACGCCGACCATGAAGGAAGTCGATGAGCTGATGGAAGTAAAACCGGAAATCATTGCGGTTGACGCTACAGGGGCGGTAAGGCCGGGCGGGCTTACACTTGATGATTTTTACCACCAGATCAGAGACAAATATCCGGATCAGCTTTTGATGGCGGATTGTTCCACAGTGGAGGAAGCTCTCCATGCAGACGAGCTGGGATTTGACTTTATCGGTACTACCATGGTGGGATACACTCCCCAGAGCAAAAACGATAAGATTGAAGCAAATGACTTTGAGATTATCAGAAAAATTGTGGCAGCTGCAAAGAACAGGGTGATTGCAGAGGGAAATATCAATACCCCTGAGAAAGCAAAACGTGTGGTGGAGCTGGGGGTATTCAGCGTGGTGGTAGGGTCTATCATCACAAGGCCACAGTTGATTACAAAATCTTTTGCGGAAGCATTAATGTAGTATAAATTTGTATCCAGTATTTAGGAGGAAAATCAGATGAGAAATTTAGACAAGTATAAGGGCGTGATTCCTGCATTTTATGCATGTTATGACCAAGATGGGAATATCAGTCCCGAAGGCGTTCGGGCATTGACAAAATACTTTGTGGATAAGAAGGTAAAAGGTGTTTATGTGAACGGATCTTCCGGCGAATGCATTTACCAGAGCGTGGAGGATCGCAAGATCGTTCTTGAAAATGTTATGGAAGCGGCTGAAGGAAAGCTGACGGTTATCAACCATGTTGCCTGCAATAACACAAAGGACAGCCAGGAACTGGCAGCCCATGCGGAAAAACTTGGGGTTGATGCCATTGCATCTATTCCGCCTATTTATTTTCATCTGCCGGAGTATGCTATTGCTGAATACTGGAATGATATCAGTGCGGCAGCGCCCAATACGGATTTTGTGATTTATAATATTCCCCAGTTGGCAGGAGTTGCCCTTACCCAGAGTCTTTTTGCAGAAATGAGAAAGAATCCCCGCGTGATCGGTGTTAAGAATTCTTCCATGCCGGTGCAGGACATCCAGATGTTTAAACAGGCTGCGGGAGAAGATTATATTGTATTCAACGGACCTGATGAGCAGTTCATCAGCGGCAGAGTAATTGGCGCCGCAGGCGGAATAGGCGGAACTTACGGAGCTATGCCGGAACTGTTCCTTAAGATGGATGAACTGGTAAAAGCCGGAGAAATGGAAAAGGCATGTGAAATACAGTATGATGCCAATGCCATCATTTATAAGATGTGCTCAGCAAGGGGCAATATGTACGGTGTGATCAAAGAGATTCTGCGCATCAATGAAAATCTTGATTTAGGAGGCGTACGCAAGCCGCTGGCAGCCCTTGTTCCTGAAGATAAGCCGATCGTGGAAGAAGCTGCGAAGATGATTCGGGATGCAAAGGAAAAATATTTATAAAATAAGAAAGTATGATACAGGGTATCTGCCCTGGGCAGATACCCTGTCTTCATGAAATGCCAGCCTGCCGCAGGCGGCAGACAGCGGCGTTCGATTCAATAAGCTGATCCGCGAAGCGTATCGGCATTTGATATTATGGAATGATACAGGCCGGGTCAGCAGATTTGGGGGATCAAAACAGACAGTTTTTCCGCCAGCAGTCTGTGGCCTTCAAGACTTAAATGCATATGATCGTAAGGATACATACCTACGCCGGGAATGGAACCGGCATCGAGGAAGTGGCATCCATGCCGTGCAGCAACTTCACGGTAAAGGGGAGCCAGGGCTTTTGATTTTTCGGCACAGCCTTTCCCCATCTCCGGCCCGATTGGTGTCTCATAATACCCTTCTTCAATAGGGGGAGGGGCGATGATAAGGACATTGGGTTTATCCCGCCAGGCTTCCGGTGTTAAAATTGCTTTTGTTACCAGCCGTTCAAGTCCTTTGGCAATATTGCCGGGATTTGCGCTAAAGCGTTCTTTTACATCGTTTGTGCCCAGCATGATGATAAGAAGATCCAAAGGCTCATGGGTAAGCATGCAGGGGTGGATGTAGGCAAAGCCGCTTAAACCTTCAAAAAGAGGGTCATCAAAGGAAGTTGTGCGGCCACTTAAACCTTCCTCACGAATCAGATAACCGGAGCCTAATAAATCCGATAAAAGACAGGTCCATCGTTCTTTTTCAGTGAAACGCCCCATGTTGGATGAATTGTAGCCATGAGTGTTTGAATCGCCAAAACAGACCACAGTTTTAGATGTACTGCTCATAATATTCCTCCTTAAAGTCTTTTCTTTATCATAACATTGTGGAAATGAAAGAACAATCATAAGCAGAAATAAAACAGTTGAAAAAAGGCAGTGACGACATCAGGGGTGGCATATGAGGTACTACGTAAAATCAATTGTTCCTATTGTGGAATCAAAATATAGCAGTTTTACAAATGTGGAAAAAAATATAGCAGATTTTTTTCTAAACAATCAGCGGAAAATGGATTTCTCCGCGCAGAATGTAGCCAGAGAGATCTTTGTGTCGGAAGCATCCCTTTCAAGGTTTGCGAAAAAGTGTGGGTTTCACGGATACAGGGAGTTTATTTACCAGTATGAGGAAACTTTTGCAGAGAAAAGTGAGTTTGTTGCAAACAGTACCAGGATGATACTCAATACTTATCAGGAACTTCTAAACAAGACATATAGTCTTATGGATGAAGCGCAGATTGGCAGAGTCGTGAAATATCTTTTTGAAGCGGAACGGGTAGTGGCATGTGGAAAGGGAAGTTCAGGACTTGCCGCCAGTGAGATGGAGAACCGCTTTACAAGAATCGGCATAAATATTGATTCTCTGCAGGACTCGGACAGAATGCGCATGCAGGCGGTATTTCAGAATGGAAAGAGCATGGTATGCGGATTTTCCTTAAGCGGTGAGAATCAGGATGTCCTTTATCTGCTACGAGAGGCACATAAACGGGGGGCAAAGACCGTTTTGTTTACAGCCAATGATAAGGATGTTTATGCAGATTACTGTAGTGAAGTGATTCTTGTGGCGTCCCTGAAACATTTAAATCATGGGAATGTCATATCACCACAGTTTCCGGTACTGGTTATGATGGATATTATTTACGGCAATTATATTAATCACAGCAAGTATGAAAAAGCAGAGATGTATGATGATACTTTAAGGGCTCTTGAGTCGGTAAATACGCGTATCATGTGACAGCTTGGAAGATAGAAATACAATTCTGGCAGTATAGGGAGTTAGGTATATGTGGCGGAGTATTTTTGACCCGGAAAATCTGTTTTTCCGGATTTTGGCAAGAGGGGTTGATTTAGTAGGATTATCCCTTTTATGGCTGGCATTATGTATGCCGGTCGTGACGATCGGGCCTGCAACGGCCGCCCTCTATTATACGGTTGTAAAGACATTCCGTCACGGGAAAGATGAAGCATTCGGACGCTTCCTTAAGTCTTTTAAGGGAAATCTGAAACTGGGCATATCGGTAACACTGGCGGGCATACCGCTTGCGGTGTTTCTGGCTTGGGGATATAATGTCATGTCCAATAACATTTCTACCCAGGCAGGGGTGGTCATGTATATGATTTATTACATACTTCTTCTGGTACCTGCAGGCATTTACAGTTATATATTTCCCCTTATGGGCCGGTTTGAGTTCCGGATGGGACCTTTGGTACAGAGTGCTGTGATCATGACATTCAGGCATCTGCCCAGCACAGTGATCGTGGTGATGCTGACAGTTGAAATGATGATATATACGATTGAGAACTGGTGGCCGGTTCTCTTTACCCCGGTGACATCGGCTTTTCTTATTTCCCTGTTTCTGGAGCGTATTTTCCCTAAATATTTAGGAGAGGAAGAGACGAAAGCCTTTATGGATGAGGAAGAAGAAATACCGGATGAGATTTGATCAGGCAGGCCTGCACACAGCGGCCGCCTTTGACTACTTTAACCAGGGTTTTTGCAGACAGCCTATCTGTCCTGGATATCTGTCTGAAAAAATAAATAATTTTTTAGGAGGATTAATATGAAAAAAACCATGAAAAAACTTCTTGCAATGGGTCTTTCACTGACAATGGTACTGTCCCTGGCTGCATGTGGTTCTAAAGAAGAACCTAAGCAGGAACAGCCTGCAGCGGAAGAACCTGCGCAGAAAGAAGAAGCTCCGGCAGAAAGTGAAGCCGAAGCAGAAGCGCCCACAGAGGAAGCAGATTCTGCTGCATCAGATCTGAGCGCATCAATTACTTTGTGGACCTACCCTATTGGAAACTGGGGCAACTCTGAAACAGTTGACAGTCTTGTTGCAAGCTTCAACCAGAAATATCCGGGAATCACCGTGACGGTTGAATATCTTGACTACACCAACGGCGACGATCAGGTCAATACTGCAATTGAAGGCGGCCAGGCTCCTGATATCGTTATGGAAGGACCTGAAAGACTGGTAGCTAACTGGGGAGCAAGAGGACTGATGGTTGATTTATCCGACCTTTTTGCAACAGAAGCAGGCGGAGAAATTTATGATTCCGTAGAAGCAGCATGTAAAGCAGCAGATGGAAGTTACTATGAATATCCGTTGTGTATGGTAGCTCATTGTATGGCAATCAACCAGAACATGTTTGAAGCAGCAGACGCTATGCAGTATCTGGATGCAGAAACACACACATGGACAACAGAGAATTTCTTAAAGGCAGTTCAGGCTGTTTATGATTCAGGCCAGCAGAATGTTGGCGCTATCTACTGTTCAGGACAGGGCGGAGATCAGGGAACCAGAGCGCTGATCAACAACTTATACAGTGGAACATTTACAGATGCAGAACATACAAAATATACGGCAGACAGCGATGTAAACATCAAAGCGCTGGAAACTTTATATGCACAGGACGGTATCAACTTTGATGCATCTATCAACGGTGGTGAGGAAATCACATTATTCCGTAACGGAACACTTGCAATGTCCTTCTGCTGGAATGCAGCTCAGCAGACAAACAGCGACAATGCAGCAGCAGGCACAACAAACAATGGGGATACCATTCTTCCCATGCTGTTCCCTTCCGATGACGGCAAGACAGAGCTTTGCGGCGGTATCTGGGGATTTGGCGTATTTGACAACGGCGACCAGGCTAAGATCGATGCAGCCAAGACATTCATTGACTTCATCTGCAACGATCCTGACCAGGTAAATGAGAGCGTAAAAGCTTCTACCTATTTCCCGGTACGTCCTACTTTGACAGGTATCTATGACGGAATGGAAACTGCTGATACAATGAACACATTCTCCGAATACTTTATGCCTTCCATGGGTGACTACTATCAGGTAGTTCCGGGCTGGGCAGAAGCTCGTACAGCATGGTGGAATATGTTACAGCGTATCGGAACCGGCGGCGATGTGGCAACAGAAGTAGGCACATTCGTAACAGAAGCAAACACAGCAGCAGGTTCAAACTAATTCTTTATAACCAGACAGCGGCCTTAGCCGGGGAATCCCGGCTCTGGCTCCTGCCATAGAACAGTACTATTTGGAACACGGAAGACAGATATGGCTTGTCCGGCTGTGCCGGCAGGTTTTTATGTATGGATGGGGATGCGTAATGTTCCCTTCCGATGCAGAATGAAATTAGGAGAGGGGTGTATTCATGGCAAAGTCATCCAACATGACAAGCAGAAGCAAGGCTTTGGTGCGAAGAGAAACATGCTCGGCATATCTTTTCCTTTTGCCAAACTTAATCTTTTTTGTGGGATTTGTTATTATACCTATGGTTCTTTGCGTTTATACAAGCTTTTTTGATTCTACAATGGGGAAAGACGCAAAGGACATTTTTATCGGATTTGAGAACTACGTAAGTTTATGGAAAGATGAAATCTTTTTAAGATCCTTGAAAAATACGTTTATTATCGTTATTGTTTCAGTACCTGTGGTATGCATATTTTCCCTGTGGGTATCTGCTGTTATCTACAAGTTGAAAGGGCCTGCGTTATCTACTTTCCGGTGTGTCTTTTATCTGCCGGTAGTTACAGGTTCTGTGGCAGTTACAGTAGTATGGAAATGGATGTTCAATAACTATTATGGTATTTTTAATTATATTGGCCAGGCATTTGGACTGATTGACAAGAATATTAACTGGCTGGGAGATGAAAGATATGCTCTCTGGTGTATTATTCTTATCCTGCTTACTACTTCTGTAGGGCAGCCTATCGTCCTTTATGTATCGGCGCTGGGAAATGTGGACACTTCCCTGGTGGAAGCTTCCCAGGTAGATGGAGCCAATCATTTCCAGTTGTTCTGGAAAATTAAGTGGCCTCTTATTATGCCCACCACACTGTACATTTTGGTTATCACTACCATCAACAGTTTCCAGTGTTTCGCACTGATTCAGTTACTGACTTCCGGTGGTCCTAACCATAGTACAGATACGGTTATGTATTACATTTACTATACAGCGTTTAAACTTTACCGTTACGGCTATGCAAATGCAATGGGCGTTGTCCTTGCAATATTTATAGCGATCCTTTCCGCGGTACAGTTCAAACTGGCTAAGGAAAAATAGGAGGTGGAAATATGAATTCAGGCGTAAAACGAACAAGTCCTTATAAAGTAATAACATTGATTATACTGGTCATTCTTGCAATCCTGTTTGCATTTCCTCTCTATTGGATTGTTACGGGCGCATTTAAGACAGCGGCGTCTATTAACGCGACGACGCCTGACTGGTTTCCGAAAGAATGGGTAATGGATAACTTCAATAAGCTGTTCAGCCGCCAGAGCGCGCCTTTATGGGAGCTTGCCGTACCTTTTGGAAGTAAATTCTCGGCAGATGGGAATCCAATCATTTTTTCGGCAGGTCCTGTAGTGCCTGCTTCTATCCGCTGGCTTGTAAACACAGTATTTATGGCAGTAATGGCTATGGTGCTCACCTGTATTACATCGGCTATGGCAGGATATGCGCTGGCTAAGAAGCGGTTTAGGGGACGTACGGTGCTGTTCACACTGATTGTATGTGCAATGGCCCTGCCCAAGCAGGTTATTTTGATCCCCCTGCTTCGGGAGATGTCATCCTTATCTCTGTACAACACGATCTGGGCGGTTATTTTCCCTACGGTTGGATGGCCCTTTGGTGTATTTCTTATGAAGCAGTTCTCCGAGGGGGTTCCGGGAGAAATGTTGGAAGCTGCCAGGATTGACGGGGCAGGAGAGGCAAAGACCTTTGTGGAAATCGTAGTGCCCATGATCAAGCCAGGTATAGGCGCACTTGCAATTTTTACCTTTATCAATAGCTGGAACGATTATTTCATGCAGTTGATTATGTTAAGCAGTACAAGTAAACTTACCATTTCTCTTGGTATAGCAAAATTACAGGCGGAAAACTCTACGGATTTTGGTCTGATCATGGCGGGCGCAACGCTGGCCGCAGTACCGATTATCGTTGTATTTATTGCGTTCCAGAAGTACTTCACCCAGGGTATTGCCATGGGAGCTGTTAAAGGCTGATTTGGGACACATAAAATCATTATAGGAAATCCCCTGCGTAGGATAAAAAGACTATCAGCAGGGGATTTTTTACAATAAGCTGTCTCGCAAAGCGTGTCAGCGTTTGTTGCTGTAAAACTGGCTTACAGGAGTGTCAGTGTCTGCTTCGGCAGCCTGGTATGGAGTACATAGCAGTATTTGGCTTGTATAATAGAAAATACCTGAAGAACAAAGAAAAGGTGATAAATGCACAAAAAAGACGGGCAGTAAATTGCTATTTTGAACAAAATAACGAGTTATTTTAAAAAACCTCTTGACATTCGTTGTTCAAATTGCTAATATATAAACATAATAAATTTATGGGTTGTTACTGTAAGGCAGGCAAAACCAGATTTTGTAGGTTAATTACATGAAGTGGATTAATTTATGAAATGTGGTTTTTTTATTTGCATTTTTTTATGGCTGGACAGCAGAGGGTGCAGATGGGAAAACCGGATTCATAGAGAAGATACGCGGGAAAGTTATGGAAATCAACAAAATAATCAATAATAACATCGTATCCAGCGCTGACCAGAACGGAAGGGAACTTATCGTCATGGGAAGGGGCATTGGATTCGGGAAAAAACCGGGACAAAAAATCGATGAAGAGTCCGTGGAAAAGATTTTCAGGATAGACAATGAGGACAGCCTGAAACGGTTTAAGGAATTGCTTGCCGACCTGCCGCTGGAATATGTGCAGATTGCAAATGAGATTATTTCATATGCCAAGTCTTCCATCGGCATTGAAATGAATCAGAATGTATATCTGACATTGACGGATCATATCAGCTTTGCAATTGAAAAATTTAAAGAAGATATGCAGTTTGCCAATGCACTGTTTGAGGAAATCAAGCTTTTTTATCCCAAGGAATATCTGGTTGGGAAATATGCGCTGCGGCTGATCGAGGAAAAAACCGGGCTTGAGATGCCGGACGACGAGGCGGCTTCTATTGCCCTTCATCTGGTCAATGCGGAATATGATTCAAGGATAAGCGACACCTTCCGCATGACGGAAATGATCCAGGAAATGGTGGAGCGGATTGAAAGCAGGTTTCCCCAGTTTAAGGAAAATTCAATGCATAAGGACTGGCTTGTCAGCAATCTGAAATATATGGCCTACCGGCTGATGAAGGTTTCGCCCATAGAAGACGGGGAAGAAGAGGAATATCATGACATTATCAGGAGAAACTATAAGGAAGAGTGGGACCTGTCAGGGGAAATCAATGAGTTCCTGAAAGAGCGGTATGGCTGTTCCATGACAGTGGAGGAAAAGATCTACCTGACGGTGAGCATTAAGAGAACCCGGGATACCTATAAATATTAGCGTACCTGTATATACGTTCCGGTAGGGAACTATTTTGGGCCGTACCGGCAAAAATAATAGAAACGGAGGGATTGTTATGGGGTTGTTTGATTTTATGAAAGGGAAAAAAGGAACTGTGATTTCAGCTCCGGTAAAGGGAGAATGTATTCCCATCAGTGAGGTTGCAGACCCTACTTTTGCAGAGGAAATATTGGGGAAAGGGATTGCCATAAAGCCTGCGGACGGTAAGATAACAGCTCCCGCAGACGGCGTGATTACAACCGTATTCCCCACCGGCCATGCCATTGGGCTGACAACGCCGGACGGAGTGGAAATATTAGTTCATGTGGGACTGGATACGGTACAGTTGAAAGGACAGTTCTTCCACACAGTGGCAGAGCCGGATCAGAATGTGAAGGCGGGAGATTTGATCCTTGAGGCCGATATAGATGAAATCAGGAAAGCCGGATATGATACGGTGACACCTATGATTATCTGCAACACACCTGATTTTTCCTCGATTACCTGCAAGACGGAAGGAATGGTTGAGGCAGGAGAGGAAGTTATTACCTGTGTAAAATAAGGAGGAACAGCCGGATGATCAAGTGTATGGGTAAAAGTGTTCTGAATGGAATTGCAGTGGGCAGAGTCTATGTTTACCGGAGCGGCAAATTTGCGCCGGTAAAGAAACAGATCGAAGATGTGGATAAAGAGCAGGAGCGTCTTATGCAGGCAGTTGCAAAGGCGGGAGAGCAGTTGGAAGAACTTTACCAGAATGCTCTTAAAACTGTGGGCGAAGAACAGGCAATGATTTTTGATGTGCATAAAATGATGCTGGAGGATGAAGGGTATCAGGATGACATTAAGGCCATGATTTCCGAAGGGTGCAACGCTGAATTTGCCGTACAGGAAACCGGAGATAAGTATTCCGCCATGTTTGCTGCAATGGATGATGAATACATGCGTGCGAGAAGTGCGGATGTGATTGATATTTCAGGAAGAGTGATTGACATTCTTTCGGGGGTGGGACAGACAAATATTGATTCCAGGGAGCCGGTCATATTACTGGCGGAGGACTTGACCCCCAGTGAAACGATCCAGATGGATAAGAGCAAGATTTACGCTTTTGTCACGGTACACGGTTCAGCCAGTTCTCATACGGCGATTCTGGCAAGGAGCATGAACCTTCCTTCCATGGTCAATACAGATGTGGAACTTCTTGACAAGTATCACGGAAAAATGGCAGTAGTGGACGGTTACAACGGGGAATTTATCATCGACCCGGATGAAGATATTTTAAACGATATGCTTGCCAAGAGAGAAAAATGGCTCAAAGAGACAGAGGAACTGAAAAAGCTTATCGGACAGGAAAATGTCACCAGAGACGGACGCAGGGTCAATGTTTACTGTAACATAGGCAATGTGGAAGACGTTGACAGAGTGCTGAAGGCAGACGGCGGCGGCATAGGGCTTTTCAGAAGCGAGTTCCTTTATCTTGGGAAAGATGATTATCCAAGTGAGGAAGAACAGTTTGAAAGTTATAAAACAGTCCTTGAGAAAATGAAGGGCAAGAAGGTCATTATCAGAACACTGGATATAGGCGCTGACAAGAAAGCAGATTATTTTAATCTGGAACCGGAGGAAAATCCGGCTATGGGATACAGGGCGATCCGGATATGTCTGGACAGACCGGAAGTTTTCAAAACACAGCTAAGGGCTATTTACAGAGCCAGTGCATTCGGCACTGCATCTATTATGTTCCCCATGATTATTTCTGTGGAGGAAATCAGGAAGATTAAAGAAATCGTGGAGGAAGTAAAGAAAGAACTTACCAGCGAAAACATTGCAATGGGAGAAGTTGAGCTGGGCATTATGATAGAAACGCCGGCGGCAGCCGTCATAAGTGACGAACTGGCAAAGGAAGTGGAATTTTTCAGTATCGGTACAAATGATCTGACCCAGTATACACTGGCTATTGACAGGCAGAACCAGAAACTGGAAAAGGTATGTGATCTTCACCATAAAGCTGTGCTTAAGCTGATACAGATGACGGTGGAAAACGGCCATAGGGAAAATATCTGGGTAGGAATCTGCGGGGAACTGGCAAGCGATACCAGTCTTACGCAAACCTTTGTCGATATGGGAGTGGATGAATTGTCCGTATCCCCCACATATGTGCTGGGACTTCGGAAAGCAATAAGGGAAATATAGGAGGAAAATATAATGAAAACATTTGACTACACAATCAATGATGCTCTTGGCATTCACGCAAGGCCGGCAGGACAGCTTGCAAAATTAGTAGCCAGCTTTGGCAGCAAGATCACAATAGCAAAAGAGGGCGGCGCGGATGTAAGCGCGAAAAGTATTATGTCCCTTATGGGCCTTGGGGCTACAAAAGGCACAAACATTACAGTTAAGGTAGAAGGACCGGACGAAGATGCTGCTGCAAAAGCAGTGGAAGATTTTCTGAAGGCTAATCTATAAAGCAAAAATGAATATGTTTCGTGGCTAGGGCGAAACTAAAAGACAAGGGGGTACAACTTTATGATGAAATTTTTACAAAGAATTGGTAAGTCATTGATGCTTCCAGTTGCGTGTCTGCCTGTGTGCGGTATTTTGATGGGCGTTGGTTATATACTCGCTCCCGCAGCTATGGCTGGTGAAGTTGCTGGATTTACAGCAGGCGGCTTTGCCTATACAATCGGTCTGTTTTTGATCAAGGCAGGCGGTGCGCTTATTGACAATATGCCGTTCCTGTTTGCAATCGGCGTGGCTGTCGGCATGTCTGACGACAATGACGGTACAGCCGGCCTGGCAGGACTGGTTTCCTTCTTAATTATCAC
>ERZ808046.1243-NODE-1243-length-12268-cov-4.464933_pt1 | contig 12268 bp, 7 predicted proteins | sample MGYA00380196_ERZ808046 | MGnify/ENA primary metagenome ERZ808046 (study PRJEB31490, sample SAMN06133421) | mouse gut metagenome | isolation source: Z6_2 | host: mice | place: China: Chengdu | collected 2015-05 ...
GCATAAAAAGTTTTGCTCCGCTTTTTCAAAAGCGGACAGGAGTTTGAGGACAGAGTCCTCAAGGTTTATCGACAGACCAAGAAGCAGTACAATATACTGCTTCTAAAAATTATCTTTTTCTTTTCTTCTTTGCTTCTGCTAATTTTACAGCCATATCATTTTCTTTTTGTTGTTCCTTCTGCTCTGTTTTTTCTTTTGACTGTTTATGCTGTTTTTGTTGTCGTTTTTGTGCCTGTTTCATTTCTTTTTCAAAACGTTTATTTTGTGTGATTTCATTTAGTACAGTTTGCTTTTTATATTTTTTAAAACGATTCATCAAATTTTCTATATATTGTGTTGCAACATAAAATCTTCTGAAAAATACATCAATTAAAAATGTTATAAAAGCTAATACTAAAAATAAACTTGTTAAATTTTTACTTTCTGTAACAGCTTGGGGCTTTTCTGTAAATACATCTGCACCATCTGTAAGTATACGTCCTCCCGTTATTTCTGCAATCCTATTTAACAAAACACTTCCTTTTCCCCAATTTCTTCTATCATACTCTTTTGGGTAGGCAATAGCAAAGCCAGTATTAACTGTATCTCTTTGTCCTTGTTGATTTGTAATTTGTAAATTTAATATATATCCTCCTTCTGCAATACCGTCCATAATACCTGTATAAACATTAGGAGATGTTCTATTTAACACCACATCATATGTTTTATTATGATTAGAAATAACTGTTCCCTTTACCATTTCTACATTTTCATCATATGCCATACTAACGGTCAAAATGGTTTTTTCGCCTTCTATTTCTGCATTTACACTTACATTTTTATCACTTTGCTTTTTCATCACCCAAGAAACACTATTTTGTAAAATTTGTCTACCTTGCTGTGAAGCAAGCCAGTCTTTTGTCCATTTTGCAGAAACATCACTTGTCCAAACAGCTGTTCTGCCTAGTCCATACTGCCATGTTGCCAATATAGGTTCTTGTTTATCACTTTCTAAAACAACATCAGCCCTTGGCTTTGCTGTTGTACCAATATATCCTCCCAAACTTGCCATACTATCAATATCTGCCATAATTGCAGATGCATTTTTTTGTTTAGGATAAAATGTTCTATTATTGATATATTCTTTACCAGCAAGCAATGTTTCTTTTGCAAAAATTTCGGGCAAATCACTAAATTCATTTGTAAAATAATATCTTCCACTTCCTTGATTTGCCAGTCTTTGCAGTAGTAAGGTATCTGCACCTGTTCCAACAGCAACAGTGGATAATGTAATACCACTTGCATTCATTTTCTCTATAATACCATCATATCCTGTTTGTTCTGCTTGTCCATCTGTTAACAATATAATATGTTTTTGTTTGGTATTTGCGTCTTTTAACATATTATATGCCTCATTTAAACTAGGTAATATACTTGTACCTCCTCCCGGTTGTATACTACCAATACCCATACGAATATCTTCAATATTATCCTGCACACTTTGAAAAGGTACTGCCCATTCTGCTATATCATCGAATGCAATTACACCTACACAATCTCCTGGCATAAAGCTATTCAAACTTCTTATTGCTGCCTCTTTTGCCATTTCCATTTTAGAAACCCCGTAATTGCCACCGTCCATACTACCAGAACGGTCAATCACCATTATCATACCAAGACTATTATTTTCGCCCTCTGTTTTTAATTCCATTTCTACAGGGAGTATTTCTTCCAGTTTTGTTTTATAATATCCTCCTAGTGCAAAAGAATGTTCTCCGCCTGTTACAAAAAGTCCTCCGCCTGTTGTTTTTACATAGCTTTCTAATGCATCCAAAAATCCTTTTGGCATTTGTTCTTCTGGTACATCTGCTAATATCACACCATCATAATGATTGAACTGCTCTACTGTAACAGGAGCATTTTCTATAGATGTTTTTGTTACAGCAACTTGACTATTTTGCAAAAAATCTTCCCAAACATTATCACTTTGTTGCTGTTCTATCAATAATATTTGTACGACATCTGTAACATAACAATAACCATATGCTTTATTATTTTGAGAAAGTGTATCTTGTTCTGCTGTCAATTCTGCACGATATAATATACTTCCTCCATTTTCTGTTTTATCCGAAAATACAATATTACTTTCCCCTTTTGCCACTGCAATTTGTTCATTTGCAATCAATGTATTTCCTTTAAACAATTTTATATTTGCATTGGTATCAATATTGCTACTAATTTGCAGTGTGACATCATATTCTGTATTTTTGTTTATTACACTTGCAATTTTACACCCAGAAAGCTGTACCTCTGGTTGTTCTTCTGGTTCTAAACAATAAACATCTACTGCGATGCCTTGTGACTGAAGTAATTTTGATTGTGCCAAAGCATCGCCTGCGGTTTCAATACCATCAGAAAGTAACACAACTCTTTTTCTTGTTTTTTCTGGTATAACAGAATAGGCAAGATTTAACACATTACTGATATTTGTACCATTCTTTTTTACATAAGATAAAAAGTTCTGACTGAAAGGTACATTATGAACGGGTGATTGTTCTAATACCGCATCTGCTCCAAAGCAAAGTATTCCAACATCATCTTTTTCTGTTACAGTACTTTCTGCTTGTTTTAAAAATGTTTTGATATTTTGTTGTGATTGTTTTGCACTATCTGATAAATCTATTGCAAATATTGTTGTAACACGTTGTGATGTTTTCTGTATTGTAATATTACACAATGCTAATATCAAAAACAATGCAACAATACTCCTTATTAGTATAAAAAAACGGCGAAAAAATGTATTTTGAAAATTTCCTTTTTTTGCTATATACCATAATATGATAGGTATAGCAAAACAAAGTAAAAGCCATAAAGCATTGCCTATATCAATGTTCATCGCAATTCACCTTCCATTCTAAAAGCAAAAGTAAAAGTAATGCAATAATAACAAATGTTTGAATACTTCTTCCCGTTTTTATTACTTTTTTAGTATGTTCTTGCTGTTGTTCTGATTGAGATTTCTGTATCATCAAATCAGATTCCCCTTCTGTTTTGGCATTTACAGCAAATACATTCTCCTGTTGTGTTTCATTTTTTTGTATCAATGTATAAATGCCTGCTTGCTCTGTATCTGCAAAAGGTAATGCTGGAAAAGGAGGAGCAATGTCAATACTCTTTCCATTTGGAAGCAGTACAGATGCTTGTTTTGTTTCTGGCAAAAGGGAAATCTCCAATACCTGTCCAGATGTTATAGACTGTAATGACTGCTGTATATTTTGTGCAAAAAACCAATTTTGCAGATTATATATCAATATAGGAAATTCTTTTTGTAAGGGTAAATCTGTATCATGTATATCAAATGCAAATATTGCTATTTTTTTGCCATATTGCTCTCCTGCAATAGCAAGTGGTTTTTCATCAGCCTGTAATATCGTAGACGCCCATATAGGTACATCAAACGATTTTGATTTTTCAATATCAAATGTCAATGTTTCTGCTAATGTCATATTACCATAACCCTGTGTTGTTGCTGGTTTATCAATTTTTTGTTCTGCGCCCATATGTAATATATTATTTTCATAAGGCATATTCCAAAATATAAAAAAACCATCATCAGGCAATGTTTTTGGTATTACGCCATCAAAAATATAAAGAGAATATCCTTTTAATTGTTCTATATTTTTGGTATCTGTTTTATATAATTCTACATCTGGCAAAAGACGATATACTTTTTCTAAAAATATATTTTGTTCCGAAACTAAAAGTACTTTCTTTTTTGTTTGAGAAAAAGAGGCATCATATGCTCTATCATCAGCCTGCAAAATATCTTCAGGCGTCAATGTTGCCATAATATATTCTGTTTGTTGAGGAATTGCTGTAAATATCACATCTTTGCTTTTTCCTCCTTCTATAGTAATTTCTTTTCTATCAAACGCTTTTCCATCACAAAACAAATTGACTGTTTTTGATATACTTCCCTCTCCAAAATAACTTACTTTAGCAAGTACCTGCCAGCCATTTTCCCCTTGGCTATGAGAAAGCAATGTAATAGCAGTATTCTCACTATTTTTTCCTAATATTGTTTGTTCTATATCCATGCCTTGAAACAATTCTTGATATTGGTCAGTAAAAACAATGATATGTGCATTTTCTGCACCTACAATTTGCAACAACTCTTTACTATTTTGCCAATTTACACCACCATTTGTTGCTTTTGCATTTTCTATTTGTTTGAGTAATGCCTTTTTATCCGCACTACCACTTAGTGCTATTTGTGGTGTATCTTTCAAAAATACAATACTAAATTTCTCATTTGGTGATGCCTGTTCTATCTGTTTTTTCATTTCTGATACGGCATATTCTAATCGACTTTTACCTTCTGCACCATCTTTTGCCTGCATACTTAAAGAGCAATCCAATGCAAATACTGTATGACTTGTTTCTGTTACTCCCATAATATATGGATTGGCGAGTGCTACTGCTAATAAAAGTATAAATATTATCTGTAGTAGCATTAATAAATTTTTTTTCAGTTTTTGCCATGGCTGTTGTGCCATGCTATAGCTTTCTGCCTTTTTCCATAAAAATAAACTGGATACTGTTTGTTCTTTATATTTTTGTTTTAATAAATACATTAATATAATAATGGGAATCCCTACCAAAGCAAAAAATCCCCATGGTTGAAAAAAACGCAATTATTTTCCTCCTTTCCTTGTTGATATACTAAATCATTTTTGTAAAATTTACTACTTCTATAAAAAAATTAAAATTTCATTTATCAGTCTGTCAATAAAGTGCTTTTTGTGGGTTTCACCCACACCCACTCGCTTTTTTGAAAAAAAGCGAGGCAAAAAACTTTATTGGAAAAGTTTGTCTACGCTTTGCATCGTTTAAAATTCTTTGCTTCTTTCTTTTAAGAAAGAAGTGAGAGTTTGAGAGCAACGCTTTCAAATTTTTTGACAAGCTGAATTTTATTTATATCGTTATTGTTCCAATGTTGAAAAATATTCTGAAACCAATTCTCTCATACCATATGGCACATCACTATTTTCAATATCTCTCAAAGCATTATTTCTATAAGAATCATACACCTGTTCATATGGTACACTTTGTCCGATTTCTCCTATTGTTTGCTCTCTTGTAATATTGGTTTGCCCTTGTTCATTTTGCTGTCCTTGTAATTGCGTAGCATAACCTGCCATATTTTCTGCTTTTCTAGTATAAACTTTTTCTGTTTGCTGATGTCCACTTCCTCTACCTTGTCCTGTATTGCTACCTTGTCCACCACCTTGACCGTTTCCGCCTTGTCCCATACCACTTTGTTCTCCTTCACCCTGTCCTTGTCCCTGTCCTTCTCCTAATTGCCCAGACTGTCCAGACTGTTCTGTTTTTGATGTGATATTTTCAGACGCCAATGCTTGATTTAGATTTTCCATATTTTGAATCAAATCTTCATTTTTACTTGATAATGTTGCCAACTTTCCTTTTAATGCTTGTCCTTGTATATTTGCCTGTGACAAATTACCTTTAGAAAGCTGTTCAGACAAATTTTCAAGCAGTTCTTTTAATTCTTCATCGCTCAATTCTTCTCCCATATCATTCATTACTTGTGCAATTTGTTCCAATTCCTGTTGGCTCATATTTTCCATTTGAGAAAGTAACTTATCCATTTGATTATTTATTTGTTGTGTATCTCCCTGTTCTAGAGCATTTGCCAATTCTTTTGTCTTTTCATTTTGAGAAAGTTTTTCAGCAGTTTTTTTCAAATCTTCAGGTATACTGTCTTTTTCAAGTGCTTTTATTGTTTGCTGTGCTTCTTCTACTAACTTTTTACTTTCTTCTAATGTCTGTGCTCTTTTTAAATTTTTAGTAATGTTGTCCATTTCCTTATCAAATGCTTTCAAAACATCTTCATCAAATTCCTTTTCTCTATCAATTTCGCTCTTTACTTCTTCAATTTTTTTAAGCTGTGCAAAAGAATATCGTTCTGCTTCTTTTTGTTGTGCTGTAGTAATAAAATTTGTGCCAAACAATACAGCAAAAAGTATTGCAATGACTTTTATTTGTTTTTTAGGTAATGTCAGTTGATATTGCTTATGTAATTCATTTTCATTTGCCTTTTTCAAAGCGTCATCTACTGCCATTTGTTCCATATTGCTAAGCGCTGTATTTTTCTCCAATAACTCTAATGCAGTAATAAAACGTTCCTCATATCCCAATTTATCTGCCTGCTGTGCTGTTTTCTGCCATGTAATGCGCTTGTAATATGTCGTTGCAATAGAGCAAAATAAAACAACTGCAATGAATATGCTAAAAAACAATGTACTGTCAATTACATATTTGCATTTTGAAATTATGGCAAATACTATAGCAATTACCATACCTACTATGGCAAATTTTAAAAATAGTTTATACCATAATTCAAATAATAATTTTATTTTTAATTTAAAAAGCTGTTTTTGTAATTGTTCCATACTATAACCTCCTTTCTATATTATAAATTTTATGATTGTATTAAAATATAGTTATCCTTTCTTTTTTCTTATCGGATTCACAAATATCGCTGCTAAAAGTATAAATATCATTGAAATTACAATATCAAATACAAAATTTACTACCCAATAATGCTTTAATACCATACTTAAAAAAGGAGTATCTTTATAAGCATAAAAAACTGCAGAATATATCATATTTGACCCTAGCTGATTATCAACTAATGAAAAAAATCCTACACCTGGATTAGAACAAAGCGCAACTAATGGGAATGTTAATGTGGGATTTGTTTGATACATTGTAGAATAAAGACCTTTATGAAGTGCTGTTATAACCAATGTAGCGATACAAAACACACCTCCTATGAGCAAATATACCACAACCATAGATACTACTGTCTTTTTAAATATACACGAAAAAAATATGGATATGGAACACGCCATACATGCCGTTGCAATAATAAACAAAAACATTACCAGCAGCGAAAATATAGAAACGCCACCAAAATAAAATACTATAGAAAACACAGGTAATGTAGCAACAATAATCAATATCAACATTGCCATAGATGACATCAGTTTTCCCAGCACAATAGAAAGAGGTGACATTTTTGTCATCAAAAGCAAATCTAATGTTTGACGTTCTCTTTCTCCGCTGATACAACCTGCTGTCATTGCTGGCGCGGCTAAAAGTATCAAACCCATTTGTATCGCACAAAGTACTACATACATCCATGTAATTTCCTCTGGGTCAAATGAATAATTATAAGAATTAAACATTGTACCATATATAAATATCACTGCGCCTATTGTGACTATAGCAACATATGCTGTAAGTACTGCAAACATTTTCCAACTTCTTAATGATGTTTTCATTTCACGGCGTAATACAGGATTCATCATCATTTTTGTTCCCCTCCCGTCACTTGCATAAATATTTCTTCCAAATTGCCTTCTTTTTCTTTAAAATACAATACTTCAATATCTGCTAATATAATTTGTTTTAACAATGATGCTAATTCTTTATCTGTCTGTTGAAATGAAAATTCAACATCAAATGTATTTTCAATAATATTTTCTACAAAAGGTTGTTCTTCAAGCAATTTCAAAAGTACATCCATATTTTCTAAAGGACGTATTTGTATTCTTCTTACTTTTGTCATTTGTTTCATAATTTCCTGCACACTACCCTGTACAACAATATGTCCTTTATCAATAATACCTACTTCTGTACACATTTCTGCTAGTTCTGGCAATATATGAGAACTTATCATAATTGTTTTCCCCATTGTTTGCAGTTGTTTTAAAACTTCTTTCATTTCCACCCTTGCTCTTGGGTCAAGCCCAGACGCAGGTTCGTCTAATATCAATACTTTTGGGTCATGTATCAAACTTCTTGCAAGACAAAGCCTTTGTTTCATACCTCTTGAAAGATTATCAACATAAGAATCTTTTTTATGGGAAAGGTCTACTATTTCAAGAAGATTATCTATAAGTGCTTTTCTTTGTTCATAAGGTATGTAATATGTTCCCGCATAAAAATCCATATATTCTGACACTTTTAAATCATCATAAACACCAAAAAAATCTGGCATATACCCTATACATTCCTTTAGTGCTTTTTGATTTTTGATTACATTTATATCATCAATCATAACTGTTCCACTTGTTGCTTTCAAAAGTCCCGACATGATTTTCATTGTAGTTGTTTTTCCTGCTCCATTTGGACCTACAAAACCAAATATACTGCTTTCTGGTATGCTTAAATTCAAATCATCTACTGCAGTAAATTTACCATATTTTTTTACAAGATGTTTAATTTCCAGCATATTGTCCTACCCCCTCTAATTTAATCTCTGGGTATCTGATTTCTGTTTGTTTTTGAACAAAATATTTTACCATAATATAATTTTTTTGTTGTTGCTCTGGTATATCTATATCTTCTCCAATACCAATATAATCTCCAACATTAATGTAATCTTCAATATCATAATAAGCATCACTCTTTAATGCTTCCCATGTATCTGTTTTAACATTATAAATTTCTGGTGCAGCATAAAAATTACCTGTATCATTTAACGAACGAAACTGCATACTTTTTATATTTGTATTTGCTGGTAATGTAAATTCCCACATTATTTCTGATGACAATTCTGAATAAAGAGAGCTATTTCCATAGTCTTGTATATTATTTCTATTTTCATTTTCATTATAAATCACTTCTCCTGACAATATGCCAAAAGGTATTTCAAAATTTTCTGCATTTGATAAAGTAATATCATAATCTATCATATATAAATTTAATGTGTTCTCTATAGGTTTTTGTTTATTAATATAAAATGTTTGAGGTAATATATTTTGTTCATCAAAAGCATATAAATATACTTTGATATTGCCCTCATTTAACAATTTTCTTTCTGACTCATTCCAATTAATGTACTCTTGTACTAAATCATTTTCTCTCATAATCCTATAAGCATCTTGTCTTGTGATTTCTCCAGATTTAATTTTTTTATTTAATTCTGTTCTGTTACTCAAATTATCAAATAAATCCCACATTCTAATTGAAGTATTTGTATTTTGTTTATCAATCATTTCTTCATTAAAATCCACGCTTTCTCCTGCTTTTAATCTATCTATCAATGTTACATTTTTCCCTGCAATCACAATAATATCTTTTAAATTTCTATTGGTACGATTCACAATTTTCCCAACTAGTCTGTCCTGTTCCATTTTCATATCACAGTCTATTGTACCACCTAAATTTGTCAGTGTTTCCATTTCAAAATCATTGCTTTGCCAACTTCTTCTATCCAAATATGTAATTTCTGTTTTACCTGACAATAATACTTTGTTTATACATTTTTCTTCCGTAACATTGTCATATCGAAAATTATCCTCTATAGGTATCGACAAATTCACAAATTCATCAGATGTCAATGTTACATTTCCCTTTTTTTTGGACTTCACATAACCATATATATCCGTTTTTGCTGTACTTTCTCCCTGTTTTATTTCTGTTGCGGAAACAATATTCAGCATACCATTTTTATATTGACTATTTATACTCAATATAAATATGATTATCATAAATACTCCAGAAAGCGTTGGAATTACCACCCAAGCTATTTCTTTTTTATCTTTCTTTTTTAATATGATATATACAACGGGACCTATTAGAATGACATATAATGCAACAACTGCTAATATAATATAAATACTATTTGTTTTTAATTCTGGAAATCTTCTTGCAATATACTCCATAGGATTATATTCATAACTGTCTGTATATTTTATTACACTTAAATCCTCAGAAGCATATTCACAACACTGCTTTACATTATTTACAAAACCCGTCATATTCGTCACTGGTGCTAATGATAATGAAATATCATATAATATAACAGCACCCATTCCCATTTTTATCATAGAAGCATTGTCTGTTATGATTTCAACATTATCTGTTTGAGATAATTCTAACTGTGCTACATCTGCCCTTGCTCTTTCTTCTCCAATGAAAATATTTTTTACTATGGTATCATAATTGGAAACAGAAACAATATCTTGCAAACCATTCAATGTTTTAGAAGCATTTACTCCAGTACCTATCACACAAACACCGCCATATTGTATCCATCCCAAAAGGGCATTTTTTTGCTGTTGTGATAATTCTTTTGTATCAAAATCATCTATTATAATCACTTTAAAGTGATTCATAGATGCCTTTTCACTTGGGAATGTTTCTTTTCCTAAAAAAACTGTCTTCGTATAATCTCCTGTATAGTCTTCATTTTCTGCAAAATGCAAAGCAGATAAATATGCCATATCTGTTGGTCTTTCAGAAAGTACACCTACTAATATTGTTGCAGGGTCAAGGGGTTTGGCGTTGAAATATTTTCTATATACTACATTTCCTTTTTTGTTTACCAATGTTACTTCAAAATCTTTTTGTACTGTTGATATAGGTATCGAAAAATTAATTTGTTTTCCTGCTCCTTTTTGCAATTCTAAAGGTTGATAATAAATACCATATTCTTTTCCTTTATTTTGATTATATATTGTATAATCTACTTTTATTTGAAATTCCCCTTCAAAGTCTTGTCCATTATTTACCATAATAGCAGATACTGGTACTGTATTTCCCACAATATACTGCTGTTCAAAACCAATAAAAGTATTTACTGAAAAAATATCTGTGCCGACTTCATTTTCTTTTTTATCATTTTTAGAAAGCTGTAAATTATTTTGGTTTTGTTTGGTAGTTACTGTTGTAGTTACTTGTGTTGCCATTGCTCTTGCTGAAAATATAGGCGCAATTAAACTAAATACCATAGCAATGACAAGTACAATAGCAACAATTGCTGCTATACGTCTTCTTTTTTGTTCTCTCTTATTATTGTTCATACCACTACATAACCTCCCTTATTTATTAAATTAATCGTAAACAAAATTGTGCCAAAAAATTTGTAGTGCTTAAAACATCAATATTTTACTGTCACTATTATATCAATTTCCCAAAAATATAAATACTAATTTTTTCTTACACTTTTATGATATTATCAACAAACTTTATTTATATACTTTACTCAAAGCTACAAATTTGATTGATTAACATCACTTTTTATGATTGATTACAAACCAATTTCTTTCAAAAAGCAGGAGCGTTTTGTTTTTTTGTCGTGTCTTTGTGCAATTTCAGAAATATAAAGTTTACTTTTTGCTCTTGTAATTGCTACATAAAATAACCGTCTTTCTTCTTCTATTTGTTCGGGTGTAGTACTTTTTTTATGTGGTACCATTTCTTCTACAATACTTGGAATAAACACTACCTCGAATTCTAAACCTTTTGCAGAATGCATAGTGGAAAGCGTTACACCTTGTATTTGTTGTTTTGTATTTTTTTGATTTTCCTGTTGCATTTGTATTTCCATATCATGTAGTTTTTGCAAAAAACTTTCTGTATCTTCTGTATCTTCTGCAAACTGTGTCATTTCTTCTGCAATTTCCAAATATCCCTCTAAACTTGCTTTACTAAATTTTGCATATTCTCTCAAATAGTCATCATACCCCACCACATTTCTTATGTATTTTATTGCCTGCAAAGGATTTCTTTTTTTAATCTGTAATAAATGCACATGCAAATCACTTAAATTTTTCTGTTGATATTTTTTAATATTAGGAAGTGAAAACAATGCCCTGAAAAGAGGCATATTTTCTTTTTCTGCCAATTCCAACAATTCCCTACTAATATATCTTTTCGGCTTATTCACAATACGACGGAAATCTCCATCATTTTGCATATCTTGTGCTAGTTTCAAATAAGAACTGAAATCTTTGCTAATCCAATGACTATATAAATTAAAACTTTTATCTTTCAATAAAAATGGTATACCTTTTTGTGCTAATGCTCTTGCAAAAACACCTCCTTGTAAATTTGTTCTATAAATAATAGCCATTTCTTGATATGGAATTCCTTTTTTTCTAATCTGCGACAATTTTAATGCAATTTTCTCTGCTTCATTATGAGCATCCTTTTCTGTAAAAAATATTATTTTTTTTCCTTCTCTCTTTTTTTTGTTTTGTTTGTTTTGTTTTGTTTTTTTGAGACAGGGTTTCTCTGTGTAGCCCTGGCTGTCCTGGAACTCACTCTATAGACCAGGCTGGCCTCGAACTCAGAAATCCGCCTGCCTCTGCCTCCCAAGTGCTGGGATTAAAGGCGTGTGCCACCACTGCCCGGCACTTTTTTTTGTTTTGTTTTTTTATTTATATATTTATTTTATTGCTTTTTTATATAAATT